>Ga0307373_10000543_pt1 | contig 72427 bp, 63 predicted proteins | sample OX2MG_FD_202534 | JGI IMG/M metagenome (GOLD analysis project Ga0307373, IMG submission 202534) | Soil microbial communities from Risofladan, Vaasa, Finland - OX-2 | ecosystem: Environmental > Terrestrial > Soil > Coastal area > Acid sulfate soil | place: Finland: Risofladan, Vaasa | collected... | reverse complement strand
CGAGACGATGGTGCTGGGCGTGGCCCGCCGGCCGATGTCGACCGAGGAGTTTCGGAGCGCGGCGCGCGAGGGCGTCACGCGCTATTCGCGCCTGGAGATCGAGGACGGATGCTGGAGCGCATTCGCCTCCCGGCTCGAGTATATGGGCGGCTCCGACGAGCCCAGCGGCTTCGTCGAGCTGCGCAAGCGCCTCGAGCAGATCGAGCAGGCGCGCGGGCTCCCGCCGAATAGGATTTTCTACCTGGCGGTTCCGCCCCAGGCGATGCGTGACACGGTCGAGCGGCTCTCGGCCGCCGGCCTTATCAGCCGGCCCGGCGCGGACAACTTCACGCGGGTGGTGATGGAAAAACCGATCGGCCACGACCTCGCGAGCGCGGTCGAAATCAACCGCACCCTCCATCAGTATCTCGAAGAGACGCAGATCTTCAGAATCGATCACTACCTCGGCAAGGAAACCGTGCAGAACCTGATGGTGCTGCGCTTCGCCAACAGCATCTTCGAGCGCGTGTGGGGCACCCGCAACGTCGATCACGTGCAGATCACGGTGGCCGAGAGCGAAGGGCTGGGAACGCGCGCCGCCTACTACGACCAGGCCGGCGCACTGCGCGACATGGTGCAGAATCACATGCTGCAACTGCTGACGCTGATCGGCATGGAGCCGCCGGTGTCGCTGGAATCGAGCGCCGTGCGCAACGCCAAGCTCGACGTGCTCAAATCGCTGCGGCCGATCACTCGCGAGCAGGTCCGCACGCTCGCCGTCAGGGCGCGCTACGCCGGCGGCGTGATCGAGCAGCGCGCGGTGCGCGGCTATCTCGAGGAACCGGGCGTGCCGCCCGCCTCGCGCACCGAGACCTTCGTCGCGCTTAAGCTGTTCATCGACAACTGGCGCTGGTCCGGAGTGCCGTTCTACCTGCGCACCGGCAAGCGCCTGCCCCATCGCGCCAGCGCGATCTTCGTCCAGTTCAAGGACGTGCCCGCGATCCTGTTTAATCGCCAGGGCGGGCTTACGCCCGACGTACTGGAGCTGCGCATCCAGCCCGACGAAGGATTTTCTTTCAACGTGCTGGCCAAGCAGCCCGGGCTCGACGTGACGATCAGGCCGGTGTCGATGAACCTCAGCTACGAGCGCGAATTCAGCGGGCCGTCGCCCGATGCTTACGAGCGGCTGCTGCTCGACGTGATGATCGGCGACCATACGCTGTTCATCAGCGGCGAGTTCGTGCGGCTGTCGTGGCAGCTCCTGCAGCCGATTCTCGATGAATGGCGCGATGACCCGGCGGTCCCGATGGAGGTCTATCCGGCCGGCGGATGGGGTCCCGATGGGGCCGAGGCGCTGATTCGGGCCGACGGCCGCAGCTGGAAGAACGTCTAGCGCGGCGCTGCTACGGACAAGAGACGCCGTTGCACAAGTTCGAGCCGATCTGAACCTGTATGCCGCTGGCGGCAGGCGCCACTTGCGGCGGCGCCGACGAACCGACGGTGGAATTGCCGTCATTCCCCATGAAGACATTGTGGGCGAAGCTGGAGCTGACGTCATGCAACTGCAGCCCGTAGCCGCCATTGTTGTAGACCGAGTTGTCGACCACCGTGCTGCCTTGGCCGGTCACGTCGATGCCGACGCCGGTGTTGCTGCTGACGGTGTTATGCGTCACCAGGCTCGCATTGCCGACGACAATCCCCGCGCCACCGTTGCCGACTGCGTGAACATCCGTGACGGTCGCGTTCGCGCCCAATAAAATTCCGTCGCCGCCCATCCCACTCACCGAGCCGTTGCGCACCGTCACCTGATTGTTGGCGCTCTTGATGCCGACGCCGGCGGCGCCGCCGGACCCGACGATCGCAAAGCCGTTGAGGTCGATAGTGACGTTGTCGGCGTTAACGTCGATCCCGTCAACGCCGCTGGTAGTCACCGTCAGGCTGCCGGTCAGCCGATAGGTCCCGGACTGACTGATCACAAATGGAAAGCCGCCATTCTGGGTAACCAAAGCGTTGTTGACCTCGATCACGCCTTCGAGGGCGAGCGCCGGGGGGGGTCGCGTCAGGAATCCGGCCGCGATGACAAACAGCACCGCCACGACTGCGGCGAAGCGCCATCGCGTCTGAAAGCGAAAAAGCAGCATTGCGCGCTAACAGACATTACAACTACACACAGAGCATGCCAAGCCCCCACGAAATCTCCGCAAAAGGCCCGTTCTGTCATGCTGTCGCGGCCAGGTCACTTCCCCAGGAAGTCCGTCACCAGGCGCGCGGTCTCGTCGGGCTTCTCGAATGGCGGCGCGTGGCCGCACTTCTCGATCGTCACCAGCCGCGACCCCTGGATGCCGCGGCGATAGGCCTCGGCATGCTCGCGCGGCACCAGCCGATCCGAGTCGCCCCAGATGATCAGCGTCGGCACGGCTACCCGATGGAGCCGCTCGCGCAGCCGCCGATCATATAGATACGGATTCCATGCCAGGCGCGCGGTTGCCTCGCGCGCTCGCAGGGCAAACTCGAGTTGCTCGCCGCTGGCCTGATCGGGAATCATCGCGCGGGCAGTTTCCGACTCGGGCTCGAAGAACAGCAGCCGGCGCAGCCCGGGCGGCATCACGGTGAAGATATCGGGGATCGGCGCCGCCTCCTCGACTCGCAGCCCGACCGCGTCGATCAACACCAGCCGGCTCAAGCGGCGCGTCTGATGGACCGCCAGCTCGGCCGCCAGCCATCCGCCGAGCGAGAGTCCCACCACGTGCGGCGCCTCGAGGCCGAGCGCCTCCATCAGTTCGACGTAGTGGAACACCAGGTCGTGAATATCGTCGATACGCTCCATCCCTTCCGAGCGCGCAAAGCCCGGATGGGCCGGCACGTAGACGGTGAAGCGGCGGCTTAAGTGCTCGAAGAACGGCAGCCACGCGACCTCGCCGCCGGCGCCGTGAAGATAGAGCAGCGGCGCTCCCGAGCCGCCCTTGAGGAGCTGGATTTTGATCCCCCGCAGGTCGATGAAACTTTCGCTGTATGCCATGCCAATCTTTCCTCGCCGGTCGATCGTCGAGCCGCCCTACTGCATATTGCTGAACTCTTGGCGCAGCGCCGGCATCACCTCGGTCGCGAACAGTTCCATGTTCTTGACGGTCCGATGATGCGGCATGTCGCCGATATGAAGCAGCGCCAGCAGCAGGCCGAAGTTCATCTCGTTGGCGTATTGGCTCAACCTGCGGCGCACGGTCTCGGCGCTGCCGACGATACAGTAGCCGCGCCGGTTGAGCTCCTCGAAATCCATCTTGCCCCAGTCGTAAGCGTCGCCGAATTCCATCACCCGCAGCATCGAGCTCACCGACATATAACCGGGCGGCACCAGGAAGTTGGGGCCGTGACGCAAGCCGCGATGGTAAAGCCACAAAACGTGGCCGGCGGCCTCCGCGACCGCCTGCTCATCGCTCTCGGCGACGTAGATCGGCACCAGGTGGCCGAGCTTGTAGGGCGACGATTGGTAGCCGTAACCGCGCGCCTTCTCGCGGTAGAAGTCGAAGCTCTTGGCCAACACGTCCTCGGGCATGAAGGTCGCCAGGTAGGCGTACTTGCGGTCGGGATGGGCGCACCAGTCGACCGTCTCGACGCTCCCGAAGCCGGGCACCCAGATCTCCGGATGCGGCTTCTGGAGCGGCCGCGGCCAGAGGTTGGCGTAGCGCAGCCGGTAATGCTTGCCGTCGAAGTTGAACGGTCCGGTCTCGGTCCACATCCTGATGATCAGGTCATGGGCCTCGCGGAAGCGCTCCAGCGAATGGGTCGGATTCAGCCCCATCGAGTAGTACTCGTCGCCGATTCCGCGCACGAAGCCCGAGATGATGCGGCCGCCGCTGATCACGTCGAGCATCGCGACCTCCTCGGCGACGCGCTGCGGATGGTCGCGCAGCGGCAGGCCGTTGCCGACCAGCGCGATCTTCATCCGGTGGGTGCGCCGCACCAGCATCGCGGCCATGATGTTGGGCGAGGGCATCGTGCCGTAGGCGTTCTGATGATGCTCGTTGACGCACACCCCGTCGAAACCCAGCCGCTCGGCATACTCGAGTTCATCGAGGTAGCGGTTGTAAAGCGCGTTGCCCTTCTCCGGATCGTAATGGCTGTTCGAGAAGGTCACCCACGCCGACGGATACTTGTCGGTGTCGTCGAAATCATCGGGCAGGTACGGCCATGGCATCAGATGGAACATGAAGAACTTCATAGGGTCCCTTTTCGCGCACTGGTGTTCGTCTCACCCCGTTGTCCGGGGGCGCCGTGTGCTAACATGCATCACTTGCGATGACGATGTCGACACCGACGCCGGCCGCGCCGGGCGATCCGCCGCGGGTGCTGGTCAAAGAGGTCAACTGGCTGGGTGACCTGGTGATGAGCCTGCCGGCGCTCAAAGCGGTGCGGCGCCGTTTCCCGAATTCGCACCTGGCCGTCCTGATCAGAACCGAGCTGGCCGGTTTTTTCGACGGCTGCGAATGGATCGACGAGGTCATCGGCTATCGGCGTGGCGGCGGAATACGTAGCCTCGCCGCGCTGAGGCGTATCGTCAGCGAGATTCGCACGCGCCGCTTCGACCTCGCGATCCTGTTTCCCAACAGCTTCTCCTCGGCGCTATGGACGGCGCTGGCCGGCGTGCCCCGGCGCGTCGGCTATGCGACCGACGCGCGCGGTCTGCTGCTGACCGAGAAAGCATCGCCCGACGCCGCCGCAACCGATGGACATCAGGCGAACTACTGGCTCGGGCTGGTGAAAAATCTCGTCGGCGCCGACGGCGACGCGGCCGATTGCGCGATTGCCGCGGCCCCCGCGAATCGCGAGCGGATGGCGGCGATGCTGGCGGCGTTGCGCGGCAGTTCCGGCGCGCGGCTGATCGCGCTCGCGCCGGCGGCGGCCTACGGACCCGCCAAGGAGTGGCCGGCCGAGCACTACGCGACGCTGATCGATTTGCTCGCCGCCCAGGCCAACACGCAATGCGTGCTGGTGGGGGCGCCCGCCGAGCGTGAGCGATGCGCCCGGATCGCCGCGCTCAGCCGCAGCGGCGTGATCGTCGCCGCCGGCGAAACCGGGGTCGGGGATCTGATCGCACTGCTGTCGCTATGCGACGGGTTTATCGGCAACGATTCCGGCCCGATGCATCTGGCGGGCGCGCTCGGGCTACCGACGGTGGCGATCTTCGGTTCGACCAATCCCGACCGCACCGGCCCGCTCGGACCGCGCGTGCATATCATCTATCGGCCACCGGCCTGCAGTCCGTGCCTCGATCGCACCTGCCGTTTCGGCCATTACGAATGCCTGCGACGCATCACGCCGCAAGCCGCGCTGGCGGCGCTGGCCGCCTGCACGCGCCCTGCATAATTCGAAAAGCTTATCGGCTATGCTCGTCGCTTGAGCCCGCAACCAGCGGGAGTTGGGTGCTATGAAACTCAATGACATCGCTCGCAGGCTGAAGCTTGAGCTCCGTGGCGACGGCGAGACCGAAATCAGCGGACCGGCCCCGATCGAATCGGCCGCGCCCGGCACCATCGTTTTCGCCACCGGACCGAAATATGCGGCGGCGCTGGAGGCGACTCGCGCCGCCGGCGCGATCGTGACTGCGGAACTCGCCGCGCGCGCCCGCTGCGCTATCCTGGTGAGCCGCGATCCGGCCTACGACTTCGCGCGCCTGATGGAGCTGTTCCATCCGCCCTATCGGCCCGCGCCCGGCCTCGATCCGTCCGCACGTATCGCCGCCGACGCGCGCATCGGCGCGGACGCCTCAATCGGCGCCTTCAGCGTGGTTGGCGCGGGCGTCACGATCGGCCGCAACGCGATAATTCATCCGCACGTGACGATCTATCCCGGCGTCACCATCGGCGACGACTTCATCTGTCACAGCCAGGCCTCGATTCGCGAACAGGTCACGATCGGCAACCGGGTGACGATCCTGAACGGCGCGGTGATCGGCGCCGACGGCTTCGGCTTCATCCAGCAGGGCAACGACCTGGTGAAAGTGCCGCAGGTCGGCACCGTGATAATCGAGGACGACGTCGAGATCGGCGCCAACACCGCGGTCGATCGCGCGACCATGGGCGCAACCATCATCCGCCGCGGCGTCAAGCTCGATAACCTGGTCCACATCGGCCACAACTGCGAAGTCGGCGAATACTCGCGCTTCGCCGCGCAGAGCGGCCTGGCGGGCTCGACCCGGATCGGCCAATGGTGCCAGTTCGGCGGACAGACCGGATGCGCCGATCACGCGAAGATCGGCGACCGCGTGATGGTGGTCGCGCAATCGGGAATCCCGCACGATGTCGCCGACAATTCGGTGATCGGCGGCACGCCGGCGATGGATATCAGGGCCTGGCGGCGATCCTCGGCCATCCAGCCGCGGCTGCCCGAGATGGTGCGGCGGATTCGCGCGCTCGAGGCGCGCCTCGGAGTCCGCTCGACTTCCAAGGACGGATGAGGCCGCGGTCAGTGCGCGATGGAGCGAATTGCGCGGTTGGGAATTTTTGCGAACAATGGATTGTCGCCAGAGGCGATGGGGGATTGTCGCTAGAGGCGAGGCGGCCGGGTTGGATCCGTCGGCAAAATCGAACATGACCGGACGCGAGACCGCGCTTGGCAGCGCCGGCTTCGTGCTGATGCTGACCTTCGCCGCGCTGTCGCTCGGCGGATGCCCTGCGCTGCTGATACCGGGCCTCGCCTACCAGGGCTACAAAATGACCCATCACGAATCCACGGCCACGACCACGAGCAGCAGTTCCCAAGGTCGCTCGACTTCGCAAAGCCAGTCGTCGCGCTCGACCGATCAAAGTATCGAATGAGTCGGCGGGCGCGCGGAATCTAGTGACGGCCGGCGATCGCGCCCGGCGCGGCGCCTTTGTCGTTCTTGTCGTAAACGATCGCGACCATATCGAGATAGTAGCCGGTGTAACCCGCTTCGCCGGGGTTCGGCCGGTATTCCTGCTGATGGATATACTGGCCATGCCTCACGTCCGCGCCGCCGCTGTTGGCTTCATTGGCCGTATTGTTGGGGGTTACGCCGTAGAGTTGCTTCGTCATCTTCTGCGATTTTCCGGTGATCACCAGCAGCGCGTCGGCACCGGTCTCGCACGCCTGCCGGCGCGCCGCCTCGATAACCTCGGGGCCCTGGTCCAGGGCACCCCAGCCCTCGACAATCGCGATTTGCTTGTAGGTACGCAGCGGATCGCGGTCGAGTACCGGCATCGCACACTCCGGGCCCTTCGCGGCGCTGGTGTAATCGGTGAGCGGCGTCACCATCACCTGCGGCGGATTGTGATGCGTCGCGCATCCGGCCACACCGAGCATCACGATTGCCAGCAGCAATCGGCGGAGACTTCGAGCTGAAAACAGAAGATCCACGAGCAACTTCTTCCGAACCTCGACATGACAGCAGGATGAGCCGCGATGCGCAAGTCGGGCGGCGCGGCCGCGCTCGCCGGCGACGGTTTGGCAAGCCGCGCTGAAATGAAGCAGACTTGACCCGATCGAAGCGACGGAGGCGAAACCATGGCGAAGCTGGTGCTATATGACTTCCCGGTCTCCACTCACGCCCGCAAGGTGCGGATGGTGATGGCCGAGAAGGGAATTGCTTACGACCGGATCAACGTCGACCTGCGGGCCGGCGAGCAGAAACGACCCGAGTATCTGAAACTGAATCCGCACGGCCACGTGCCGACGCTGATGGTCGACGGTACGCCGTTGTACGAATCGACCGCGATTATCGAGTACCTCGACGAGACCCAGCCGAATCCGCCGATGCTGCCGAAAGAGCCGCTGGCGCGGGCCCGCGCGCGCATGATCGAAGAGGTCGTCGACAGCGCCTTTATCGGTGCGCTGCGGATGGTGCGGCTCAACACGCAGGTCCGCGCGCCCGAAAAGCGCAATGCCGAGGAGCTGGCCGAAGGCCGCGCAGCGATCGCCTGGCACAACGCCTGGTTCGACCGTGAGCTGGCCGGCAAGGAGTTCTTCTGCAGCAGCCAGATGACGGTCGCCGATATCGCGGCGTTCTGCGATCTCGCCTTTCAGAAGATTATCGGCGTCGAGATCGACCCCGGCCATCGCCACCTCGTCGAGTGGCTGGCGCGGATGGAGTCGCGGCCCTCGTCGAAAGCCTGAGCGCTCTAGCCGAGCCAGATTCGGATCACGAAGGCGGCGATCAGTATCAGACAGAATTCGAGATGGAGCTGGGCCGAGCGCTTGAGCGCGAGGTTGAGGCGCTCCCAGTCGCGCTCGCGGTTCAAGACCGCGATCTCGTCGAAGGCGCGCGGCAAGGTTAACAGCACCGCCAGCGCCAGCGGCGTGATCACGCCGGCCAGCACGCCGAAACCGATCGCCATGTAGGCGCCGACGTCGAACGCGCCGACTTCGCCGACCGCCATTTCCCGGCCGAGGAAGGTGGCCAAAGTATGCTTGCCGTGCAGCGGATCGATATCGATATCGCGCACGTTGTTGGCGAGCAGGATACCCGCGCCCAGAAAGCCGATCGCGCACGAGGTCAGCGCCGCGCCCCACGTCATCCGCATCGCCATCACGTAGTACGAACCCATCACGATCGCCGGGCCCATGAAGATAAATCCGGTGATGTCGCCGAGCGCGTGATAACCGAGCGAGAACGGCCGCGCGGTATAGAAATAGGCCGCGGCGATACTGGCGACGCCGATCACCAGCACCGGCCATCCGCACAGGTAGACCAGCATCAGGCCCAGCGTCGCGCCGATCGCGAAAGCGCCGATGCCGCCCCACCATAACTGGTTCGGGGTCAACAGTCCGCGCTGGATAACCAGGCTCGGCCCGAACGGATCGGGGTTGGCAGCCTCGCGCGGATCAACCCCGCTCTGCCAATCGTAATAGTCATTGATGATATTGGTGCCGCTCTGGATCGCGGCGGTGCCGAGGAACGCCAGCATCAGCCGGAACAGCGAGAAATAACCGTCGGCCGCGGCGCAGGCCGCGCCCACCAGGCAGGCCGGCGGCATCACCACCAGCGTCCTGATTCGAATCGCCTGTATCCAGACCGACAACGAGAACGGATTGGGACCGGCGCTGCCGGCGGTGGCGGTAATGGCGTCCGAAGCCATGTCAGATCAGACTATTCCCCCGAGCTGGTTATATATGGACCGGCAGCGAGCTTGAAGACCGGCAGCGACCGGCTCCGTCTGCACAACGATCATGCCCCGCCCGCCTCGCGCAGCCGCTCGAGCAGCATAATCAGCTCGCCCATCGAGCGCATCACGAACTCAGGCCGGAACTGTTCGTGCTCGCTCAGGCGCCGGTAGCTCGCCGCCCCGGTGGCGACCGAGACCGCCGCGCCGTAGCCGGCTCCGAGCGCCGCCATCGTGTCGCGCGGTTCGTCGCCGACGTACATGCAGGCGGCGGGCGGCACCGCGGCGCGGGTCGCCGCTTCGCCCAGGCTCGCGGTCTTATCGAGCGCGTCGAGCGACAGGCTGGTCTGGGTGATGACCAAATCCAGATGGGAGGCGAGCCCGACCATCGCGAGTTTTTTCACCAAAGTTTCCGGATCTCCCGGACGGCTGGTGACAACTCCGGTGGCGTAGCCGCGCCGCTTGAGCTCGGCCAGCGTCTCGCCGACTTGCGGAAGAACCTCGAGGCGCTCGGTACGATCGATTTCGGCCAGGAAGTAGGCCAGTGCGAGCTGCACGTAATCGCGGCGCAAAGGCTCGGGAACGCCCAGCCACGGATCGTCGCGCGCCATCGACTCGTGGTAGCGCTCGCGGGTCAGCGGCGGCACCACGCCGAGGGCGTCGATCGCGCCGCGGGCAGCGTTGTAGAGCGGGCCGTGAATATCGACCAGCGTACCGTCGAGGTCGAAGAAGATCGCCTGAAATTCGCGCGCCTGCCAGCTCATCGTTTAATCACCCGCCCTCTATGCGATCGATCCGTCGCATGCTTGTCAAGCGCAGCGCCGTCCAGGTACGCCTCGAGCGTCCGCCGCTGCGCGGGGCCCAGTCCGAGCACGAAGCGACCCTCATCCGCACTGTTCAGCTCGATCAGAGCGCCGACGCGCCCGGCTTGCAGCGCGCCGAGCGCCAAAATCGCCGCGTCGGCGAAATCGAGCGACGCCGGCGCGGCGGCTTCGACCTCAACCGCGCTCGCCAGCCGGGCGACAATCCGCTGGCGCATCGCCAGCGCCTTCCGCCCGGCGCTCTTCGGCAACAGGCGGAGCGTGGGCGCTACCAGCCGGAACTGGAGATCGGGGAACGATTCGCAGACTTCGATACCCTCCGCCTCGAGCGCCCGGTAGGCGGCAAAGCCCGCGATCATGAAGCGCGTGAAGAGCCGACCGCCGCCAACCGGCGCCTGAACGGCTGCGCGCTGTTCGCGTCGCCTGGGCGGCGCGAACAGCGCGCAGCCCAGCGCACGCAGATGCGGCTTGCAGCGCGCGTCGGCGATACAGCGCAGGAAGTAGTCGGCCGGCGGGGTCGGAAACATCGCGAGCCGTCCGAGCGCCGGTGCCGACGCCGCTAAGACTGCCACCAGCCCGCGCAGCACCTGGTCCAGATCGCGGCTCGTGCGCGCCGGCCGTACGTGATTGCTATCGAGAGCGCGATCGCGCGGCCAGCGCGGCGAATCGACTATCGCCAGCGCGCCGCGCCCGAGTTCGGGCGCGGCCGCGGCGATACGCTCGCGCAGCGTCTCGAGCGGCGCGCGATCGATCCCGGCCAGCGCCACCCGCCGGTAGGCGATCCGCGCATGCCGGCCGTCGATGATCGCAAGGTCGAGGTAATCCTCGCCGACGTCGATTCCCGCGATCGCGCGGGCCACGGCTCGAAGGCCCACGCAGTTGCGCTCAGCGCGCCGCGCCCGGCGTTGCGCTGGCCGAGGCGTGCGCCGGATAGAGCAGCTCATACTCGCGCATCCCGCCGATCACCTTCTTCACATAATCGCAGGTCTCGCGATACTGGATATTCTCGACCCAGGCATCGTCATCGCCGGGGAACAGCGCATTCCAGCGCGCCACCGCCTGTTCGCCGGCGTTGTAGGCCGCCACCGCCCGGAAACGATCGCCGCCGTACATCGCCATCAGCTTTTTCAGCAGCGCGACGCCGAGTTTGACGTTCACCGCCGGGTCGTAGAGATCGCCCGGCGCGCCGCCCTGCGCAGCGGCGACTTTAACCGCCGTCGACGGCAGCAGTTGCATGAGCCCGCGCGCATCGGAAACCGATCGCGCCGCGGGATTGAACAGGCTCTCCTGGCGAGTCAGCGCCAGCACCAGGAACGGCTGAAGACCAGCGCCGCTGGCCGCCGGCACGATCAGATCCGGGTAGGCGAGCGGATAGCGGATGCGCTCGGCGAGCGCAGGATCGATCGCGCCGTGCTTCGCCAGCCGGGTCGCGGCCACAATCGCGTCGTACCACGCTCCCGCCGCCATCAACTCGCCCAGTACAAAGTTGCGCAGCGCCGGATAGCGGCCGGCGTCCGGTTCCAGCGCCTTGAGTTCGGGCGGCTCGAGCGGTCGCAGGCCGACTTCGCGCAGCGCCAGCACGCGCTCGAGATGAAAGCCGACCCCCGGCGCGCTCACCTGGGGCGTCACCCGCGAGCTCGGATCGGAGACCATCGCGGCCGGCACCGTCGCGGGCCGCAGCCCGCTCCTGAGGCTCGCCAGCGCCGGATAGTAGTTGCTGGCCGTGCTCGTCGCGAGGCGCCGGAAGATCGCGCCCGCCGCCGCCGGCCGTCCGCTTTTTTCGAGCGCGCGGGCTTGCCAATAGGTCAGCATGTCGCGATCCGATGCGCTGTCCGCATGCGGCGCCATCGCGGCGAACGTACCGGCTGCCTCGGCATAGCGATGCGTCATATACAAAGTCCACGGCAGCCGCATGCGCGCGCGCTCGGCCGCCGAGCTGGCGGGATAGCGTGCCAGCAGCCGCCGATAGACGCCGCGCGCCGCATCGAAGCGCTGATCGTCCTCGAACGCGCGGCCCATCGCATACAACGACGCCGGCGCATAGGAGCTGTTAGGAAACTCGGCCGCCACGCGCGAGAACATCGCGCGCGCCTGCCCGGTATCGTCGGCGTGCCAGTAGAGATGACCCAGGCGATCGATCGCCGCCGGCACTTCGACCCCGCCCGGCGCGAACGCCACATAGCGCAGCAAGGCCGCGCGTTCGGCGGCCGGATTCGGGCGCTCCGCCCGCGCCATCAGCCACATCAATCCGGCGCGCTCGTCGGGCGGTGGTGAAAGTTCAAGTGCCGCTTCAACTTGATCGCGAGCCGCGGAGGGCTGGCCCTCGCGCAGCAGGAGCGCCGCCTCGTCACGGCGATAGTTGAGCGACGCGGTGGCGGCGAGATCGTGATGCGCCGCCAGCAGCGCGTAGGCGGCGGCGCGGGCGCGGCTGTCGAAGGCGCCGCCGGGAGAGGCCTCGCGCAACGCCATCAGGGCCGCGTAAGCGCCCTGGTAGTCGCCGATGGCGCCGAGCGAGTTGGCCATCAGGTAGCGCGCCTCCTGCTCGATTGCGGGCGGCGCTCCGCGATCGATTAGTCCGCGGGCCTGCGCGATCGCGCTCGCAAACTGACCGGCCTGGTATTCGAGGCGCGCGAGCTCCAGGGTTGCGGCGGGAATCATCACGCTTTGCGGATAGCTGGCCGCCAGCCGCTTCAGCATCTGCATCGCGTCGCGGCTGTCGCCCGCATCGCGATCGGCAAGTGCGAGGTAGTAGAGCGCGTAATCGGCCAGCCGCGCGCATTTGGCGACCGCATCGGTCAGATCGCGCCGCGCCTCGGGTAATTGATGAAGCTGATAGGCGTGGTAGCCGCTGGCGAACTGGCGGCATGAATCGGGCGGCGGTTGGGCACGCGACGCCGGCGCGGCCGCACACAGTATGGCGCCGAAAAGAATCGCGATCCGCAATTTCATCTGATTGTGGTTACTCCACGCTCCGGGGTGCTTCAATCCGCCATCCGAGCGCGCCCCCACTTGCGCACCCGGCGGGCTTTGGCAAAAGTCTAGAGCGTGGATCGATTCGCGCCCAAACTGGTACTGGCCTCCGCCTCGCCGCGCCGCCGTGCGCTGCTGAGCGCCGCGGGCTTGAGCTTTTCGGTGATCGAGAGCCGCTTGCATGAGCGCCGCCGACCCGGCGAGTCGGCCACCGAGTTCGCGCTGCGGATGGCGCGCGACAAGGCCGCGGCAGTCTCGCGGCGGGTGGCCGACGCGATCGTGCTGGGGGCCGATACGATCGTCGAGATCGAAGCGCAGATTCTCGGCAAGCCAAAGAATCACGACGAGGCGCGTGCGATGCTTACGATGCTGTCGGGGCGCATCCATCGCGTGGTGACGGCCTTCGCCATCGCGCGGGCCGGCGCGGTCCTGGAAGCGGCGGCGGTGGAGAGCCGGGTCCGCTTTCGCGAACTCGATGCGGCCGAGATCGACGCCTACATCGCCGGCGGCGAGCCGTTCGACAAGGCGGGCGGCTACGGAATCCAGGATCGTGGCCGCGAGTTCATCGCCGACGTCGAGGGTTCGAGCGACAACGTGATGGGGCTGCCGGTCGGCGACGTGCTCGCGGCGCTCGCGCGCTACGGCGTCGTCATCTCGCGATCCGAATCGGCCGGCGGCGCCGGATGCTGAGCGCGAGCGAAATCGCCACGCGCCTCGACACAGTGCGCGCCCGGATGAGCGCTGCGGCGCAGCGCGCCGGCCGCAATCCCGCAGCGGTGCGGCTGATACTCGCGAGCAAGACCCAGCCGCCGGAGGCGATTCGCGCCGCCTACGAGGCCGGCGCGCGCGAGTTCGGCGAGAATTACGTGCAGGAGGCGATCGGCAAGCGCGACTCGCTGGCCGACCTCGGCGATCTGCGCTGGCATCTGATCGGCCATCTGCAGCGCAACAAGGCGAAGCTCGCAGCCGCCACCTTCGCCATGATCGAGAGCCTCGACTCCGAGGCGCTGGCGCGGGCGCTGGCGCGCGCCCAGCCGAGTCCGCCGCTGCCGGTGTTGATCGAAATCAATGTGGGCGGCGAGGCCAGCAAGAGTGGTCTCGAACCCGCCGCGGCCGCTGGGCTGATCGACGCGGTACGCGGCCTGGTCGAGGTGCGCGGGCTGATGACGATACCGCCGCCGGGCGAGAGCGCGGCAGCCGCCCGCCCCTACTTCGCGCGGCTGCGCGATTTGCGCGACCGCCTTGCCCGCACCTCAGGCCTTGCGCTAAGCGAGCTGTCGATGGGGATGACAGACGACTTCGAGATCGCTATCGAGGAGGGCGCAACCATCGTGCGCATCGGGCGCGCGGTGTTCGGCGAACGCGACAGATGAAAAAACTTGGCTTTATCGGTGGCGGCAACATGGGCGAGGCCATGATCCATGGGCTGCTGGTTAATCGGGTCTTCAAGGCTTCGGACCTGATCGCTTCGGACCCGGAGCCGGCCCGCCGGCGCCGGCTCGCGCGACTATTCAAAATCGCGACCACGGCCAGCAATCGCGAAGTGCTGGCTTCTGGCGCCGGCGCGCTGCTGATCGCGGTCAAGCCGCAGATTATCGATCCGGTGATGGACGAGCTGCGCGCAACGATGGCGGCCGCGGTGCCGCCCCGTGCCAAGCGCGGCGCGGGCGGGCGACTGTTCATCTCGATCGCCGCCGGCGTCACGATCGCGCGACTCGAGCGAGGGCTGGGGCCGCGCGCCCGGGTGATTCGCGTGATGCCGAACGGGCCGGCGATGGTCGGCTACGGGATGACCGCGATGGTGCGTGGGCGGATCGCGTCGCGCGCCGATGAACGTTTCGCGATGCGGCTGTTCGGCGCGGTCGGCGAAGCGGTGGCATTGCGCGATGAGGCGATGCTCGACGCGGTGACGGCGCTCTCCGGCAGCGGACCGGCCTACGTCTATCTGTTCGCGAAAGCGCTGGTCGACGCCGCCATCGCCGACGGCTTGCCGCCCGAGCTGTCGTTCCGAATGACCCTGCAGACCATCCGCGGCGCAGAGGAGAGCATGCGCCAGCTCAAGCTCGAGCCGGCGGAACTGATTCGCCGCGTCGCCTCGCCGGGCGGGACCACTGAAGCGGCCTTGCGTCGGTTCGACGCGGAGGGCTTTTCTGCTATCGTGGCGCACGCCATTCACGCCGCCGCCGAACGATCGCGCGAACTTGGGCGCGGCGCATAAGGAGTAGCTGCCGCAGTGTATATCGGGTGGGTTGGACTAGTCGCATTCATCTTCTTCCGGGTCATTTCGCCGCTGCTCACGCTTTATTTCTGGGTGGTGATCGTTTCGGCTTTGCTGACCTGGGTGCAGCCGGATCCGTACAATCCGATCGTGCGCGTGATCTACAATCTAACCGAGCCGGTCTTCGATTGGTTTCGGGAGCGCTTGCCGGTGGTGTTCGGCGGGATCGATTTCTCGCCGCTGATCGTGCTGCTGGTGGTTGAGTTTATGCAGTCCTGGCTGCTGCCCAACGTCTTCGTGATGATTACCAATCTCGCGTGATGAACGCGTCGCCGCGGCCGTCGCCCACCTGGCTGCGGATCGGCGCCGGCGCGATCACACTCCAGGTAACGGCGCGCCCCGGCGCGTCGCGGCGCGGAATCGTCGGCCTGGGGCCGCACGGACTCGCGATCGCCGTCCACGCGCGGGCGGTCGAGGGACGGGCCAACGCCGAACTGGTCGAGGTAATCGCGGCAGCGCTCTCGATCCCGCGCTCATCGGTCGCGATCGAGCGCGGCGAGCGCGGGCGGGCCAAGCTGTTCCGGATCGTAAGCCGGAATCCCGATGCGCTGGCGGCGAAAATCCGGGGGCTCGCGCGCGGCTCGGATTTCAAGGAAAATGAGGACCGATGACCGACGAAGTTGACAATCAACCGAGCGATGTTTACCTAAATTTCCGGGGCGCTCTGTCGCCCTCGCAGCAGCGAATCTGACGACCATGCCGATCTACGAATATAAGTGCGCGAAATGCGGAACCTTCGAGATCGTGCAGCGCATCACTGAGCCGGCGCTCAGGAAATGCCCGACCTGCAAGAGCAAGGTCGAGCGGCTGATGTCGCGGACTTCGTTCGTGCTCAAGGGCTCGGGATGGTACGTAACCGATTACGCGCGCGCGAAGAAATCCGACTCCAAGGACGCCAAGGGGACGGCCAAGTCGGATTCGAGCGCGAGCGGCGCCGACAGCGGCAGCGCGGCCGGTGGGTCGGAATCCGCCAAGTCCGATTCCACCAAGTCTGATACGAGCAAGTCGTCATCCGAAGCGAAAACCCCGGCAGCGGAGAAAAACGCCGCCAAGTAATCGGTTTCGAAGCACTTTTACCTGATTGCGATCAGACTGGAACTCGCCGCCTGTTCCATTTAGATTGTCCGCCGCTGCGACTCATTGACGATCGCCGACATGGTCTGTTTTCGTAGGTAGGGATGCGCGCCCTGGTTCTCGATCGCGAGCTGGCTTTTCGCCGGGATTATCCCGACCCGGCGGCCACACCCGGCGAAAGTATCGTGCGGGTCGAGATGGCTGGAATCTGCGGCACCGACCTCGAGATGACGCGCGGCTACATGACGTTCCGCGGCGTCCCCGGCCACGAGTTCGTCGGACGGGTGGTCGAGAGCGCGCGCCCGGAGCTCAGCGGACGGCGGGTGGTCGGCGAGATCAACGCGGCCTGCGGCGCGCCGACCTGTCGATGGTGCCACGCGGGGCTCGGGCGTCATTGCCCGACCCGCACCGTGCTCGGAATCCTCGGCCGCGACGGCGCCTTCGCCGACTACCTCGTGCTGCCCGACGATAATCTGCTGGCGGTTCCCGATTCGATCCCCGATAACCTCGCGGTTTTCTGCGAGCCGCTGGCGGCGGTCTACGAAATCTTCGAGCAGACGCGGCTGGAACCTTCCGAATCGATCGCGATCTTGGGCGACGGCCGGCTGGGCGCGCTGATCGCGCTGGCGCTCGGTGCCGAGGGGCTGACGCCGATGGTTGGCGGCCATCATCGCGACAAGCTCGATCGACTGGCCGCGCTCGGAGTTAAAGTATCACTTGAATCCGAGTTGCCGCCCGGGTTCGACGTGGTGATCGATGCGAGCGGACGCGCCGCCGGGCTTAAGCGCGCGCTCGAACTGGTGCGCCCGCGCGGCCGGCTGATTCTGAAGAGCACCGCCGCCGACGCCGCCGCGCTCAACCTGGCGCCGCTGGTGGTCAACGAGATTACCGTCATCGGCTCGCGATGCGGCCGGTTTGCGCCGGCGCTCGACGCGCTGGCCGCGGGGTGTCTCGATCTCGCGCCGCTCGTCTCCGCGGTTTTTCCGCTCGAGGACGGCATGGCCGCGATGCGGGCGGCGAGCGACGGCTCGAACTTCAAGGTCCTGCTCCGTGCGACGTAGCGCCGCGGCGCGAGTCGCGCCGAGCAGTCGCAGCGTGAGTGCGATCCTGGTCGGCGTCGATACCGGCGGAACCTTCACCGATCTGGTCGCGCTGGTCGGCGGCGAAATCCGCGTTCACAAGATCCTCTCGACGCCCGACGATCCGGCCCGGGCGGTGGTGGCGGGAATCCGCGAGATGCTGGGCGAGGCGCGGCCCGCGATGGTGACTTACAGCACCACCGTCGCCACCAACGCGCTGCTCGAAGGCAAGGGGGCGCGGGTCGCGCTGTTCACCAACGCCGGCTTCGAGGATCTGATCGAGATCGGGCGGCAGAACCGCGCTGATCTCTACGCGCTCGCGCCGACGCGTCCCGAGCCGCTGGTGGCGCGCGCGCTGCGCTTCGGAGTCCACGAGCGAACGCTGTTCGACGGCACTATCGCCGAGCCGCTCACCCGCGCCGAACTGGCGCGCGCGGTGCGGCGGGCGCGGCGCAGCGGAGCCGGGGCCCTGGCCGTCTGCCTGCTGCATGGTTACGCGAATCCGCGCAGCGAGGCGGCGCTCGCGCGCGCCCTCGCACCACTGGGCATCCCACTGTCCGTGTCCCATCTAATCCTCCCCGAATACCGCGAGTACGAGCGCCTCTCGACCACGGTCGTGAACGCCTGCGTGGCGCCACGGATGGTCTCGCATCTGCAGAACCTCGAACGGCGATTGCATCCGGCGCGCTTGCGCGTGATGCAATCCAACGGCGCCGCAATCGGCGCGCAACGCATCCAGCTCGAACCGGTGCGCACCATCCTCTCCGGGCCGGCGGCCGGGGTGATCGGCGCGGCTGCGCTGGTGCGCAGTATCGGCGTCGATCGCTTCATCACCTTCGACATGGGCGGCACCTCGACCGATGTCTCGCTGTTCGATCGGCGCGCGCATATCCGGACGCTGAGCTATCCCGCCGGCTATGCTGTCCGCACGCCCGTGATCGATATCCATACCGTCGGCGCAGGCGGCGGCTCGCTGGCCAGCGTCGACGCGGGCGGATCGCTGCGGGTCGGTCCCGAGAGCGCCGGCGCGGACCCTGGTCCGGCCTGCTACGGCCGCGGCACGGAGCCGACGGTCACCGACGCCAACCTGGTCGCGGGCCGGCTGGTGGCGGGAAATTTCCTGGGCGGCCGGATGAAGCTTTCTCCCGAGCGCGCCGCAGCCGCGATTGGCCGGCTCGGTCGTGCGCTCGGCTACGACGCGCTGGGCGCCGCGCGCGGCGTTATTCGGGTGGTCAACGCCAGCATGGAACGGGCGCTGCGCGTGATCACGATCGAGCGCGGCTTCGATCCGCGCGATTTCGCGCTGATGGCGTTCGGCGGCGCGGGCCCGATGCATGCCGCGGAACTGGCGCTCGACCTCGGCATCCGGCACATCGTGATGCCGCGTAATCCGGGGCTGTTGTGCGCGTGGGGCGCGCTGGGCTCGCCGCTGGGGCGCGAATACTCGCTGACGATTCGCGACGCCGCGCCGCTTTACGCCCGCCTGCTGAAACGCGCCCGGCCGCTGGCCGAGCGGGCACGCCGCGAACTGATCGCCGAGGGCGCCCGTCGCGAGCGTATCCATCATGAGATGTGGGCCGACATGCGCTATCGCGGACAATCCTATGAACTCGAAGTCGCGATGACGCCGCGGTTTATCGCCGATTTCCACGCCGCCCATCGGCGGACCTTCGGCCACAGCGCGCCGCAGGCCGCGGTCGAAGTGGTGAACCTGCGGCTGCGCGCCAGCGCCGTCGAGCGCGCAATCGCACCGGCACGTATCGCGAAATCGCGCCGCCGTCCCGCGCCGCTCAGCCGCATCGCGACGCTGGTTGGCGATCGCTCGCGCATGGTGCCGGTTTACGCGCGCGACCAGCTCGGCGCGGGCTTGCGGATGGCGGGGCCGTGCGTGATCGTCGAGCTTTCGACCACCGCCTACGTCGCCCCCGAATTCGGGCTGCGAGTCGACGACTTCGGCAATCTGCACCTGGAGGCGGCGCGATGAAGCTCGACCCGGTGGCGCTGGCGGTGATGAACAGCCGGCTCGGCGCGATCGCCGAGGAGATGGGCGTGGTGCTCGGTCAGACCGCCTTCTCGCCCAATATCAAGGAGCGGCGCGACTACTCGTGCGCGCTGTTCGACGCGCGCGGCGAATTGATCGCGCAGGCCGCCCATATCCCGGTGCATCTCGGATCGACACCGCTGTCGGTGCGCGCCGCGATCGAGCGGCTCACGCTCGGCCCCGGCGATATCGCGGCGGTTAACGATCCGTTCGCCGGCGGCACCCATCTGCCCGACCTGACACTGGTCGCGCCGATCTTTCTCGCCGGCCGCAGCCGCCCCTTCGCCTATGCCGCCAACCGCGCCCATCACGCGGATATCGGCGGGATGGCGCCGGGTTCGATGGCGCTGGCGACCGAGATCTACCAGGAGGGTTTTCGCCTGCCGCCGGTCAAGATCATGGTCGGCGGCGAGCCGGCGCGCGATGTCTTCGCATTGTTCCTGGCCAATACCCGCGTGCCCGAGGAGCGCGAGGGCGATTTGCGCGCCCAGATTGCCGCGCTCGGCGTCGGCCGCGACCGGCTGCTGGCGCTGGTCGAGACGATGGGCGCGCGGCGGGTCAACGACGCGATGGAGGCGCTCAAGGACTACGCCGATCGGCTGATGCGCGCGACGCTCGGGCGGCTGCGCCCCGGAACTTACCGCGGCGAGGATTTCCTCGACGACGACGGTTTCGCCAGCGGCCCGATTCGGCTGCGGGTCGCAATCGCGCTTCGCGGCGGACGCGCGCGGGTCGATTTCACCGGCTCGGCGGCGCAGGTCCGCGGCTCGGTCAACGCCAACTACGCGATCACGCTGTCGGCGACGTTTTACGTGATGAAGTGCCTGGCCGCGGAAGCGGTGCCGGCCAACGAGGGTCTGATGCGGCCGATCGAGGTGATCGCGCCGTCCGGCACGATCGTCAACGCACTGCCACCGGCGGCAGTCGCCGGCGGCAACGTCGAGACTTCGCAGCGGATCGTCGACGTGCTGTTCCGCGCGCTCGCCAAGGCTGCGCCCGAAAGAATTCCGGCGGCGAGTTCCGGCTCGATGTCGAACCTGACGATCGGCGGCTACGATCGCTTCCGCGCCCGCCATTTCTCCTACTACGAGACCATCGCAGGCGGCGCCGGCGCGGCCCCCGGCCATCCCGGCGCCGCGGGTATCCATACCCATATGACCAACACGCTGAACACGCCGATCGAGGCGCTGGAGGCGTACTATCCGATGCGCGTCACCGAGTATCGGATCCGGCGCGGATCGGGCGGCGCGGGACGGGCGCGCGGCGGCGACGGCTTGGTGCGCGAAATCGAATGCCTGGTCGACTCGAACGCGAGCCTGCTGACCGATCGCCGCAAGCTCGCGCCGTGGGGACTCAAGGGCGGCGGCGACGCCAAACCCGGCGCCAACTTTCTGATTCGCGGCGGCCGCATCATCAAGCTTCCGGCCAAGACCAATTTCGATGCCCGCGCCGGCGACCGGATTCGGATCGAAACGCCGGGCGGCGGCGGATGGGGGCGGCGCGGAAAGCGCTAGCGATGGCTGAGGAGCGATTCTTTTTCGGCGCGCATGGCGCGATCGTCGAGCGCGGACGGGTTCTGATCCTCAGGCGCGCGCCCGAAATGAGCTATCGCCCGGGCGCGTGGGATCTGCCCGGCGGCCATCTCGCACTCGGCGAGAGCGTCGAGGATTGCCTGCTTCGCGAGGTGGCGGAAGAGACCGGGCTTGCGATCGAAATCGATCGGATGCTGGGACTGAACAAGGCGATCGCTGAGCCCTACATCCAGGCGCTCTACTCATGCCGCGTGCACGGCGCGCCATCACCGGTCCGCCTGCGTCCCTATGAACATACCGACGCCCGCTGGGTCACGCGCGCGGAGTTGGCCTCGGTCGACGAGCTGATTCCCTATCTCGACGCGATTCTGCGGCGCGGCTGGCTCGATTTTCTGCAATAGCATCGCGCGGCAGCTCGACCGATCCGAACAGCTCATAGCCCGAGCCAGAACACCACGCCGCCCGCCGCGAGCCCAATCAAAAGCGGACCGCCGACCCATAGCCCGAGCCGCCGACCGCCTAGCACCCCGGCCAGGATCGATTTTACGACCGTGTTCACGGCGGCGGCGATGGCGATGGTGGCGACGGCGACGGTCGCCGACAGATGTCCGTGGCTCCACAGGTTGGCAGCCGTGAGCGTGATCGCGTCGACGTCGACCAGGCCGGCCGCCGCGCTGACCAGGTAAAGCCCGCTTGCGCCGGCGGTCTGCTGGGCCGCCCGCGACACGAACGTGATGACGGTGAAGAAGACGCCGAACTCGAAAGCGGTGCGCAAGTCGAGCGGATTGCGGAACTGCGCGGCCTCATCGAGATTGAGCTCCCGGCTCCGGTTAAGCCACCACACCATCGCACCCAATGCGAACGAGACCAGGGCCGCGACGATCAACGGAACCGCGAGCGGCAGCGCCAGGCCGGGCGCCACGATCGAGGCGATCACAATCATGCGCGGGAACATGATCCCCGAGGCGGCAATGATTCCCGCCGCGAACAGATGGGTCGCGCTCCGCTCATTGGTCGCTTCGCGCGAGAGCGTGACCGTGACCGCGGTCGACGACGAGAGGCCGCCGAACAACGCGGTCGCGATCACGCCGCCGCGCAGACCGACCATCCGATGGGCGAAGTAGCCGATGTACGAGATCGCCGCGACCAGCACCACCATCCACCAGATCCGATAAGGATTGAGCGCCTGCCATGGCCCGAAGCCGCGGTCCGGCAGAATCGGCAGCATCACCACCGAAATCAGCAGCAACCTGAGCGTCGCTTCGAGCTCCGCGCGCTCGATCCGTTGCAGGAAGCGATGGATCTCCGGTTTGAAGCCCAACAGGATGGTCACCACCACGGCGCTGGCAGTGGCGACGGTCAGCTCGCCAGTCCCTGCGACCCCGCCCAACACGAAGGTCAGCAGCGCCGCAACCGCGCTGGTCATGCTGATGTCGCGCCCTTCCTCGGAGCTGCGCCAGTAGCTGAGCGCGACGATCAGCGCTACTCCCGCCAGCATCATCGGCGCGAGCCAGTGCGGTAGTCCGGCGATCGGCAGCGTCGACACGCCGCCGAGCAGACCGAGCAGGCCGAAGGTGCGAAAGCCGGCGGCGCGATGCCCTTCCGGCGCGTCGCGCCGTTCCCATCCGCGTTCCAGGCCGATCAGTAAGCCCAGCGCCAACGCGACCAGGAGTCGCCCCAATGTCACGCTTAGGCCGGGTTCCATCGCTCAACCGAGTTGCGGCGATCGGCCGATAGTGCCGCCAGCCGAGCCGACCCATTTGGCGACATCGATGCCGCCGATGGAATCAGGGTGAATCAAATCGACGGGGCTTGAATTTGTGCCACCAACGATGCGCCAATCAAGATCGACGCGCTTTGAGAGGCAATCCCGCATCGGCGGCTAACTGGCTACGTGCTGACGCCTTCGGCCAGACGGCTCAGGCTGGCGCGCTCGCCGATCGCGACCAGATAATCGCCGACCTGAACTTCCATCGCCGTGTCGGGAATCAGCGAGGTCTTGTCGCCGCGCTTGAGCGCCACGATCCGCAGGCGCGGGCTGTCCCGTTCGATTTCACCGATCTTCCGGCCCAGCAGCCGGCTGCCGGGCTGCACCTTGATCTCTTCCAGGTCGACCTCGTCGCCGCGCCCCGGCGTCGCCAACTCGAGGAAATCGACCACCGCCGGCCGCAGGATCATCGCCGCCACACGGTTTCCGCCGCGCTGGTAGGCCGACACGACCTGGTCGGCGCCGGCCTGCCGTAGCCGCCTCAATCCCGACTCCGACTCGCCACGGGCGTGGATACTCAGCGTGGCATTCTTCTCGCGCGCCGCGAGCGTGACATATACGTTGTCGGCATCGGAACCGATCGCGGCCACCAGCGCGCGCGCCGTAGCGACGCCGGCCTCGGTCAGAATCGCGTCGTCCAGCGCCGAGCCCATGATGTACGGCGCGGCGAGGCGGGCCAGCGTCGACTCCTTGGCCGCATCGGGCTCAATGATCACGATCTCGACCGAGTTGGCGATCAACTCCTCGGCCACTACCCGGCCGAAGCGTCCGAAGCCGCAGATGATCACGTGACCTTTCAGATGATGAATCCGGCGTTGCATGGCGGTCGCCCCCAGTTGTTCGCGCAGCCGTCCCTCGATTATCAGCTCACCGATCGAGGTCAACAGGTAAAGCACCGTTCCGACCCCGGTGACGATCAGCACTATCGTAAAAACCCGGCCGGCCGTGTCCAACGGATGGACTTCGCCATAGCCGACGGTGGAAACCGTGATGACCGACATGTAGAGCGCATCGATCGGCGAGTAGCCCTCGATCGTCATGTAGCCCAGCATCCCGGCCACGGTCACCAGCACGATTCCGACGATCGCCAGCAGGAAGCGCGCGCTCGGGCCTTTCAGCATGGGAGGCCGGTAATGCGAGGCCGCCCCGGCGCGGACGGCACGCATGTTGCTCCAGTGTGAGCAGGGGAGCGCATCGTGGTTTAAGATGCTCGATTGGCGCGCGGAAATCCACGCTCGGGACGGGAGATAATGTACGAAGCCGAATATCAATCCAAGCGGATGTCACCAGCGGACGCAGTCCGCCTGATCCCGGCCCGCGGCAGCCTCTCGATGGGGATGGCGATAAGCGAGCCGCCGGCGCTGCTGCAGGCGCTCGAGGACCGCATCAAGGCCGGCGAAATCCATCAGCTCCGGCTCTATTATTCGCACTCGGCGCCGGCCGCGATGATGACCATCCTGAAGTACGAGTACCTCGACGTCATCCGGCCGCACCCGTTTTTCCCGACCATGGTCGAGCGCGAGCTGGGGCGGCGCGGGGCGCTGGACAAGCGTCAGGTGCTCTCCTATATGCCGGGGAATTTCAGCGGGATGCCGCGAATCCTGGCCGAAATCGGGATCGACGCGTTCATCGTGATGGTAGCGCCGATGGATAAGGCGGGCTTCTTCAGTTGCGGCACCAACAGCGACTACACGATTCCCACGGCGCGCGCCGCCAAGCGGCTGCTAGTCGAAGTCAACCCGCATATGCCGCGCGTATTCGGCGACTCCACCGTCCATATCAATGACGTCGACGCAATCGTGGAGAGCGATATCCCCCTGCCCGAGCTGCCGAGCCGGCCGCTAACCGACACCGACCGCGCCATCAGCCGCCAGATCGTCGGCCTGGTACCCGACCGCGCCACGCTGCAGATTGGCTTGGGCGGGGTGCCCAACGCGGTTTGCGCAGCGCTCAAGAATCACAAGGACCTCGGCATCCATACCGAGCTGATGACGCCGGCGGTGGCCGAGCTGATTCGCTCGGGCGCGGTCACCAATCGCTACAAGCACATCAACCGCTACAAGAACGTCTACACGCTGGCCGCCGGCGATCGCGCGCTCTACGAGTTCCTCAACGACAACTCCAGCATGGAAGCCTATCCGGTCGATTATGTGAATGATCCATACGTCATCGGACGCAACGATCGGGTGGTTTCGATCAACGCCTTTCTGGAGATCGGGCTCGACGGCGAGGTCAACTCCGAGAGCGTGGCCGGCAAGCAATACAGCGCGCCCGGCGGTCAGCTCGATTTCGTGCGCGGCGCGCAGATCTCGAAGGACGGCAAATCGATTCTCGCCGCCTACTCGACGGCCGGCGGCGGCCGTATCTCGCGCGTGGTCGCGCGCATCGAGGGACCGGCGACCGACCCGCGCTCGGAGGTCCAGTACGTAGTCACCGAATATGGCGTCGCCAATCTGCGCGGCAAATCGACCGTCGAGCGGGCCGAGGCGCTAATCGGGCTGGCCCATCCCGAGTTCCGCGACGAGCTCTATCGCAGCGCCCGCAAACTAGGCGATCTTTAGAGCAGCCGGGCGGGTTACCTGGCCTGCTGCTCGAGCTCCTTGCCGCGCTTCTCCATCCACTCGCCCCACATCTGCATGGTCTTGCCGCGCAGTTGCAGCAATTCCGCGCGGCTCTTCGCATCGGATGGCAGCCCCATCATGCCGGGTCCCATTCCCATACCCATCATGCCCATCCCCATCTCGGGTCCCATGCCGCCGCAGCCCGGATGCTCGTGCATCCGGCGCATACGCTCCATACGCTCGGCCATCATCCCAGGCGGCACGCCCGGCTGACCGGGTTGGGCCATCATGTTCGGCGGGCCCAAGGCACGGCGCCCCATCATCCCGGCACCGGGCGGGGGCGGCGGATTCTCAGCGCGCGCCGGGGGCGATGGCTGAGCCAGGACGCGCGGCGCAAGCCCGCTACAGAGCCCCAAGGCGACGGCAATGGCAGCGACGATCAGCAACCTCGAACGTCTCATGATTTGCTCTCCTCAATGGGTTAGCGTCGATACTAGCATAATGAGTCGGGCGGCGGCGGTCAGAAACGCGGCCTGCTCCGCCATTGGATCATCCGGCCGCGGCAATAGCCAAAATAGTTCCACATTTCGAGTTGATGATAGATCGTCGCCTCGCGATCGCCGCGTGCTGCCGCCGCCAACATCCGGCCGCCGTTGCGAAACAGCTTTTCGATGCGATTGTGGGTCGCGCCGCCCTCGAACGCGCTGCCCATCCCGAAAGCAAAGCTCTTGCGCCGCAAATAGCGGGAGGTAAGCCGCTCGGGTCCGATCTGATGATGGACGCGGGCGCGCGGCGCAAAGCCGACGCTGCCGCCCCGCGCCATGATTCGTGCGAACAGTTCGGTATCCTCGCCCGAGATCGGATTGCCGCCGACCACGCCCAGGTCTTCGCGGAAGCGTCCGAACAACTCGAAGGTCTGGCGGCGAAAGCCGACGTTGGCGCTGAAATAGTTATGCAGCCGCTCGAGCTCGGCGCGCTCCATCCGCTCCATCGCGGCCGCGTCGTGAACCGCGAGCTTGACGTAGAGACGCGACCCCAGCCACTTCGGCGGCGTCGCCAGGAAACGCGGCAGGACCATCCCACAGGCGACATCGAGCCGCCGCCGCGCCATCTCGCCGCTGAGCTCGACCAGCCAATCGGGCTCGACCACTGCGTCGTCGTCGACGAAGCACAGCAACTCGCCGCGCGCCTCATCGACCGCCCGGTTGCGCGCGAAGCTCGAGCCCAGCTGCGCTTCGGCCACGCGCCGCAATGGAAACCTGAACGCCGCCGCCGCCGAGCGCACTACCGCAGCGGTTGAATCGGTCGACGCGTTATCGATCACGATGCATTCAATCTCGGCGCCGTCCGGAATCGCGAGCGCGTTCAGGCTCGCCAGCGTCTGCCCGAGCAACGCGGCGCGATTATGGGTCGGGATCGCGACCGTTATCAGCTCCGCGGCCATCGCTGGAAACCTCGGCTAATGCCCGGGACGCGGCGCGGCGCTGGCAGTTGCGGCCGGGCCGGCCTGGCGCTGGGGATGCGCTTCGACCGGCGGAATCAAGTCGGGTTGCGTGAACACCACCTCGCTCACCGCCACATACGGATCGGACACCTGCTGGACGTTGAGCGGAGCCTTCAGCTCGAAGCCGAAGTCGCGCGTCTCGCCCGGCATCAGCGGCAGCGACCTGATCGTGAAATCGGTGAACTGCAGCGGAGTCGCAATCGGGATGTGCTGCTCGATGAACAGCGCGCGGCGGGCGGCGCCATGCCCCCTGAAGAACGTCACCTTCATCCGGACTTCGTCGAGCGCGCGATTACCGCGATTGGTGATCTTGCCGAACACCGCCGGATGCTGCGTCGCCGACATCCGCAGCCCGATATCGCTCAACTTTAGATTCTCGGTGTAGGCGGTCGCGGCCGCGCTCTGGGCGACGATTCCGTCGATTTCATGCAGTTCGCGGGCGTAGCGGAACTTGAGCCCCCAGCCGCCGGTGGCGTCGGCTTTCTCCAGGATCGCGATCGCCTGCCGATAGTAGTCGATCGCCTCCTTGTAGGATCCGCCGTAATAGAAATCGAGCGCCTGGCGGCGCAGATCGGCGGCCCGCTGGCGGGCCCGGAAATCGACCCGCACGCGCCATCGATGATGCTCCTTGACGATCACGATATCGTCCCGGTAGGTAAGCTGCGGATAATCGCCATGCGTGAGCGTCTTGCGAGCCACCGGAACGGGGTCGGCGTCGAGCCCGACCGTCGCATTGATGATGCGTTCGAAGCGCGCCAGGTCGGGAGTCTTGACGTTGATCGGCGCGACCCGGCGGAGTCCCTGCCCGCTGGGCTCGCCGATCTCGAAGCTGGTCGCCTTGAGCACCGGACCAAACCATCGCCGGGTCACCTCGGGCGCCAGCGGAACCATGGTCAGAAAGCGCGCGAGCGGACAGGCCGCGCGATCATCCTCGGTAAGCATCGCGTAGCATTGCTCGTAATGATGGCCCCGGAGCGCGGTCAGGAAGTTTTGCGCGACCGTCCGCGGCGATTGCCAGGTGCAGCTCGCGCACAGGGTCGCGATCGCGAGCGCCGCCACGCACAGCGCACCACGCCGGATCCGCGATCTTATCCCCACGTCATCCACCGCCCCAACGCCGGACCCGTCTACCGTTCGACCGGGAACTGCGCCTCGTTCCAGTCGAGCATCCCGCCTTTCAGATTGCCGACCCGCTCGAAGCCCATCCCGGTCAGCAGCGCGGCGGCGGTGGTGCTGCGCGCGCCGGCGCGGCAGATCACGACGATGTCGCGGTTCTTGTAATCGGCCAGCTCGGCGGTCCGCTCCGGCAGCTCGCGCAGCGGGATCAGGTGGCTGCCCGCGATATGACCGAGATCGCCGCGAAACTCATCGGGCTCGCGCACGTCGATCAGCAGCGGCAGGTTCGGCGTGCCGAGCCGCGCCGCGACCTCCGCGGCCGCGACCTGGCGCACCTGGTTGAGCTGCGCGTAGGTCGGAAAATGCATCGAATCGGCGTCGAGCGCCGACTGATTCGGCTGCAGCGCTTCCTGGATACTGTCGGGCAGCGGCAGGCCGAGATGGTTCATGATCTCGATGTACTGATCGCGCGAACGGTTCGCGATGCGCGGATTGCCGCGCTTCTCATCGCCAATCGTCGATTGCGTATGACCGCGGTAGTCGTGCGCCGGAAAGACCATCGTTTGATCCGGCAGCGCGAACAGCTTCTGCGTAATCGCGTCGTACTGGGCGCCCGGATCGCCGTCGGCGAAGTCGGCCCGCCCGGTGCCGTGGATCAGCAGCACGTCGCCGGTGAAGACCCGGTCGCCCGCGTACAGGCTGATCGAATCGGGCGTATGACCGGGCGTATGGAGCACCTGGATGCGGAGGTCGCCGACCGCCAGCCATTGGCCGTCCTGCAGATGGACGGCGACGTGCGGCGCGGGCGCCCGCCGATGCATCGCCACCGGCGCACCGGTCAACTCGCCCAACTCGAAGGCGCCGGTGCGATGGTCGGCGTGCGTGTGGGTGTCGATTATCAGCTCCAGGTGCCGGCGGTGGTAGGCCAGCACGGCGAGGTAGCGATCGATGCGCTCGCGGACCGGATCGATCATTACCGCCTTGCCGTCCGATTCCGAGACCAGCAGGTAACTCTTGCACTTGGCGTGATTGAGTTCAGTCGCGATCATCGTGTGATCCCCGTCCCGATGAGGTTGCCCCGGGCAAGCCCAAACTATAGCGCCGGCGCGGCTGACAGGGGAAACTCGGCGAACGCTCCGCGGCCTCGTGCGATTGCGCGATCGTGCCTGCTAGGCCGCGCGCTCAGCCGGCATCGGAGGAAACTGAAAGCGCTGGGTCTCGGTCGCGCTCACCGCCGCGCCGACCATCCGATCGATATCGAAGCGGCTCTCGACCCGTTCGACCTCGGCCAGGCTGGCGCGGGTTTCGGGATGGGCGGGGACGAACAGCGAGCAGCAATCCTGGTCCGGGATGATCGAGGTCTCGAAGGTGCCAAGCGTGCGCGCCTGGTCGACGATTTCGTTCTTGTCCATCCCGACCAGCGGCCGCAGCACCGGCAGCCCGGCGGCCTCCTCGATCACGGTCATGTTGGCCAGCGTCTGCGAGGCGACCTGCCCGAGGCTCTCGCCCGTCACCAGCGCGGCGGCATTCTGTTGACGGGCCAGCGCGGTCGCGATGCGCATCATGAAGCGGCGGTAGAGCACCACGCGCAGCGGCCGCAGCGCGCCGGCGACGATCTCGCGCTGGACCTCAGCGAACGGCACCAGCATCAGCGCACAATGGCCCTGGAAGCGGGTCAGATGGGTCGCCAAATCGGCGGCCTTCTCGCGGCTCGCCGGCGAGACCAGCGGATGGCTGTGGAAATGCACGAAATCGAGCCGCAGTCCGCGGCGCATCATGCGGTAGGCCGCGACCGGCGAATCGATTCCGCCCGATAGCAGCGCCAGTCCGCGGCCGGCGATACCGACCGGCAGGCCGCCGGCGCCGGGATGTTTGCCGACCGCGACGTAGGCCGCCTCGGGCAGGATTTCGATCGAGACGGTGAAGTCCGGATGGCCGAGATCGACCTTGAGGCCGAGCGCCTCGACCACCGCCGCGCCGACGATCCGATCGATCTCCATCGAGTTGAGCGCGAAGCGCTTCTCCGCGCGGCGGGTTCTGACCTCGAAGCTGCGGCCCGGCTGGCGGCGCGAGGCCGCTATCGACTCGCGCTTGAGCGCCTCGATATCGAGCGGCACCCGCCGGCTGATCGAAAAGTTCTGCAGGCCGAAGACCAGCGCCGCGCGCTCGGCGATTAACTCGTCGCCAGCCTCGTCCGGCAACTCAACCATCAGGCGCGGCCCCGCCCCGCGCATCGCGCCCAGCCTGATACCGGCGAACACGCCGCGCAGGTTGCGCTTCAATTGATCGACGAAGCGCCACTGGTTGCGCCCCTTGAGCGCGATCTCATGGTAGCGTCCAATCAGGTAACGTTCAGCCCGGCGCGACCCGGCATGTGACTCAAGCGACGGCATGGACCAAGCGTAGCTGTCGGCGACGCCCGGGCGCCAGTATCGTCCTTGCGCCGAAATCGTGCGTGGGCGATGATTCTGGTGAGCATCGCACAGGTGGACGACAGCGGCATCAAAACCGATCTCGATCGCGGACTGGGGCGGTTGCGCCGTGGACTGCTCGACCCCAAGACCGCGGCGCAGCCCGAGGGTGAGCGGCTGGCGGCGGTGCTGGTGCCGATTTTCGAGCGCTCCGGCGATCTCCATCTGCTCTACATTCTGCGCTCCGATCACGTGAGCCATCGCGGACAGGTCGCCTTCCCCGGCGGGCGGGTCGATCCCGAGGATCAGAGTCCGATGGCGGCGGCGCTGCGCGAGACCCACGAAGAGGTCGGCATCGAACCCGCCGCAGTTGAAGTGCTGGGCGCGTTTCCGGGGATGCGCACGGCGACCAGCGGCATCATGGTGGCGCCGTTCGCCGGCCTGATTCCGTGGCCGACCACGCTGCGCGCCAATCCACACGAGGTAGCGGAGATTTTCAGCGTCCCGATGGCGGTATTGCGCGACACGCGCTATCGCCAGACCTACATCTGGCAACGCGACGGACTCGAGTGGCGATTCCCCGCGATCGTTTATGACAACCGGCCGATCTGGGGCCTCACCTATCGCATCACGATGAGCCTGATCGAAACGATGGAGCGAGGACGCCAACCGATCGCTTGACAGTGGCACGAGCCGGCGCATAGCTTGCGACGATTCGGCCGACGCCTGTCCATTCCCATGTCACATCCCAAAGAGCTCGATCAGGACGATTTGAACCTGCGCAAGGCGGGCTTCAATCCCGCCGCCGATCCCGAAGAGGCGCTGCGCACGCTGGCGATGCTGCGCGGCCAGGCGGAAGTGACCGACGCCGCTATCGCGCGGGCGCTCGGCGCGGTTCGCAGCGCGGGTGCGGCGAATATGCTGGCGACGATGGAGCAGGCGGCCAGCGGGCCGCTGCGCCGCGAGATTCGCCGCGCGCTGTTTCGCCTGCGCCAGGGTGGCATCTCACCTGCGCCCGGGGCCGAGCCGCCGGCGCATCGTCCGGCCCCACCCTCGCCCGCCGGCTCCCCGGATATCGAGGCGATGCTGTCGCCGGTCGACGTCACCGGGGTGCGGCTGGTTTGGATCATGAAACCCAAGCCGCGCGGCGGACTGAATCTGTTGTGGGGCTTCGCCTCTGAAGAGGAAGGTCTCATCGGTTGTAACTTCGGCCCGGTCAGTCGCCGCGAGCTGCGCGCGGATCGCGTGCGGGTCGAGGAGCGCGCCGGCGTCAAGATGATCGAGGCCGACTGGCGGCTGTGCGACCTGGTGCTGTGCGAAGCCTATCGCGCGACTCCAGAGGCGCGGCGCGGCCCGGTCGGCAATTTCTTTACCTGGCGGGCCGAGCTAATCGCCGCCTCGCCACCCGGCGACGATTTTGTCCATCCAATCTACGCCGAACTCGCCGCTGAAGCGGCCGCCGAGCCCGGTATCGAGTTGCTCAAGGAGCCCGAGGTACTGGCCTGGAAGTTCCCGGCCGCGGCGATCAAACCGTACGTCGATGAAATCGCCGAGATTCAGCAGAGCGTGATCGTGCTCAATCCGATACAGCAGGAGGACCGCATCGGGCGCGTGATCGAAAAGGCGATCGACGGCTTCTTCGGCGGCGCGTCGGTCATCCGTGCGCGCCGGCGGCTCGAGGATATCGCCTACTATCTGGCCCATACCGGGCGCCGCCACAGCGGCGGTCAGGCGGCTGCGGCAGCGGCCAGAATTCGCGATGGCGCCGACCTCAAGCGGATGCCCTTCTTCCAGCACCTGGTGCGCACGATGCTCGGCGCGGTGATCGCGGAGCAGCAGGAAAAAGAGCGCGAGGAGCCGCGGCTGATCGTGACGCCGGCCGAGGCGATGCGCGCCCGGCCGCAGCGCTAATCCCGCCCGAGCCGACGCCCGCGGCATCAGGCCCGGCTGCCACGACGCAAGCGACCTCTCCCCTAACCCCTCCCCTAAAGTGGGAGGGGAACCAGATTCTTTTACTCCCCTGCCCTTTAGGGAAGGGGCCGGGGGTTAGGTCGCCCTTTAACGAATCAGGGTCCGCATCAGCCTGACAACCGGCGGATGGCTCTGTTACGATGCGTCCCAGATGGCGTCGATCGCGGCGCCGGGAGCAAGGCATGACCGCAACCGACGGCAAACGACCTCACGGACCGTTCTCTGATGTCCTCATAATCGATCTAACGCGGGTGCTGGCCGGCCCGTTTTGCACGATGCTGTTCGCCGACCTCGGCGCCCGCGTGATCAAGGTCGAGCAGCCGGGGACGGGCGACGACTCGCGCGCATACGGACCGTTCCGGGACGGGAAATCGGTCTATTTCAGTTTCGTCAATCGCGGCAAGGAGAGTATCGCGCTCGATCTGAAGGCCGATCACGATCGCGCGCTGTTTCTGCGCATGGTCGAGCGCGCCGATGTGCTGGTGGAAAACTTCCGCCCCGGCACGATGGAGCGGCTCGGCTTCTCGTACGAGGAACTGTCGAAGCTGAATTCGCGACTGATTTACGCCTCGGGCTCCGGCTTCGGCCAGACCGGTCCGATGAGCCGCCAGCCGGCCTACGACACCGTGATCCAGGCGCTCAGCGGACTGATGAGTATCACTGGCTATGCCGGCGGCCCGCCGACCCGGGTCGGCACCTCAGTCGCCGATCTGACCGCCGGCGTCTATCTGTTCGGCGCGGTCTCAAGCGCCCTCTATGCGCGCGAGAAAAACGGACGCGGCGCGCGGGTCGACGTGGCGATGCTCGACGGGATGGTGAGCTACCTGCTGCACGGAGTGATGGAACATGTCGCGCACGGCCGCACGCTCGGACGTCTCGGCAACGGCCATCCCTCGATCGCGCCGTTCGACACCTACCAGTCCGCCGACGAACCGTTCGTGATCTGCGCGGGCGGCGATGAAGTTTTCCGGCGTCTCAGCGCGGCGATCGGACGCGACGACCTGCCGCGCGACCCACGCTTTGCGCGCAATCGCGATCGCCATGAGCATGAGCAGGCGCTGCGCGCCGAGCTCGAAGCGACGCTGCGCACCAAACCCGCGCATCATTGGGTGGAGGTGCTCGGCACCGCAGGCGTGCCATGCGCGCGCATTCAGACCATCCCGGAGGCGGTCGAGATGGCGCAGGTCAAGGCGCGCAACATGATGGTCGAATCGGACGGACTGCGAATTCCGGGCAATCCGATGAAGATCGGCGGCTTTGACGATCCGGCCACGCGGCCGGCCGCGCCCGCGCTGGATGCCAACGGGATAGCGATTCGCGACGAGTTCAGCGCGCCCGCAGATCGCGCCGCCGCGACCCGGCGCTAAAGGAAGACGCGATGCGCGAAGTGGTGATCGTCGATGGGATTCGGACCGCGATCGCGCGCGCCGGCGCCGACCGCAGCTATTTCAAGGCGATTCGCGCCGACCAGCTCGCGGTGTTCTGCGTGCAGGCGCTGCTGCATCGCAATCCGGGAATCGACCCGGGTGAAATCGAGGACGTGGTTTTCGGCTGCGCGAATCAGTCGGGCGAACAGAGCCTCAATATCGCGCGGATGATAGCGCTGCTGGCGGAACTCCCGGTCGAGGTCGCCGGCACCACCGTCGACCGGCAATGCGGCTCGGGTCTGCAGGCGATCAACGTCGCCGCGCAAGCGATCATGGCCGGCGCCGGCGAAATCGCGATCGCCGGCGGGGTCGAGCATATGACGCGTATCCCGATGGGCTCGGGCGTCAATCCGAATCCGCGCCTGTTCGAGATGTTCCCGCCCGAGTGGGCCTCGATGGGGCTGACGGCGGAGCGCCTGGCCGGCCTGCACGGTATCACACGCCAGCAATCGGACGCCTACGCGCTGCGCTCTAATCAGCGGGCGGTGGCCGCGCGCGAAAAGTTCAAGGACGAAATCGTGCCGGTCACGGTCGACGGGCAGGCGATCGACATCGACCAGGGACCACGCGCCGATACCAGCCTCGAAAAGCTCGCAGCGCTCAAGCCGACTTTCAAGCCCGACGGACAGGTGACCGCCGGTAATTCGTCGCAGGTGAGCGACGGCGCCGCGGCGGTGATCCTGATGAGCGCCGAACGCGCAAAATCGCTGGGGATTGCGCCGCTGGCCCGAATTGTCGCGATGGCGGTGGCCGGGGTGCCGCCCGAAATCATGGGATGGGGTCCGGTGCCCGCCATCCAGAAAGCGCTGGCGCGCGCGCGGCTCGAAATCGGGCAGATCGACCTGGTCGAGATCAACGAGGCGTTCGCAGCCCAGGTGCTGGCCTGCAACACGACGCTCGGAATCGACGAGCAGAAGCTGAACGTCAATGGCGGCGCGGTGGCGCTGGGGCATCCGCTCGGATGCTCGGGCGCGCGGCTGATAGTCACGCTGCTCCATGAGATGCGCCGGCGCGGCGCGCGCTTCGGATTGGCGAGCTTATGTATCGGCGTCGGCCAGGGTATCGCCACGGTCGTCGAGGCGGTGTAACTTGCGGGAGTGGAACTGACCGCTCGGTCCGGCTACAATCGGGACGCAATGGATCCGAAAGAAATACAGGGAATGATTGAGCAGGGTCTGCCCGGCGCGATGGTCGAGGTGCGAGATACCACCGGCGGCGGCGACCATTTCGAGGCGCTGGTGGTCAGCCCGAGCTTTGAGGGCAAGGGGCTGGTCGAGCGCCATCAACAGGTCTATACCGCACTTGGCGAGGCGATGCGCGTGCGGGTCCACGCGCTGGCGCTCAAGACGCTCACGCCCGAGCAGTACCAGAGTCGGAGGTAAGGAAACCATGGCGAACGCTATCGATCAGATCCAGGCCGCGATTGGCGACAACAAGATCCTGATCTTCATGAAGGGCAATCGAAACTTCCCGATGTGCGGATTTTCGGCCGCTACGGTGCAAATCTTCGAGGAGATGGGCGCGCCGTTTGAGACCGTCGACGTGCTGGCCGACGAGGAAGTGCGCCAGGCGATCAAGACCTACAGCAACTGGCCGACTATTCCGCAGGTCTATATCGACGGCAAATTCGTGGGCGGATGCGATATCGTCCGCGAGCTTCACGAATCCGGAGAGTTGCAGGCGCTGGTCGAAAACGTGCTCGCCGCAAGCGCTCGCCCGTAGCGGGAAACGCCCCGCTCGGGCCGCACGCTGTGCGCTGATGCCGCCAGCCGGCTTAGGCGCGCGTGCTGCGGATTCCGTCGAAACTGATGCGGCCCGCTCCGTAAGCCGACAAGGCGAGCAGCCCACCCATCATGCACAGGTTTTTCATGTACTGTGTCACCTCGCCGTGGGCGAAGTGAAACATGAGCGTGACCGGGATCAACCATAGAAACAGAACGAACGCGGCGAACCGCACGCGCAGGCCGATGATCAGCAGAACCGCGCAGCCCAGCTCGACCACGATCGAAGCCCATACCAGGGGCAGCGCGAAATTGGACGCCATCCCGCCGACCTTGACCATGTAACCGGCGGTTGCGACGGGGTCGTGGAGCTTCTGGAGCCCGGACCAGATGAAGATGACAGCCACCAGGATGCGTGCTACCAAAACTTCGAGATCTCGGAGAAACTGCATTAGCGCCCTCCTTGTCCGGCCGGTTTCCACCGTCTACTTAGCATCAACTGCTAATGCCGTATACCAATTCGATCGGCTGTCGACGTTGTTGCGCGTCAGGTAATCTTCGCTCGCCAAGAGCGGGCCGAGGGATCGCCGGCGCTCGCAGTAAGCGAGGTTGAATACATCTCGCGACATAACTAGTAGTTTTAGCATCCCCCGAAGTGCAGGTGATCGCATGGCGCTGTGGAAACCGGACCAGACTTTCTATCCTTCGCCGCGGATGGCGATGCAGGCGCCGGCCGAGAAGCATGCCTTCGTGGTGGCCTTTAATCCAACTCCGGCCAACGGCAAGCACGACGCCCTGTGCGTGCTCGATCTCGACCCGCAATCGCGCACCTACGGCACCATGGTGGGGCGGACCGAGATGCCCGGCGTGGGCGACGAGCTGCATCACTTCGGCTGGAACGCATGCAGCGCGGCGCTGTGCCCCTACGCCCCGCATCCGCACGTCGAGCGGCGTTACTTTGTGATTCCGGGCATCCGCTCCTCGCGCGTCCATATCGTCGACATTAAGCCCGACCCGCGCGCGCCCAAGGTCGTCCGAGTGATCGAGCCGGACGAGCTGGCCGAGCGCAGCGGCTACAGCCGCCCGCATACCATTCACTGCGGTCCCGACGCGATCTACATGAGCGCGCTGGGGGCGCCGAACGGCGACGGCCCGGGCGGCATCGTGCTGCTCGACCATGAAAGCTTCGACGTGCTGGGGCGCTGGGAGGTCGATCGCGGGCCGCAGTTCCTGGCCTACGATTTCTGGTGGCACCTCGGCCACGACATCGCGATCACCAGCGAATGGGGCACGCCCAACATGATCGAGAACGGCGTGGTGCCCGATCTGCTGCTGAGCAATCGCTACGGCCATTCGATCCACATCTGGGATCTGCGCCGCCGCCGCCATCTGCAATCGATCGATCTCGGCGCCGAAAACCAGATGGCGCTGGAGCTCAGGCCCGCGCACGATCCCACGCGCACCTACGGTTTCGTCGGCGTCGTGATTTCGACCAAGGATCTCTCGGCTTCGGTATGGCTGTGGCATCGCGGCGATAGCGGTTGGGGGGTGCACAAGGTAATCGAGATTCCCGCCGAGCCCGCCGATGAATCGCAGCTCCCGCCCGCGCTCAAGCCGTTCAAGGCGGTGCCGCCGATCATCACCGACATCAACCTGAGTCTCGACGACCGGATGCTCTACATTTCATGCTGGGGCACCGGCGATATGCATCAGTACGACGTCAGCGATCCGTTCCATCCCAAACTCGCCGGCACCGTGCGGATCGGCGGAATCGTGTCGCGCAAGGCCCATCCGAAGGTCGGTGCGGCGGTCAACGGCGGTCCGCAGATGCTGGAGCTGAGCCGCGACGGCAAACGCATCTACGTCAGCAACTCCTTGTATGGAGCGTGGGACGCGCAATTTTATCCTGACGGAATCAAAGGCTGGGTCGCCAAGCTCGACGCCAATCCGGCCGGCGGGCTGAAGCTCGATCCAGAGTTCTTCGTGACCTTCGAAGGTGAGCGGCCACACCAGATTCGGCTCGAAGGTGGCGACGCTTCCTCGGATTCCTACTGTTATCCGTGAGCGGCGCCTGGCCGTGGCTGGCGGTGGCCCTGCTCGGCGCCTACCACGGCATCGACCCCTCGATGGGCTGGCTGTTCGCGGTCGCGCTCGGATTGCAGGAGCGCAGCCGGGTCAAGCTGATCGAATCGCTGTTCCCGATCGCGCTCGGCCATCTGGTCTCGGTCGGCCTGGTGGTCGCGTTGATCGCGGGAGTCGAGGGTAGCGGCGCCTCGCTATGGTTGCGGCCGGTCGGCGCCGGAATCCTGATCCTGTTCGGGATATTTCGCCTCGTCAAACCGCGCGCGCATCCGCGCTGGGTGGCGATGCGGGTCACGATGCCCGATCTGGCGTTGTGGTCGTTCCTGATGGCTTCGGCGCACGGCGCGGGTCTGATGCTTTTTCCGATCCTGATCGGGATGCCGATGTCCGCCGGGATGCATCACCATCATGCGCTCGCCGTAACTCTGCCTCATCCCACCTTGTTGCTGGGTATCGCCGTGACCCTGGTTCATACCGGCGCGATGCTGCTGGTGATGGGAACGACGGCCATCGTGGTCTACGAATGGGTGGGGCTCGCGATCTTGCGCAGCGCCTGGATCAATCTCGACACGCTGTGGGCGGGCGCCCTGATCGCGGCAGGCCTGCTCGCTCTGGTAATTTAAGTTAGACTGCCCTCGGAATAACTTGCCAGGCGCGCTGGCCTCACCAGCTGCAGACCTCTTGATTCTGAAGATCCATAAGGCCCAGGAGCGACGCTATGAAACTCTATGCCGGCGAGCGCAGAGCTACACGTACAAAGTTACGGCTGTTGATTACGATGGCGGCGCTGGTGTTCTGTTTCGTTCGTGAGCCACCTGCCCGCGCGGCCGGTCTCCTGACCCTCCATGACGCGATTAGCCGCGCGCTGGTGGTCGCGCCCTCGATAGCTTCGGCCGCCGCCGCCAGCGATCTCGGCATGGCGACCCTCGGCGAGGCCCGTGCCCCGCTCTACCCAAGCCTCGACGGCGGTCTCAACTACTACCAGGCGCCCGGCTACAATCCGACCGTCACCAACGGCGCCGAAACCGCCGCGCAGCTTACGCTCAATTACACCGCCTATGACTTCGGGCGGCGCCTCGCCGTGATGCGGGCGGCGCGCTATGCCGCCGACGCGGCGCGGCTCGGGGTGAGAGCCGCGCAAAGCCAGATCGTGTTCGACACCACAGTCGCCTATTATGATCTGATGCGGAGCCGGCGGGCGGTTTCCGAATGGCGCGCCAGCTTCGATCGGCTGGGCCGTTATATCGCAGTGATCACGCATCTCGAACGGAGCGGACAGGCAGTCACCACCGATGTCCTCAGAATCCGCAGCGAACGCGACAACGCCGAATTGCAGCTCGCCGCCGCTGAGCAGGCGAGCCGGCGCGCCGCAATCGTGCTGGGCTCGCTCATCGGCGAGTTCGACCCGGCCGATATCGAGATCGAAAATCCGACCACGCTGCCCACGCTCCCCAGCGGCAACCTCAAGCAGAATCCGACGCTGCGCGCCGACCAGCGCAACATCGACGCGGCGACGCTCGCCATCAAGGCCGCCCAGGCCGAGCGCTACCCCAACCTGGGCCTGCAGTTCACGACCGGCTTTCTCGGTCTCAATCCGCCCAAGACTTTCGGGCACGACTTCGGCGCTTCATATGCCGGCTCGATCGGTATGCCGATTTTCGACGGCGGCCTGATTCGCGCGCATATCGACGCGGCCCGCGCGCGCCAGATGACGGCGACCGCACAGCTTCATCAGGATGAGCTGATCCTCTCGCAGCGGCTGGCGGACGCCCGTGTGCGCTACGGCGAGGCGCTCCGCCAGCTCGATATTCTTAACCGTTCGCTGCCCACCGCGGAGGACTCGTTCGCGCTCGACTGGACGCGCTTTCTGGGCGGCGGCAGCGGCACGCTGCTGGAAGTGATCGACGCCTTCCGCCAGGCCCAGACCTTCCGGCTGACGCGCATCGACCAGGAATTCGCGGTGCGTCAGGCGGCCGCCGAGACCGCACTGCTATTCGGTGTCAGCCGATGAAGCACGCTCGGCTCGCGCTGGTCGGCCTGCTCGCCATCTTGATGGCCGGCGCGGGATGCGGTCACCGTCTCGCAACCGACGCGGGCGAGACCCCGGCCACGGCGGTTGCGCCGGTGTTGTCGGTCGCGGCCGCGCCGGTGACGGTCAACCCGATGCACAGCGAGCTCGACCTGCTCGGTATCACGGCCGCCCTGCACCACGTCACGCTGCGCGCGCCGACCAACGGCCGTCTGGTCGGATTCAAGCTGCAGAGCGGCGACCGCGTGGTCCGCGGCGAGGTCGTCGGCCACATCATTAATCGCGAGCTGGAGGCCGCCGAGGCCGGTGTGGCCGCAGCGCAGAAGATCGATCCCGACGAAGCCGGCAAATTGCGCGCCTCGGTCGAACGCTATGCGCATGGCCCCGGGGTCGCGGTCAAATCGCCGGCCAACGCGGTCGTCGCGCAACGACTGGTGAGCTCCGCACAAATCGTCGCCTACCTCGACCCGCTCGCCGACCTGGTCGATCCCAACAGCGTCTATGTCGAAGCTCAGCTGCCGATCGACGCGCAATCACTGGTGCGGCCCGGGATGCCGGCCACGGTCACTTCGCCGATACAACCGCACACCGAGTTCCCCGCCCGAGTGGTGGCGATGGCGCCGAACTTCAACCCCGCCAGCGAGACCTCAACTGCTCGGTTGCAATTCACCGGCAAGCAAAAGATCATGGTTGCGGGCGCCGCCGTCCAGGTGCATATCGCGACCCGATTGATTCCCGACGCGCTGACAATTCCCAATGCCGCAGTGTTCGAGAACGCCGCCACCGACAAGTATTATGTCTTCGTGGCCGGCGCCGACGGACGCGCCCATCGCGTGCCGGTGACGATCGGTATCCGCGAGTCCGATCGCGTGCAGGTGACCGCGGGTCTCAAGGCCGGCGAGATGGTTATCACTTCGGGCGGCTACGCGCTGGCCGATGGTCTCAAGGTCAAGGTAATTCCGGTGCGCACCGGGCAGCAATGAGCATCAGCAAGTCGATTTCGAGTCTGGTCGCGGCGGCGATCGCGTTCACGACGGTCATGTACGCGGGCGTTACGCGCGCACAGGCGCCGCAAGCTGCTTCCGCGGCGACGCCGCGCCCGCCGATCGGACCGCCGGCGTTCATGCCCGATGCGGCGGCGTCGAAAATCGTAAGCGTGGCGCGCAGCGGCACGGCGCAGGCGCGGCTGGTGATCGTAACCGAGGCGGTCGCCGTCAACGAGACCGGGCCCAAGGCGACGCTCAAGCGCTTCGGCGAGGTTTACGCATTCTCGCCGGCGTCGATCTTCGTGCGGCAGAATCAGTCCACCAGGATCACCTTCTGGAATCTGCAGCCCGAGGACGAGCATGACTTCTCGATCGTCGACGCCGCCGGCAAGCCGATGATGGATTTGCCGCTGGCGCCGCTGTCGCAAACCTCTTTCATTTTCACCTTCCATCGGCCCGGCATCCTGCAGTTCCGATGCCTGGTGCATCAGCCCGGCATGAGCGGGCAGATCCTGGTGCTGCCGGAGCGTTGAGCCGATCATGACCGGACGTGCGAACCCGGTGCTGGCGGTGTTCGCGGCGCTGGCCGCCGCGGTGCTTGGCGTGGTCCTCGCCTACTCCATCCCGAGCGCGGTCTTCCCCGAGATCACTTTCAATCGCGCGACTATCCTCGCCGAATCTTCCGACCTGCCGCCCGAGCAGATGCTGGTTGCGGTCACCCGGCCGCTCGAAGAGGCCGCCTACGGCGTGGTCGGCGTGAGCCTGGTGCGCTCGACCACCACCCGCGGCAGCTCCGAGGTCGACGTCACTTTCGCTGACGGCGCGGATCCCACACAGACCTATCAACTCCTCAACGCGGCGCTCGGCGAGGTGCGCGGCCGCTTGCCGGCCGCCACCACCCTCGACACGCGGCTGCTCACGACCGGAACCTTTCCGATCATCGATCTGAGCATGAGCTCGCGCGATCGCGATCTCGCAGCGCTCACCGATATCGCCTTTTACGACGTCGCCCCGAGCTTCCATCGGATCCCCGGGGTCTACCGGGTCGAGCTGGTGGGCGGCAAATATCGCGAGTACGTGGTGCGGCTCGAACCGGCCGAGATGCTGGCCTACGGGCTTTCGCCGCAGCAGGTGGTCGACGGACTGCGCAAGGCCAACGTGATCGCAAGCGCCGGCCGCGTCGAGGACCTGCATCGGATGCTGCTTACGGTGGTGACCAGCGATCTGCATCAGGCCGATCAATTAGCCGCCCTTGCGATCGCCAGCATCAACGGTCATCCCGTGCACGTGCGCGATATCGGCAGCGTCGAGCTCGGCATTCGCGAGGACTACATCCGCACCTCGTCCGAGCACGGGCCGGCGGTGCTGATCGGCGTCTCGCGCCAGCCGAGCGGCAACACCGAGCTGATCGCGGCACAGATCCGCCGGCTGGTCGCGCAGTTCCGCACCCGCTACCCGGACGTGACCTTCACCTTCTCCTACGACCAGTCGGCGCTGGTGGCGACTTCGTTCAACAGCGTGCGCGACGCGATCGTGCTCGGGCTGGCGCTGGCAGTCGCCGTGGTGCTGGTCTTCACGATGAGTCCGCTCAACGCCCTGATCGCGGCAATCGTGGTGCCCTGTACGATCGCAATCACGATCGCCGTGATGAAAGCCGCCGGCATGACCTTCAACATGATGACGCTCGGCGGTCTGGCGGCGGGCATCGGACTGTTCATCGACGATGCGATCGTGATGATCGAAGCGATTCATCGCGCCCGCTCGCAAGGCGTCGGCACCGGCGCGGCCGTCGATCGCGCGACCCACGAACTCGGCCGCCCGCTGGTCGCCTCGACCTTCACGGTAATCGTGGTTTTTATTCCGCTGATTTTCCTTTCCGGCGTGACCGGCGTTTTCTTCCGCGCGCTGGCCGTGACGTTGGGCTCGGGTCTCGCGATCTCGCTGCTGCTGGCGCTCTATTTCACGCCCGCGCTTGAAATGGCGTTCGAGCGTCTGCGCGGCGCCAGCCACCCCGCCGGACGAATCTTCAAGCTGTTCACCAAGGTCTACCTGCTCAGCACCAGGCCGTTTATCCGCTTCCCGGTGGCCGCGCCGCTCCTCGCCGTGGCCAGCCTGGCGGTGGCTTTCGGGCTCTATCGCAGCCTCGGGACCGATTATCTGCCGCCGATGGACGAGGGCGCCTTCATCCTGGACTACACTACGCCGCCGCAATCGACCCTGGCCGACACCGACGCGCTGGTCGGGAAAATCGAGCAGGTGCTGAAGACTACGCCGGAGGTGGTCGCCTTCTCGCGCCGCACCGGCACCCAGCTCGGCTTCTTCCTCACCGAATCGAACCGCGGCGATATCTCGGTCAGGCTCACCCCCAATCGGCGCCGCGGGATCGAGCAGATCATGGACTCGGTGCGGCGGCGAATCCTGGCCAGCGTGCCCGGAGTCAGGATCGAGTTCTCGCAGGTGCTGCAGGATCTGATCGGCGATCTCTCGGGCACGCCCGAGCCCGTCGAGGTGAAGGTGTTCGGCGCCGACCAGGATACGATTGAATCGACCGCCCGCCAGGTAGCCGGAATTCTGCGCCAGGTGCCCGGCACGGTCGACGTCTTCGACGGCATTGTGCTGAGCAATCCGGAGCAGGAAATTCAGGTCGATCCGACCGCCGCCGGGCGCTACGGCCTCAACGCGCAGGACATCGACGACTCGTTACACGCCATCGTCGAGGGCACGGTCGCCACCGAACTGCGGGTTCACGATCGGCTGTTCGGCGTGCGCGTCCGCTATCCCGACAGCTTTCATCAGAACCTCCAGAAGCTTGCGGGAGTGCTGCTCGATACCCCGGCCCATGGCAAGGTGCCGTTGTCTTCGCTGGCCAAATTCCGCTGGCTCGGCGAGCGCCCCGAGCTGGATCGCGAACGGCTGCGCTCGGTGATTCACGTCACCGCGCGCCTGTCGGGGGTCAATCTGGGAGACGCGATGGCTCAGGTGCGACGGCGCCTGAGCGGGCTCGCGCTGCCGGCGGGGATCACGCTCGAGTACGGCGGCCTCTACGCCGAACAGCAGAAGGCCTTCAGCCAGCTCACCATGGTGCTCATCGCCGGTACCGTCGGCATGTTTTTGATTGTGTTGTGGGAGTTTCGACGCCTGGCGCCGGCGCTGGCGGTGATGATCGCCGCGCTCGCCTGTCTGGCGGGAAGCTTCGCCGCGCTGCGCCTGACCGACATCACGCTCAACATCTCCTCGTTCATGGGCATCATCATGGTGGTCGGAATCGCCGCCAAGAACGGAATTCTGCTGCTTGATCAGGCCGAGCACGATACCGCCGGCGGAGAGACGCCGGCGGTGGCTGTAATCAGCGCCGCGCGAATCCGCTTGCGGCCGATTCTGATGACCACGGTGGCGACCGCCGCCGGCCTGCTGCCGCTGGCGCTCGGGCTGGGCGCCGGGGCCAAGGTGCAACAACCGCTGGCAGTGGCCGTGATCGGCGGGCTCGCTTTTGCGCTGGTGCTGATTACCCCGATCGCGGCGGGTGTTTACGTGCTGGGTACGCGCCGCCGGCCGCGTGAAAGCTGAATCCGCTCTCGATCTGCTCTGATCGACTAGTCGCGGCCCGCCTCGATAATCTTGTCGGCCAACTCGATCGGCCGCGTGAAGATCGATTCGTGACTGCCGGGCATCTGCACCAGCCGATAGAGCCCGAGCCGGCTCGACATCCGCGGATGCCATCCCCATTCACCGGGCGGCAGGGCAGTATCCTCCGTGCAGTTGAGATAACTGCGGGGAACGCTCAGCGTATAGAACTTCTTCAAATCGAGCTTGTCGCTAAAGCCGCGGTAAGGCTCGGTCGATAAAGTCGCGTAGGCGGCGCGCGCCAGTTCGGCGTCGGCATCGTTGATAAACGCCTCGCGCCAGATCTCGTACGGCAGCATCATCGTATCGTCCCCCGACGCCGCCGCCAATTTCGCGAACATTTCATGATATTGCGGCGGCGTCTCGTCGAGCAGCGAGTTGCCGTCGCGCGGCACGAACGCATTCCAGAACACCAGGCGGCGCACGCGGTCGGGAATCGCCTCGGCGAGCTTGGCGATGATCGTGCCGCCGAAGCTGTGGCCGACCACGACCAGGTCGCTGAGCTGGCGCCGGGTCACGTAATCGACCACCGATTGGACGCAATCGGCGTGGCTGACGTTTTTCGCCACGCCCTTGCCATGACCCGCCAGCGTTGGTGCGAAGGCCTGGTGCCCCTTGCTCTCGAGCCGGCGGACGACGGGCGCCCATGCTCCGCCGTCATGCCACGAGCCGTGTATCAGCAGAAAATTGTACGCCACGGAATGATGTCGCTCCGAATCGATCTCGCCCACCCGTCGGTAATCCGCGGGCCGGGACGGCATCGGATTCTCACATCGAAGGCGAACCGATGGCAAATCGAATCCGTGATGGCGATTCGCGACCGCTTGTTGTAGCGGCGCCGGCTTGGCAGAATTTGGCCAGTGCCGAGGTGGCGAAACGGCAGACGCAGTGGACTCAAAATCCACCGAGCGCAAGCTCATGCGGGTTCAAGTCCCGCCCTCGGCACCAACCCCCGCTTCGATCAGCCGGACGATTTCCGATTGCGATAGCGTTCGATAAGCGCGTTGGTCGAACTATCGTGCTTGAGTTCGGCGCTGCCGGACAGCTCGGGAATGATCTTCTGGGCCAGCACCTTGCCGAGCTCCACGCCCCACTGATCGAAGGAATCGATGTTCCAGATCACGCCCTGGGTGAAGACGCTGTGCTCGTAGAGCGCGACCAGCTTGCCGAGCGTTTCGGGTGTGAGCTCGTCGGCGAGGATGACGGTCGACGGACGATTGCCGTCGAATTCGCGATGCGGCGCGAGCCACTCGGGCGTGCCCTCGGCCCTGACCTGATCGAGGGTCTTGCCGAAGGCCAGCGCCTCGGCCTGCGCAAAAACGTTGGCGTTCAGCAGGTCGTGATGGCGCCCGAGCGGATTGAGCGCGCGATTGAACGCGATGAAGTCGCACGGGATCAGCTTCGTGCCCTGATGGATCATCTGGTAGAATGAGTGCTGGCCGTTGGTACCCGGCTCGCCCCAGAAAATCGGCCCGGTCTGATAATCGACGCGCTGGCCCGCGAGCGTCACGTGCTTGCCGTTCGATTCCATCGTGAGCTGCTGCAGATAGGCCGGAAAGCGCTTGAGGTACTGATCGTACGGCAGCACCGCGATGGTTTGCGCGTCAAAGAAGTTGTTGTACCAGACCGCCAGCAGTCCCATGATCGCCGGCAGGTTGCGCTCCAGGGGCGCGCTGCGAAAATGCTCGTCGATGGCGCGGAAGCCCGCCAGCATCGCCTGAAAATTCTCGGGACCGATCGCGATCATCGTCGATAGCCCGATCGCCGAGTCCATCGAGTAGCGGCCGCCGACCCAGTCCCAGAAGCCGAACATGTTGCGGGTATCGATTCCGAACTTCGTCACTTCGGCGGCGTTGGTCGACACCGCCACGAAATGCTTCGCCACCGCCGCCTCGTCGCGCAGCGCCGCGAGGCTCCAATCGCGCGCGGTGTGCGCGTTGGTCATGGTCTCGAGCGTGGTGAAGGTCTTCGACGAAATGATGAACAGGGTCTCGGCCGGGTCGAGGTCGCGCGTCGCCTCGACGAAGTCGGTGCCGTCGACGTTGGAGACGAACCGCACCGTCAGGTTGCGATCGCTGTAGAAGCGCAGCGCCTCGTAGGCCATCACCGGACCTAGGTCAGAACCGCCGATACCGATATTGATGACGTTGCGGATGCGCTTGCCGGTGTGTCCTTGCCAGGAGCCATCGCGGACCCGGCGCGAAAAGTCCGCCATCCGGTCGAGCACTTCGTGCACCTTGGGCACCACGTTCTCGCCGTCGACCGTGATCGATTCGCCGCGCGGCGCCCGGAGCGCGGTGTGCAGCACGGCGCGCCGTTCGGTCAGATTGATCTTCTCACCCGCGAACATCGCGCCGATTCGCGCGCGGAGCCCGGCCTCCTCGGCCAGCGCCGCCAGCAGGCGCATGGTCTCCTCGGTGATGCGATGCTTGGAGTAATCGAGGTAGAGGCCAGCCGCCTCGACGGTGAAGCGCTCGGCACGCTTCGGATCGCTGCCGAACATCGCGCGCAGATGGAGCCCGCGGATTTTCTCGTAATGATCCTGCAGCGCCCGCCAGGCGCGCCGCTGCGTCAACGGCGTCGTTTGCTCGGCCATTGCTGTCCTCCCCAACTCAACCGGCTTTCTTGAGCGTGGCGCTCTTTTCCTCGAGACACTGCAACAGGTCATCCCAGGATTTCACGAACGCCGCCGCGCCTTCGCGCTGCAACTGTTCGGCCAGCGCGTCAAGGTCGACGCCCGCGGCGGTGAATTCCTTGAGCGTCCGCTCCGCGTCGCCGCCGTCGCGCGGCATCATCGCGCCGATCTCGCCATGGTCCGCAAGCGCCAGCAGGGTTTTCTCCGGCATGGTGTTCACAGTATGCGGCGCGGCCAGCGATTTGATGTACAGCACGTCGGAGGCCTTGGGATCCTTGGTACCGGTGCTGGCCCACAGCAAGCGCTGCGAACGGGCCCCGCAGTTCACCATCCGCAGCCATCGATCGGACTCCAGCGTTTCGCGATAGGCGCGGTAGATGCGACCGCTGATCGCGATCCCGAGCCGGTCGTGAAGCGCCGCCGGCACCCGCGGGGCGACCGCGACATCCCAGCGGCTGACGAATATCGAGGCCACCGACGCGACCGTCGGATTGAGACCGGCTGCGACCCGGCGCTCGACCCCGCGCATATAGGCGTCGGCGGCGGCCAGATACTGCTCGCGCGAGAACAGCAGGGTGACGTTGACCGGCACGCCCGCGAAGATCGATTCCTCGATCGCGGGGAGACCCTCGCGCGTGCCCGGAATCTTGATGAACAGGTTCGGGCGCGCGGCCTGCCCATGCAGCGTCTGGGCGGCAGCGACCGTGCTGGCGGTATCGTAGGCAAGCTTGGGCGAGACTTCGAGCGAGACCCATCCGTCGACTCCGTTGGTCCGCTGGTGAATCGGACCGAACAGATCGGCCGCGCGCGTCAGGTCTTCGAGCGCCAACTCGAAGAACAGGGCCTCGCCGTGGCGGCCGGCGGCGACCTTGTGGCGAATCGCGGGATCGTAATCCGCGCCGTTCCGGATAGCGTTATCGAAGATGGTCGGATTCGAGGTCAGACCCGTGATCGAAAGCTCGTCGATGTAGCGTTTGAGTCCGCCGCCGCTCAAAAGCGCACGGGTGATGTTGTCGAGCCACAGACTCTGACCCGCATCGTGCAAGGTCTTCGTTGCTTTCATACTTTTCTCCCCACGGTTAAAGGAGCGTGCAAGGCCTTCACGACTTTTTCTCCACATGTCCGCCGAACTCGTAGCGCATCGCGGACAGCAGCTTGTCGGCGAATTCGGCATTGCCGCGCGAACCGAACCTTTCATAGAGTGCGGCGCTCAGGACGTGCGCCGGCACGCCTTCGTCGATCGCGGCGTCGATGGTCCAGCGGCCCTCGCCCGAATCGGACACCCGCCCGCTGAAATTCTTCAGCTCGGGATCGCCCAGCAGCGCGTCGGCCGTCAAATCCAGCAGCCACGAGGCGATTACGCTGCCGCGCCGCCAGACCTCGGCGATATCGGTCAGGTTGAAATCGTACTGATAAAGCTCGGGCTCGCGCAGCGGCGTGGTCTCGGCGTCGGCCGCATGCTTCTGCTTGCCGATATTGGCGTGGCGCAGGATGTTGAGGCCCTCCGCATAGGCCGCCATCATCCCGTATTCGATGCCGTTGTGAACCATCTTGACGAAGTGTCCGGCGCCGTTGGGCCCGCAGTGCAGATAGCCGTGCTCGGCAGTGCCGGCGGGCGCCTTTTCGCGCCCCGCGGTACGCGGCGCCGAATCGATCGAGGGCGCGAGCGCGGCGAAGATCGGATCGAGATGCTTGATCACGTCGGTTTCGCCGCCGATCATCTCGCAGAAGCCCCGTTCCGATCCCCAGACACCGCCGCTGGTACCGGAATCGACGTAGTGGATACCTTTGCCGCGCAGCTGCTTGGCGCGCCGGATATCGTCGACATAATACGAATTGCCGCCGTCGACGATGATGTCGCCGGCCTCGAAGCGGCTTGCGAGATTGGCCACGGTCTGTTCAACCACCCCTGCCGGCACCATCATCCAGGTCACCCGCGGCTTGTTCAGCCGGGCCGCAAAGTCGTCCAGCGACGAGGCCCCGACGGCACCTTCCTTGGCGAGCTGCTTCACCGTCTCGGGGTTGACGTCGAACACTACGCATTGATGGCCACCGCGCATAAGGCGGCGCACCATGTTGGCGCCCATTCTGCCCAAACCGACCATACCCATCTGCATTGGCTACGCTCCTTAGGTTGGAAATGTCTTCAGCGAGAACCGGGAGAACGGCGAGAGAAAGCGCGTGTGATTCCTGCGCCGGTCTCGCCTTCTATATTAACCCGCTAGCGCGCACCAGTCATACTCTGCAAGGGCCAAGCCATTGCGGGAAGATGAACTACGTCATCGACAGGACGATTTGCGCCCGAAGTCTTGTGAATCCCGGCGGATTCCATCCGCGGGCGAGGTCGTGAAAGATACGTGAACAGGGACTCGCTGATGGGGTGGACGCTTCGATTACTGGCACTGATGCTGGCACTGCTGATGCCGTGCGCCGCGGCCGCCCAAAGTTCGCCCGCCGCCATCGTCGAAGTGCCGTTGACCGTCGACTACGCGACCTTGAGCGAGGCGATGAAGCAACAGCTCTTTGTCCCCAATGGACGCGCGCTGCTGTGGAAAGGACTCGGCGAGTGCGAATATCTCTACGCGGAACATCCGATCCTGTCGAAAAACGGCGCCATGGTACGGCTCGAGACCGACGGGCACCTCGGTATCGGCCTCAAGATGGGCGGCAATTGCGTCAACCCGATCGTCTGGAACGGTATCATCCAGGCCGAGAGCGAGCCTTATGTCGCGGGCCACATGCTCAAGCTGCGGATCACCGATCTCAACCTCCTCAACGCGCAGCATCGTAAGACGCTGATCGTGGGCCGCGGCTTCGACCTGGTGAAGCGCTATTTCATCCCGCGGCTCGAAACCTTCGAATTCGACCTGAATCCCGCCACCGATCAGCTCAAGCAGCTGGCCCTCGCCGCGAGTCCGCCGGATGTCGCCCGGCGCGTCAGCGCGACGCTGGCGACGCTCCGTGTATTGCCCGAAATCGCAGTGCGAGAGGACGGAATTCGCGCGCGGATTGAGCTCACGCTGCCGCCGATGCCGACCCCGGGCCCGGCCGCGGCAGCGCCCGTAGAGCTGACTTCGCAGGAGATTGCCGCCTTCGAAACGCAACTCGATCAATGGGATGCGTTCCTGGTGTTCGCGATCAAACAACTGGGCGGAGTGAACAAGGATCCGCAATTTCGCAACGATCTTCTGGCCCTGCTGCTCGACAGCCGCGCGCGCCTGGTCGCAGCCCTCGAAAATCCGCGCAGCGCCGGTCCCGACCCGGTACGGCTGCTGTTCCTCGACGTCTGGCATCAGCTGGGCGAGATCGTGCGCGCGGCCGCCCGGCGCGGCACGCTCGGCGACCGCTCGCTGCAATTTCTCGAGTTTGTTTCCGCCGGCGACGCACTGTTTGCCCTCGATCAGGCCGCGCCTGCGCTCGGAATGCGAGTCTCGGCCGACGATCTGCGGCGGCTGGCGCATATCATGGCGCCGCAATCGACCGCCGACCCATTGGCTTTCACCTTCGCCGAAGATCCCGAACTGCAGAAACTGTTCGCGGTAAAGCCGCCGATCGAGTCCGAGGGACCGTTGGAAGCCGAGCCGCTCGAAGCGCCGGCGCCCGCACCGACCGCAGCGCCAACTGCGCCGGCATCGGGATCGCCCGCACCGGCGGCGACCGAATCGTCGACCCCAACCTCATCCGCACATCCCACCGCGAGCGCCACGCCGTCCGAGACTGCCACGCCGCGCGAATCACCAAGCACCCAACCAACCGCCACGGCTTCCCCGCCGGTCGACCACACGTCGACGGCCACCGCGTCCCCGACTGCCGCCAGTCCGGATGCGACGCCTGCTCCCCGGGCAACCATGAGCCCCCCTCCATCGCCATCCGCCGCAGCCGGATCAGAGCTTGAGTTCGTGCGCTGGCTGCTGGGCCCGTCAAGCGCCTACGGCTCGGAAGGAGAGCCTGGCGCGGATAAACCCGAAGCCATGGCTCATCGGCTTCAGACGTTGGGAAAAAGGCTCCGCCGGGTGGTAGTCAATGGCGACAACGCGCAGCAGTATCATAACGATATGGAGCAGCTCATCGAGTTGAGCGGGCTCACCGAGTATGCCGACCAGGGCGTCGATGCGCACGACCGGACGATCTACCTGGCGCTGGTCAAAGCGGTGGCATGGCAGGAAAGCTGCTGGCGCCAATTCGTCCGCAAAAACCGTCGCGTGGTTTACCTTGAATCTTCAACCCATGACATCGGCCTGATGCAGGTGAACCGCTACGTCTGGCGCGGCTTCTACAGTGTGCCGCGGCTGGAATGGGACATTCTGTATAATTCGAGCGCCGGGATGGAGATTCTCGCGCGGCTGCTGGAGCAGATTAAAGACAAGCCCGGTGCGACCAGCCGTGGTAAGCCCGGTGACCTGGCGCGCTCGGTTTACGCTGCCTACAACGGCGGCCCGAGCGCATACCGGCGATGGCGCGGGCACGAATCGCGCGACAGCGCGTACGTCGACCTGTCCTTCTGGCTCAAATACCGGGCGCTGACGCGGGGACAAACCATCGACATCCTGAGCTGCGCCGCGCAATGGGGCAGCGCACCCGGCCACTGATCGGCGAGCATCGCCTCCGGGCTACCGGGCGGCGTTCGGGAAGATTGAGAATCACCGCCGTGCGGCGGCGGGAATGACCTGAAGTTTGATGGGGCGGACCCGTTGCCAGGCCCGCCCCATCGATTCGAGACTCGTCAGGCGTAGCGTGCGCCGCTAGCGCATGATTTCCGCGAGACCTCGCACGCTGGCGAAACGGGAGGTGTCCGTGTAATCGACGCCATTGAGGTTGACGCAGTCCGAGTTGGCCTTGACTGCTCCATTGCCACCGGACAGCTTCACGCGACTGATGTGCTGATTTTGCACGTCGAGCATGATGCCCCAGCCGTTATTGGTCCAGCGCCTGCCTTCGCCCGGCACGGAAATCAGACCCTGCGGATCGTAGTCGATCTTCCAGAGCTTGCCGGATACGTCATACAGGTCGGCCCAGATCGACTGGTAAACCTCTTTGTCACTGTACAGAATGCGTTGACCGTAGCAGTACCCGGAGCGCTGTGACGGGATACGCTTTACGTCGATCGCCCACGAAGGACGAACCTGCCACTTGCCGACCTCCGGCTTGGGAAAGTAGAGCGGCTGCACGAACGCGCTGTCGTCGATCGCCAGTTTCGAGTTGTACTCGGGCATCTCGAGGATGTTCCGGTCGCCGATGAAGTGGGCGTCGAAGCGGGTCACGTTACCATTGAAGGCGCCGTGACGGGTATCGTCGTTGGTGAAATCCGAGCCGACCGCCGGGCTGCAGCGCGCCGCGGTTGACAGTCGCAGTGAGCGGCGCAGGGCGGGAATGAAGACATAGGTGTCCTCGGCCTTGCTCAGATCGGCATAGTAGAGCGTCAGCACGGCCGTATAGCGCGCCTGCTCCGGCTCTTCGACCTCGATGAGCTCGGTGTAGTAGAGGCCCGGAACTTTGGGGTCGTTAATCGACATGCCAGCGTCGCCGCGATGGCTGAACAGATGCTGCACGAAGAAGAACTGGTTGTGCGTGACATTGCCGAACCGATCCTGAAAGGTGAAGCCGCAGGTATTGGCGCACAGAACATATGGTGCGTAGGCGTACCAGTCATCGACCAGCAGCTTCCAACCCTTCAGCGGCTCCTGCGGATTGGGGAACGGGATGCCGCCGACATAGCCCTGGATGTTATGGCCACCGTCGGGCAGATTGACGATCTTGACCTGGCTCGCGTATTTCTCGGTCTGCTGAACGTAGGTGGGCGGCAACTGATAATGCTTGGTCGGCTCGACTACCATCTGGTAATTGTCAGGAAATTTCCACTTACCGCCGCCGACACCGCTGAAAAGTGCCTGCATGCCGTCGGTCATGAACTGTTTGTACTGCTGCCAGTTCTGCGGGGTTATCACGGTGCCGGCCGGAATAAAGGTCTGCTCCGACCCGGCCGCCGCCCAGCCTGTCGTCCCCAGCGACAGTGACAGCAGCAGCACCGCTGATATCAGTAACCTGCTCCCTCTCATGCTCCGTGACTCCTTAGATAGACCCAAACAGGATCCTTATTCGTTTCCGCCAAGGCGACGATCGACGCCGCTCATCTGACCTACGCTTCAATTAACCGACGATTTAATCCAACTAATGATTAAACATCCTGCATATCAGCTTAGCAAATAATAGGCAAGCGGCGAGGTTCTCGGCAAACGCCCGCCGATTAGGCAGCAACCGCCTTGATTTACGGACCTCAGCCCGCCAATCCTGTCTGTTCCGGAGGCAAGCCGATGGCATCGAAAAACCGCTTCAAGGCGCTGGGCGGAAAAGTGACCGTCAATTTCAACCGCCCCGACGCCAAGCTGCTGGAACGATTCGAATCGCCGTTTCCGTCAGCGCAGGAGGCGATCGTCCGACTCGAGGCGTTCGAGTTCACCAGCCTCTGCCCGATCACCGGCCAGCCCGACTGGGGTACGATCGAGATCGAGTACCGGCCCGGCGCCTGGTGCGTCGAATCCAAATCGCTCAAGCTCTACCTGATGGGTTTTCGCCAGCACGGCTCCTTTCACGAATCCTGCGTCAGCCGGATTTGCGAGGAGCTGGTGCGGCTGCTCGAACCGCGCTGGATCCAGGTGGTCGGCAAGTTCAATCCGCGCGGCGGAATCCGGATCGAGCCGCGGGTGAGTTGGCCCCGGAGCTGACGCTGCCGCGCTCAGAATTCCGACAGCAGACGCCCGAAGCCAGCCAGCTGATCGTCGATTCCGTTATGCCGCAGCGCGTGCCAGTAGGTCGCGGTGTTGATCGCGATGACCGGCTTGCCGAGTACCTCCTCGGCCGCCGCCGCCAGCCGCATCATGCTCAGGTTGGTGCCAACCTGGATAATCGCTTCGACGTCGGGGCCGTTGACCTCGGCGATCGCGTCGCGCAGCGCGGCGGGCTGAACATGGGCGATATGAACCGGGCTGTCGCAGCGCAGTCCCTTCAATTTCACGACCTCGTAGCCGCAATCGTTGAAAAAACGTCTCACGTGCTTGTCGCCGACCGGCTGATAGGGCGTCACCACGCCGAGGCGCCGGACTCCGTAGCACTTGAGCGCCGCCTGCGAGGCATCCGAGCCCATCGAAAGCCCGAGCCCCGAGCGTGCTTCGACGCGCTCGCGAAATCGCCGGCTGCCCTCGAGCCCGTCCCAGAAGGTTTCCGACGACATCCCCATGATCATGTAGTCGGGTTCGCAGGTCATCACGCGATCGACCGCCGCCAGCAGCTCCTTGCGAATGTTCTCCATCAGCAGCTCGAAGTCGTCGTCATTATGGATCGGCGTATTGGGGATGAAGATCCGTCCATAGTGATTGGTTACGCCGCGCGGCCGCAGATCGTCGAAATCGGGCTGTACGATAGTGTTGGTCGAGGGCGCGATTACGCCGAATTTCTTTCGCCATCCGAGCGCGTCAACCGTCATCGCGAATCTCCTGTCAGGATACGGAAGCTGTCCGCCGTTGGTTAGGCCGGGTTGTCACCTGGCGGTCGGCGCCCGCGCCTCGAGCTTGAAGACCCGCAGCGCGTTGTCACGCGTCAGCTTTTGCAGCGCTTCCGGCCGCAGCTTAAGCGCCTCGATTTCGCCCGCCGCGCGCTCCGGATCGATCACCGGCCAGTCGGTACCGAACATCACCTTCTCGCGCCCGTAGCTATTCATGTAATGAACCAGCGGCGCGGGCCAATGCTTGGGCGCGTAAGCGTCGGCGCCGATGAAGACGTTCGCGTGCTTCCACGCCATCGAGATCATCTCGTCGGTCCACGGATAGCCGATATGAATCCCGATCAATCGCAGCTCGGGAAAATCGATCGCCACGCGATCGAGCGTGATCGGCCGGCCGACGCTCGGCAGCCGGCGGTCGCGCTGATAGATCAGGTTTTGCCCGACCTGCATCATGATCGGGATGTCGAGCTCGCAGCATTTCGCGTAGTACGGATAGTAGCGCGCATGATCCGGCGCCAGCTCGAACCAATGCGGATAGAGATGGGCGCCGACGAAACCGTACTCGCGCACCGCCCGCTCCAGCTCGCGCAAACCCTGCATCCCGCGCGTCGGATCGACGCCCGCCAGCCCGCTGAAGCGATCCGGATGCTCCCGGCATACCTGATGGACGCGCTCATAGGGAATCTCGAACGAGCCCTTGACCCGCAGGTCGCCGGCGCGCACCGCGATCAAAAGCGAACGCTCGATCCCCGCGCGGTCCATCTTGGCGAGGTACTCGTCGATCGACACGCCCCGGCGCATCGCCTCCGGGGTTCGCACCTGGTTCATGAAATCATCGTCGACCCCGTGCTGTCCGAGCCTTACCTCCTGCTCGGTGAAAAGGTTGACGACGATGTCGATGGCGCCGTTCATTTCGCCCCCGCCTATCGGTGCGCGATAAACAGGAACCAGGCGCCGGCGCCGCCGAAATCGCCACCCTGCAGAAGCCCGGTGCGGGCGCGCGCCTGCTCGAACGCGCTCGGCACCATGATCTGCTTGACGCCCTTCGGCTTGAACCTCGCCTCGGTCGCGAGCTGGGCGAGATCGAGGTCGTGATAATGGCCCCAGAACGGTTCGTTGTTGTTGTAGGTGTCCCAATCCAGCATGAAAGCGGCGTACGGCGGCAGCCCTTCGAACTGCGGGACCTCGGCATGAATCATCATCCCGCCCGGCCGCAACAGCCGGCGGCATTCCGCGATCACCCGGCCAATCGCCTGCGCCGAGGTCTCGTGCAGCAGAATATGCGACACGATTAGATCGAACGATCGATCGGCAAAATTGGTCCGCTCGGCGTTCTGCTGGGAAAGATGGATTCGCTTGCCGAGCGCCTCGGCGCGCGCATGGGCATAGCGCAACATCGGCGCCGCCACGTCGATGCCGTGAACCTCGGCCTCCGGATAGGCCTCGACGTAGGGAATCGTGCTGTGGCCGACCGAGCATCCGAGGTCGAGAATTTTTTCGGGCTTGAATTCCGGATGCTCATGGCGCAGCCAGTTCGCAACGCTGCGGCCCAGGTCGTCGTTGAACGGCCCCATCCGGCCCATCGCATAGATATAGACCGCGCGATCGTAAATCGCCCCGGCCGCGACGTCGTCCGCCGTGAGCTCAGTGTGGTAACCGCCGGGCTGACAATGGATATCGACCGCCGCATGGTAGGCCGGCAACGCAAGCTCGGGATCGAGCGTCAGCGTGCCGCCGGCGCCGCCCGCGCCACGGCCACGCGCCACCAGCGCGTCGAGTTGGCGCTCGACGCTGGTCGCCACCGAATCCCACATCATCTCCTGACTGGTGCGCTGCAGCGCGCTCCACATCCGATAGTAAGGCTCCGCGGTCATCAGGCCGCGCACTTCATGCCGATCGCGGGGCGCGCGGCGATGCTTGCGCTTGAAACGCGCCTTCGCCCGCTGTTCGTAAATCCGCTCGTTGCCGGGCGAGACCCTGGTCGCCAGATGAATCTTAAAGCTTTGCACGAAGTTCTGACGCGCCAGCTCGTCGTGGCTCGCCCGCGGCAACATCCCGTGCTGGTTCTGCTCGGCCATCTCGATTACCTCATCCGAACCCGTATCGGTTCTGCCGTCGAGGTTTGGCGGCTACGATGACACCTCTTCGATCGCGCGCTGGTAGCTGTCGGGGGCCTCGCCCTTTTCGACCGACTCGAGCTCATGATGAATGATTCTGAGCAGCCGCTCGAGGTATTCCGCGCGCCAGCGCTCGCGCTCGGCGGCGATCTTCTCGTCGGGGCGATAGCGCTCGATCTCCGCCGTCGTCAGCGTCCCCTTGCCTTCAAGCAGCCGCTCGATAGTGTCGAGCCGCTCGCGGACCACCGCGACTTCGCCCGCCAGCGCCATCGTGATCGCCAGCAGCTTGTCGCATTCGGGGTTTTCAAAATAGGTGGGCCGCTTGCCCTTGGCCTTGCGTGACATCTCAGCGCTCCTCGCGGGCCGCGCCCGCCTGATTGGCGAATACCACGGCCCCCCAGATGCGGCAAGCGCGCCCCCGAATCGCGTTCCGTTTCCGGCGTTTGCCCGGCTATGATTATGATAGTTTCTCGCGCTGCGGTATTCAGACCGGAGGAATCAACCATGGCTCTGCAGGCAGTCGAGATCGTCGAAGTATCGCCGCGCGACGGCCTCCAGAACGAGGCCGTGAGGCTGCCGACCGCGGCCAAGGTCGAACTCATCCGGCGCGCGGTCGCGGCCGGCGTCCGCCGCATCGAGACGGTCTCCTTCGTCAATCCGAAACGGGTGCCGCAGATGGCCGATGCCGAGGCAGTGATGGCGGCGTTGCCGCGCGGCGCAGCTTCGTATATCGGGCTGGTGCTGAATCGCAAGGGTATCGATCGCGCGATCGCCGCGGGCGTTTCGGAAATCAACTTCGCGGTGGTCGCGACCGAAACCTTCAGCCGCCGCAATCAGGGCGCCGGCACCGCCGAGATTATCGCCGCGTGGGCCGAGGTCGCCAAGGCGGCGCGGGCCGCGAAGATCCCGGCGAGCGTCACGATCTCGGCGGCCTTCGGCTGCCCGTTCGAGGGCGAGGTGCCGATCGCGCGCGTGCTCGAGGTCGTCAGGCGGGTCGCCGAAAATCCGCCCGACGAGCTGGCGCTGGCCGATACTATCGGGGTCGCCACGCCGCGCGATGTGACCGAGCGGGTCGGCGCAGTCGCGCAGGCTTTGCCCGGCATCAAGTTGCGCTGCCATTTCCACAACACCCGCAGCACCGGCCTGGCCAATTCCTACGCCGCGATCGAAAGCGGCGTCGCGGTGCTCGATGCCAGTATCGGCGGCGTCGGCGGATGCCCGTTCGCGCCGGCCGCCACCGGTAATACGCCGACCGAGGATCTGGTCTACATGCTGGAGCGGATGGGAATCGCGACCGGGCTCTCGCTGCCGCGCCTGATCGAGACTGCCGCGTGGCTCGAAGCGCAGCTGATGCATCCGGTGCCCGGGATGCTGTCGCGCGCCGGCATCTTTCCACGCGCGGATGCCCGGTAGCAGGCACGGCCTCGATATATCTATATAGATGATGCGCACTTCCGCTCGATCCTGGACTTAAGATCACCGGTACAAGCGATGGCATACAGGCTGGGAGTTGACGTCGGCGGCACCTTCACCGACCTGCTGCTGATCGACGAATCCAACGGCGAGACTTTCCGCGCCAAGGTGCCGAGCACCCCCGCCGATCAGTCGGCCGGCGTGCTCGAAGGAATCGACCGCGTCTGCGCGATCGCGCGTATCAGCCCCGGCGAAATCACCGAGTTGATGCACGGCACGACGGTCGCCACCAACGCGATCCTCGAAGGCCAGGGGGCGCGCGTCGGCCTGATCGTCACCGACGGCTACCGGCAGGTGCTGCAGGTGGCGCGCTCGTATGTACCCGGCGGGCTGGCCGGATGGATCATCTGGCCGAAGCCGGAGCCGCTGGCGGCGCTGGAGAACACCGTCGAGGTCAAGGAACGGGTGAGCGCGCGCGGCGAGGTCGTGCGCCCGCTCGATGAGCAGAGCGTGGTCGCCGCGCTGCATCATCTCAAGCGCCGCGACGTCCAGGCGATCACCGTCTCGCTGATCAACTCCTTCGCCAACTATTCCCACGAGCAACGCATCCGCGAGATCGCCGCCCGCGAGCTGCCAGATGTGCCGATCTCGCTGTCCTCCGAAATCCTGCCCGAGATGCGCGAGTACGAGCGCACCCTGACCACGGTCGCGAACTCCTACGTGCGGCCGACGGTCGCCCGCTACCTCGGCAATCTCGGCCGCGAGCTCAAGCGCCGCCAGGTCGGCGCGCGGCTTAGAGTCCTGCGCTCGGACGGCGGCCTGATGTCATTCGAGGCGGCCGAGCAGGCGCCCGTCAACCTGCTGATGAGCGGGCCGGCGGGAGGCGTCGCCGGTGCGCTGTGGGCCGCGCGGCAGGCCGGCTTCGAAAACCTGCTCACTTTCGATATGGGCGGGACCTCGACCGATGTCGCGCTGGTCGAGGCCGGCGAGCCGCGCGTGCGCCGCGAAACCCGCGCCGGCGACGTGACGGTGCGCGCCTCCTCGCTCGACGTGCGGACGATCGGCGCGGGCGGCGGCTCGATCGCTTCGGTCCCCGAGTTCACCCGCGCGCTGCGGGTCGGTCCGCGCAGCGCCGGCGCCGAACCCGGCCCCGCTGCCTATGGCAAGGGCGGCGAGCATCCGACCGTCACCGACGCCAACCTGGTGCTGGGCTTTCTGCCGGCCGGGCTGCTCGGCGGCGAGATGAAGCTCGATCGCGAGGCGGCGCGCGTCGCAGTCAAAAAAATCGCCGACGCGATGGGTATCGGACTCGAGCAGGCCGCCAGCGGGATAATCGATATCGTCAACGAGAACATGTTCGGTGCGCTGCGCCTGGTCTCGATCGAACAAGGTTACGACCCGCGCGATTTCGCGCTGGTCGCCTTCGGCGGCGCCGGCCCGCTCCATGCCAACGCGCTCGGGATGCTGCTCGGATGCTGGCCGGTGATCATCCCGCCCAGTCCCGGCGTGCTATGCGCCTACGGCGACGCGACCACGCGCACGCGCAACGAAGCGGCCCGCACCTTTATCCGCCGCTTCAGCGAAAGCTCCAACGACGAAGTTCGCCGGATGCTCGAGGAGCTGGCCGAGACCGCCGCCGCCGCGCTCGATCTCGAGGGCGTGCCGCGCGCCGAGCAATCCACCGTCTACCAGGTCGATGTGCGCTACCATGGCCAGGGCTTCGAGGTTCCGGTCGCGGTTGATATCGAGAGCTTCGCCGGCGACGGGATGGCAGCGGTGGGACGCAACTTCGACGCGATTCATCACCGGCTCTTCACCTTCTCGCTCGAGGTCGAGCATGAGTTCGTCAATCTGCGCGCGATCGTGCAGGGACGTCCGCCGCTGGTGCGGCCCAATCTCATCGCCGCGGGCGACGCCGACCCGAGCGCGGCGCGTCTGGGCGAGACGCCGGTCTGGATCGGCGGCGGCGCGATGAACGCGGGGCTTTACGAACGCTCGCGGCTTCGGGCCGGCAATCGCGTGGCCGGGCCCGCGATCGTGGTCGAGTTCGACAGCACCACGCTGATCTTGCCCAACTGCGCCGGCGAGGTTGATCGCTTCGGCAACCTGCTGGTGCGGCCGGTCCGAGTTTAAGAGGTGACGATGGCAAAGGCGCGTATCATCCAGCGCAACCAGCGGCCCTTTGAGCGGGTCGCGATCGATCCGATCACGCTCGATATCATCGAGAGCGCGCTGCGCAACGCCCGCTTCGAGATGGACGCGGTGCTCTACCGGACCGCGATGTCGCCCGGCATCCGCGAGCAGCACGACGAATTTCCGCTGATCGCCGACCGCGAGGGGCGCATGGTGGTCGGCCAGTTCGGTTCGTTCATCGCGGGCTTCCTGAACGCCTACGAAGGCGCGATCGAGGAAGGCGACATCATCCTGCTGTCCGATCCATACAAGTGCGAAGGCGCCATCAGCCACGCCAACGACTGGCTCGTGCTGCAGCCGATCTTCTTCGACGGCCGGCTGGTCGGATGGGCCGCGATGCTCGGTCATATGACCGACGTCGGCGGCAAGGTCCCGGGCAGCCTGCCGACCGATGCCACCTCGATCTTCGAGGAAGGTGTGATCATCCCGCCGGTCAAGCTTTATCAGCGCGGCGTGCTGCAGGAGGAGGTGCAGACCGTCATCTTCAACCAGGTACGATTGCCGCATTGGAATCGCTCGGACTTAAACGGGATCGTCGCCGCGTGCCGGACCGCCGAGCGGCGCGTGATCGAGATGTGCGAGCGCTTCGGCGTCGACACCTTCGTCGCGGCGCTGGAGGCGGCGCTCGAGCGCAACCGGCTCGCGATGGCCGAGCTCATCCGGCGGACTATCCCGGAAGAGGAACTGACCTTCGAGGACTACATCTGCGACGACGGCCGCGGCGCCGGCCCCTACAAGCTGAAATGCACGATGCGCCGCGCGGGCGAGCGCGTGATCATGGATTGGACCGGCACCGATCCGCAATCCGAAAGCTCAATCAACTTCTACCTGAACGAGAACATGCTCAAGATGTTCTTCGGGATCTACATGATCATGGTGTTCGATCCGCAGATCCTCTACAACGACGGCTTCTATCCGCTGGTCGAGGTCAGAATTCCCGAGGGCACGCTATTGAAGCCGCGCTATCCGGCCGCGCTGTCGTGCCGCACCCACGGCCTCGGCCGGGTGTTCGACGTGCTGGGCGGATTGCTCGGCCAGCGCCAACCCGAGTTTCTTAACGCCGCCGGCTTCTCGTCATCGCCGCATCTGATGTACTCCGGCTACAACCAACGCGGCGAATGGTATCAGCTCTATCAGATCGGCTTCGGCGGCATCCCCGGACGCCCGGTCGGCGACGGGCCCGACGGTCACTCGCTGTGGCCGTCGTTCTTCAACGTGCCGAATGAATTTCTCGAGGCCTACTTCCCGCTGCGTATCGAGCGTTACGAGACGGTGCCCGACAGCGGCGGTCCGGGGCTCCATCGCGGCGGCAACGGGATCGACGTGGTCTACCGCTTCCTGGCCGAGGGCGAAATCTCGATTCACGATGATCGATGGTTCACCTATCCGTGGGGCGTCAACGGCGGCCTGCCCGGCGCGCGCAGCCGCAAGCTGCTGATCCGCGCCGACGGCGCCACCGAGCATCTACCGTCCAAGTGCGATCATGTCCGCGTCAAGCCCGGCGACCTGCTGCATTACGTCACCTGGGGCGGCGGCGGATGGGGCGATCCGCTGGCGCGCGACGCGGCGATTGTCGCCCGCGAGGTCGAGCGCGGCCTGGTGACCGCCGAGGGTGCGCACCGCTACGGCGTCGTGCTGGATTCGGAGGGGCGGGTCGATGAGGCAGCCACGCGCGAGCTCCGCGACCGGCTGAGGTCCGAGCGCGGCACGCCGGCGGTGTTCAACTTCGGTCCTGCGATGGCCGCGTTGCGCGAGCATTGCCTGGCCGAGACCGGCCTGCCCGCGCCCACCCCGCCCGCGTTCCGCGATCGCTAGCGCCGACCGGAGGCCGATCAGTAGACCCCGGCCACGCGGCCAGCGTCGGCGGGAACTCCGAAATAGCGGCGGCGGGCCCATAGCGCTACATCGACCAGCATGATCATGACGGGCACCTCGATCAGCGGGCCGATTACCGCGGCGAACGCCACCCCGCTGTCGATCCCGAAGGTCGCCACCGCCACGGCGATCGCCAGCTCGAAGTTGTTCGACGCGGCGGTGAACGACAGCGTCGCAGTCTGCGGATAGTTGGCCCCGGCCTTGCGGCTCATCACGAACGTGAGCCCGAACATAATCGTGAAGTAGAGCAGCAGCGGCACTGCGATCCGGACCACGTCGAGGGGCAACTCGACGATCGCCTCGCCCTTAATCGAAAACATCACCATGATCGTGAAGAGCAGGAAGATGAGTGTCAGGGGGCTGATGCGCGGGATAAAGCGCTGCCGATACCAGGCCTTGCCCATCCGGCGCGTCAGCACTACCCAGCTTGCCAGCCCGGCGACGAACGGGATGCCCAGGTAGATCGCGACGCTCTGCGCGATTTCGCCGATCGTCACGTGCACCAGCGCGCCGCCCAGGCCGAGCCAGCGCGGCAGGATGGTCACGAACAGGTAGGCGTAGAGCGAGAAGAACAGCACCTGGAAAATCGAGTTGAAGGCGACCAGGCCGGCGCAGTAATCGGCGTCGCCGGCGGCCAGATCGTTCCACACGATTACCATCGCGATACAGCGCGCCAGACCGATCAGAATCAGCCCGGTCATGTATTCGGGATAGCCGCGCAGGAATATCACCGCCAGCGCGAACATCAGGATCGGACCGATGATCCAGTTCTGCACCAGCGACAGCCCGAGGATCTTCCAGTCGCGGAACACGTCGCCCAGCTCGTCGTAGTTCACCTTCGCCAGCGGCGGATACATCATCAGGATGAGCCCCAGCGCGATCGGCACCGAGGTGGTGCCGACACTCAGCCGATCGAAGGCCTGCTTGACGCCCGGGAAGGTGTCGCCGAGCGCGACACCCAGCGCCATCGCGAGAAAGATCCACAGCGTCAGGTAGCGATCGAGAAATCCCAACCGGCGCAGGAGCGACGGTCCGGTAATCGTGGCGTCGGCGCTCATCCGATCGGCTCCTTTCCAATCTCATCCATTTGGCGGCGCAACTCCTGCGCGTCCATCGTCGCGAGCGGCAGAGTTATCAGCCGCCGGACGCGGTGTTCCAGCGCGCGGCAGGTGCGAGCAAAGGCGACGCGCCGATCCTCGGCGCTGCCCACGAACGCGGCCGGATCGGGCAGCCCCCAGTGCGCGGTTATCGGCCGGCCCGGCCAAAGCGGGCAGACTTCGCCGGCCGCGGAATCGCAGACCGTGATGATGAAATCCATCGGCGGACTATCAGGCGCGGCGAATTCGTCCCAGCTCTTGCTGCGGAGTCCGGCGATTCGGTAGCCAAGCCCGGCCAGGATGGCGAGGGTATCGGGATGAATCGCGCCCTTGGGATGACTCCCGGCGCTGAACGCACGAAAGCGCCCCGCGCCGAGGCGGTTGAGCGCGCACTCGGCCATCACGCTGCGCGCGGAGTTGCCAGTGCACAGAAAGAGCACGTTGAATTGGCGGTTACCCGATTCCATCAAGCGCCACGGCGATCGATTTATAGCGCAAGTGCGGTCGCGCGATGCGTCCGCTGGTTTACCGCAAGTTGAAGAGATTGTTACGACGCCTCACGATCGTGTCCGCGTATCGTGGAATCGCTCGAGCTAGCGCTCGGCGAGGAGCGCTAACTCCCGCCTCCATCGCCGGACCTGGGTCATCGCGCCGGTCGATGGTGTCCCCACAGACTGATCGCCTGGTATTCATGGAACGGCTCGTTGGCGACGTCGACCTGGCGGGTGCCATAGCCGACCTCGAACAGGAACCCCGAGGGCGTGACGCCATAGAATGAAAAGGTCCGCTCGTCGATATGCTGGCCGAGCGACAACGCTATCGGGATCTTTTCGGCCAGCGCGCGTTCCCAGGCGTAGCCGACGTCCTCCATGAAATTGGTCTCGACCATGAAGTGATGCATCCGCTTGCCGCCGGGCGTCTGTATTACCGCCAGCGAATGGTGGCGCGGGTTGCAGTAGAAGAACAAACCCTGGAGACCGACCGCCTCCCAGTCGAGATGCGCATGGTTCACCAGCCCCAGCATATCGCGGTAGAAGGCGCGGCTGCGATCGAGGTCGCGCACGGTCAACAGCACGTGGCCCATGCCGGTGTAGCCGGTGAGAAACCCGCGCGGCACCAGGGTCGATTGAAACGGCCGCGGACTGCATCGTGGACCGCTGAAAAGCTCGAGCGGATTCCCGTCGGGATCCTCGAAGCACACCAGCCGCTCGACGCGCCGGGCCCGTTGCTGGTCGCCCGAGCCCTCGCGCAGCCGCACCCCGCCCTGCTCGAGACGCTTCACGATCGCGTCGAAGGTCGCGTCGTCACCGGCTTCCCACCCGGCGGCCGTGATGTCGTCGGACGCCCCGTGCGACAGCGACACGCGATGCTGGTAGTGATCGTGCGTGAAGACCAGCGCGTCGTCGTCGGCCGGCATCATCCCAATCACGCCTTGCAGTAGCCGTTGCCAGCGCGGCACATCGGCAACCTCGAAGCACAAATAGCCTAGCTTGAGATTGCCGAGCGGCACACGGTGTTGCGCAAAGCGGTCGCCAGCGATCGAAGCTTTCAACTCAGTACTCATACGCAATTCCCTGCCGGCCGAAGCGCAATTGTTGGCCCGTCAAGATCGAGACGAAACCCGCTGCTGACCGGTCCGCTCATCACTAGCGCGTCATGAACTGCGCGTCGACCTCGACCTGGTAGCCGTTGGCGAGCCGATTGGTCTCGTTCGCCATCCCGACCACCGCCATCAACTCACCCAGCATCGCGTCGCTCATCCCGGCCTTGCGCGCCGCCGCGGTATGCGATCGGATGCAATACTCGCAGCCATTGGTGGCGCTGACGGCAAGGTAGATCATCTCCTTGACCAGCGGTTCCAGCGGTTCCAGCGCTCCCGGAGTCATCACCTGCTTGAGGCTCTCCCAGGTGCGCTTGAGAGTCGCGGGATGGTTGGCGAGCGCTTTCCAGAAGTTGTTGATCCAGTCGATCTGGCGCGTCGCCATGATGTCGTCGTAAACGGCCCGCACTTCGGGGCTGGCCTCTGCGTATTCGATAAATTTCACCGTCGCCACGATTCCTCCGCTTTCGAACCAGCGAGATGCTGATATTTTAGGGCGCTTCGCCCCCGATTGCGAAATGCGCGAATCACGGGCCAAGCGCCTGGTGCCGTGTCTAGCTGTTCCATGCGTGTAATAGCCGGGTCGCATCAGGCTTTCGAGTCAGCCGACACGACGTGACGGTCGACTCCTTCAGTAGACTCCATTGTTACTATCGGAATGTTTGGCGAAAACGTTCCGACTATAAACTAAAGACGAGTAGCTACTAGACTCGCGCCGGACAAGAGCACTCTACTCATATCACCTGCAGCAAATTTGTGGATCGGCTGTTCGAGCGCGCCGCAACAAGCGCGCTCGGGCGGCAGGTCGATTCGCGCCAACACCGCCTGACTCGAGGTGGACGGCAGACGAGGAGGGGAATCGTGCGAAAACCTCAATCGAGGCTGGGGCGTGCTTTGCCTGTGGCCGCAGTGGCGGCACTGGTGCTGGCATTTTTCTCGGCATCATCTTTTTCACCACAGCGGGGCGGCGCTGTGGCTTTCGGAGACGGGTCGACGGCCACGCCTACCGCTTTTCCGAGCGCCTGTCCCGATTCGTTGTCGCCGCAGAACTGGCGCACGATTACCTTCGATAACGAATGCACGGCGCCGGTATGGGTCGGCGCCCAACCCGCGGGACAGCCGGTTCCGTCGACGATGCTCACGCCGCCCGGAGAGGAAGTGGCGGCCAAAACGACGGACACCTGGTGCGTACCCTCGCCCTGCACCAGTTGTTCGTATTTTCCCGCCACCAACTGTTCGGGAGGAAACTGCGACACCGGTTCAGGACGCACCCCGCCGATCACCGTCGCCGAACTTCAGACCGGCGGCAACAACAGCTCGTCAGTCAGTGTGGTGGCGAATACGCCGTTCAGGCACTTCACCGGTAATGGCTGGATTCAGCCGGGCAGCTTCGTGCTGACCGGTACCTCTGGCACCTATACCGATGACTCAAACGGCAACATCCTCGACGACACTCAAACCAGCGTCGGCACGATCGACTACGTCAGTGGAATGTACACTATCACCCTCACCGTGAGCGATACTCTCGCAAATACCTATACCTATCTCGGCGACGATTTCCTGGACGTCAGCATGGTCAACGGCTTCAATGTACCGATCGAATTGTCGCCGGTCGGCAACTTTCCCAACGGGAACGAGTGGGCATTCAAGCCGCAGCCTTGTGTCATCAGCGACGACTGCGACACCGGCTACCAATGCACCAACAATCAATGCACCTTGAACTTAACCTGCACCAGCGACAGCGATTGCGGCGCCTATGCGGCGGTGTGCGACAATGGAACCTGCGTCAACAAGCAACTGGGCGCTTACCAGTGCGCGGCCATCGGTTGCGCGGGCACGGCCGGTTCCAACGCGTGCGCTCCGCAGCGCGCCTGTCCCTGGGACCTGCTGGACGCCAAGTCCCCGAACTTTTGCCCGCCCGACCTGCAAATCAAGAAAAACGGCCAGCTGGTCGGATGCATCGATGCCGGCGATGAATGCGTCCAACATCCCGGCGTTGTCGGCCTGAAATGCGGCCAAAGCCATACCATCGCTTGCGTCGGCCCCAGTCATACCTGCCCAGCTAATTCGCAATGCAACGTTGCGACCGGCAACTGCAGCGTTTCCAACACCAACACCGACCTGTTTGAATGCACCGGCCCGGCGGGGCAGTCATGTCAAATTGCGGCCGGCCTCTATAACGCCTGCTTCAGCAACGCGGATTGCATGCCCGGCACGAAATGCAGCCTCACGGGCCCGACCGCGTACACCTGTGTCGATGACCTCAACCCATGTAAGTCCAATGTCGACTGCGCCCCGCCGGGCATCTGCTCGATCAAAACCGGCGCCCCCTCGGGCAAGTGCATCACGCAAGGCCAGAATTGCGACAGCAAAGGTAACTGCCCGGGGTCGCTGATTTGCAATAACAGCAAAAAGTGTGTCTGGCCGCCCTGGTGCGGCGGCCCGCTCGACGCCGCCTGGAATACGGCGGTAGCGAACGCAGGCGCAGCCAACTACGCGAAAAAATTCAAGGCCGCCTGCCCGACCGCCTATTCCTTTCCGTTCGACGACGGGACCAGCACCTTCCACTGCAGTCCGAGCGCGATAGGTTTCAGCGGCGGCAGCATCAATACCAATCTCGTCGCGAGCCTCGGTTACCGGATCACCTTCTGTCCGGCGCCCGGCAATGCGACGCCAACCGCAACCGCCACCGGCGCAACCCCAACTGCGACCGCCACCAGCGCAACCCCAACTGCGACCGCCACCAGCGCAACCCCAACTGCGACCGCCACCGGCGCGACGCCGACCGCCACGGCGACGGCCACCGCAACCATCACTGCGACCGCGACCGGTAGCGCAACGCCGACCATGACGCCGACCGCCGTGCCCACGCTCGAGTTCCTGACCACGACTCCGGCCGGCACGCTGGTCTTCCCGGCTACTCCGGTTGGGCAATCGGTGATGGAAACCCTGACGGTCATGAATTCCAACCCGATAGGATTCACGCTCAGTACTAAAAAGGTGAATAACAACAGAAGAAGATTTAAGTTGACCGGCGGCACCTGTCAGACGTTGGGCGTGGGCGCCCACTCGCAATGTACCTACATCGTGACCTACAAGCCGGCCTGGAGACACGTAAACGAGGGGGAAGAAACGACCTTGATCATCTTCGCGAAGCCCACCAATCGGGACCACCCGCAATCCTTGGCGGTGACCCTCGCCGGCTATGCCGAGCCACGTCGATGGCCGACCCCGACGGCGACGCCCACGCCGAGCGTGACCACTGACCCGGTCGGGACCCTCGCCTTCCCGGCCACCCTGGTTGGACAAAAGGTTACCGAGACTCTCACTGTCACCAATCCTGACCCGGCAACTTCCTTCGCGCTGACTGCGCAGAACGTAGGCGGCAACATAAACGTCTTTTCGGTGACGGGCGGAACCTGCAAGTCGTCGGGAAAAGTGAACGCCAGCTCGTCCTGCGCCTACTCGCTGACCTTCACCGCGGCCAGGAAACACGAAGGCGCCGCAGTAGGCACGGCTTTCGTGATCACTGCGAAGCCGAATAATAACGGAAATCCGCAAACGTTGTCGGTGACCCTGGCCGGCTTCGTCTTGTGATTCTAACCGTTCGGCCTCGCCCGGTGCCGGCCTGATTCGACCGGCGCCGGGGCCCTCCATCGGTCGCAAAGTCGAACCGCGCCGATGGGCCCATAAGATCGATGACGTGCCTTGTTGCTCAATATTGGTCCTACTCTGCGCCGCTTCGAAAACGTGCGGCACAAGGCAGCGAGATTATCCGCCGTTTACCTTAGTAGACCTGCTTGTTACTACTGCTAATCACTCGCAAAAATAATCCGACGCTAACGCGCATTAGCTACTAGACTCGCAGTTGACGAGTTGTCACTCTGCTCGCCACTCGCGGTGCTCCTGCGGACATTCTGTCCGCAGGAGCACCGTGCAATTGGCGCGCGAGCTTCAGTTCGATTCGCGCCAACGCCGCCTGAATCGATGTGGGTGGCAGACGAGGAGGGGGAGAATCGTGCGGAAACCTCATTCGAGGCTGGGGCGTGCTTTACCTTTTGCGGCCGTAGCGGCGCTGGTGCTGGCATTTGTGACACCTCCTAGCGCGGTGTGGGCACAAACCTGCACCACCAACCAACACGACCTGACATTTACGAACAACTGCGGCTATCCGCTGTGGCTCGCCGAAGACGGCACTTCCGACGTTATTCCGGATAACTGGGAACTGGCCGCCTCCTGTAAGAACGACAACCAATGCGCCGGCGGGCAAACCTGCAATACAACCACCGGGCAGTGCAGTTGCTCGACGGATGCTGACTGCGGCGGCGCGACCTGCCAGGCCGGCGCGTGTGTGAACTCGACGACCATGTGCATGCCAATCGGCTGGGTCGGCAGATTCTGGCCGCGCACCAGCTGCGATTTTGCAGCCTGCAGCACCAGCGCCGATTGCTCAGCGCCGTACAACGATTGCTACAACGGCCAGTGCGTATACAAGGGCTGCACAAACAACCTGGATTGCCAGGCGCAGGGCGGCCCCTATCAAAGTAATCCGGACGATCAGTGTATTAACGGCAATTGCTTCATCGCCGACAACGGCCCGCTGCCCGGAAACGGAGGTTTGTGCCAGACCGGCGACTGCAACGGCCACCTGGATTGCGGCGCCGCCAACATGACGGCGAACGGCACGACCCTGTTCGAGGCTACCTTCGCGGCCCAAGGCCACAAGGACAACTACGACGTCAGCCTGCAGAGCGGATACAATGTGCCTGCCAAGGTCACCCTTCCGCCGGGCAACTCGATGGCCTGTCTTCTCGATTCGAGGGTCCCGCTCACCGGGGCCGGCGGATGCACCGCCGATCTTAACGCGACCTGCCCGAGCCTGTTACAGCGTACCGTTAGTCCCACGAATGGCCAGATGTGCACAACAAATAACGATTGCCCGGCGGCTAGCACCTGCAACGTGACGACAGGAACCTGCGTGTACGCGTGCCTGCAGCCCGAGGTCGCCTGTTCGGCCGCCAATCCCCCTGCCGGTCTGAACTGCGGTTCCAATAACAACTTGTATGGCTGCAATAATGAGTCGTGCAATAAGGGGGCTGCGGTCTGCTTCACCGACGATGTCGTCGGCAATGAAGACTGTCCGCCGGGCTATGAATGCGACACTACAGTGGGCGATTTTGGGAACGACCCCACGTTGCCGGCTGGGGTCGGAGTCTGCAACCCTGCTATTGGCGCAAACCCCCCGCAATGTGATGGCACCGGTCTTTCGCTCGGGCTGAGCTGCTCTTCGGTAGCACCCGGAGCTGCAGCGGGTTACACCTGCAACTCCATAAAGGAGACTGGTGGGCAGACCAGCGGGCTTTGCCTGCCGCCGACCTCCGGCGCCGACTCTTGTTGCGGACCCGCCAACTCGGCCTGGATGGCTGCCGCGACAACCGCTGGCGGAGGCACTCCGTACGTAAGCACGTTCAAGGCCGCGTGCCCGATCGCATACTCCTACGGGTACGATGATCCGACCAGCAACCCATTCTGCCTCAATCCCGCAGATTCGTTGCTCAGTTACACCGTTACATTCTGTCCGTCGCCCGGCGGCTCGCCGACCGCGACCGCCACGCCAACCGCGACCGCCACCGGCGGCACGCCAACCGCCACGGCGACTCTCACCGCTACCCCCACTGCGACGGCAACCATCACCGCGACGCCGACGGCAACCGCCACCGGCGGGACGCCGACCGCGACGGCGACGGCAACCGTCACCGCGACGGCGACATCGACCGGTAGCGCCACGCCGACCATGACGCCAACCGCCACACCCACGCTCGAGGCCCTGACTACCACCCCGGCGGGTACGCTCGCCTTTCCAGCGACTCCGGTTGGACAATCGGTTACCGAGACCTTGACGGTCATGAATCAGAATCCGGTCGGATTCACGCTCACTACCAAGAAAAAGAATGGCAACAGAAGACAATTCCAATTGGCCGGCGGCACCTGCGCATCAGGCCTGGCCGCCAACTCGCAGTGCACCTATCTAGTGACCTTCAAACCGACTCAGAGGGACAGAAACAAGAAGCAACAGGGGGCGGCATATACGACCTTGCTGATCATTCCGAAGTCTACCAACGGGGAAGCCGGGCAAGTCCTTGCGGTGACCCTGGCCGGCTTCGCCGATCCGCGGGTGGGGCCAACCCCAACCGGGACTTCAAGCGGCACGCCGACCATGACTCCGACGCCGGCAGCCACTCCGACGGTGACCACTGACCCGGTCGGCACCCTCGCCTTCCCGGCCATCCTGAATGGCAATTCGGTTACCGAGAACCTCACGGTGATCAACTCCGACCCGACGATCTCATTTGCGCTGAGTGCGCAGAACATTGGTGGCAACGTGAACTCCTTTGCTGCCACCGGCGGCACCTGCAAGTCGTCGAGAAAAGTGCAGGCCAACTCGTCCTGTACCTATGCTGTGACCTTCACGGCGACCAAGAACCACGTAGGTGGGCCGGTACACACATCCTTTGTGATCACCGCGAGCCCGAGTAACAAGAAGACTCCACAAACGCTGGTGGTGACCCTCGCCGGTTTCATCGAGTGAGTCAGCTTGTCGAGGCGACCGGTGCCGGCCTGCTCAGGCCGGCACCGGGGACCCCTCACTTGGCAACCCGCAAAGCCATCCGCGGCGAATTGTCGACGATCTGTTTGGACCGGATGGACGCATCGAATTCTGGTTCCTTCAGGGGTGTAGCGCGACGCCCATTTCACAGGCCGAAATCAACCGCGTCATCCAGACCGTGCACGCGATCCATCAGCCGACCTCGAATACCAGGCGCTGAGTGCCCATAAGCCGAGGAATCCCCCCCGCGCGAAGATGGCACCCCGCCTGCCTGTAACAGCGTCAGATGTATGCTCTACTAAACATCTTTATGTTATCCTGAGCGGCGTACACCCCCGGCCGCAACTTGCAGGAATAACGTGCAGCGGATTCTCATTCTCGACGACGAACCCGACATGCTGGAGAACTGCCGTCGCATCCTGGGCGCCGTCGGTTACGAATGCCTGACCACCACCGACCCCAGCGTCGGCCTCAAGCTGCTCGAGACCGAACATCCCGACCTGTTGCTGACCGACCTGCGGATGCCGGCCATGAGCGGGCTCGAAATATTGAAGCGCGCGCGGGCCATCGACCCGCTGCGGCCGGTGATCATGCTGACCGCCTTCGCCACCGTCGAGTCGGCGGTCGAGGCGATGAAAGAAGGCGCGTTCCACTACCTGGCCAAGCCGTTCACGATGGACCAGCTCAAGCTGACGGTCGAACGCGGCATCGAGCAGCGGCGCCTGGCAGTCGAGAACGTTAACCTCCGCGAACAGCTCAAGGGGGTCTACGGTTTCGAGAATATCGTCGGCCGCAGCACGGCGCTGCAGCAGGTCCTCGAGCTGGTGCGCAAGGCGGCGCGATCCGAGGCCAACATCCTGATCCTGGGCGAATCGGGCACCGGCAAGGAGCTGATCGCGCGCGCGATCCACGCCAACAGCGAGCGCGCCGCGCAGCCGTTCGTGCCGGTCGATTGCGCCTCGCTACCCGAGAATCTGCTCGAATCCGAACTGTTCGGCCATGAGCGCGGCGCCTTCACCGGCGCGATGAACGCCAAGCTGGGGCTGATGGAGCTGGCGGACAAGGGCACGCTGTTCCTGGACGAAATCGGCGAGCTGCCGGCGGGGCTGCAATCCAAGCTGTTGCGCGCCTTGCAGGAGCGCGAAATCCGGCGGGTCGGGGGCACGCGGCAGATCGCGGTCGATATCCGGGTGGTATCGGCGACTAATCGCGACCTGAAGATCCAGCTCCCCGAGGGGCGCTTCCGCGAGGACCTTTATTATCGTATCAACGTGGTCGATATCCCGCTGCCGCCGTTGCGCG
>Ga0307373_10000541_pt1 | contig 72451 bp, 58 predicted proteins | sample OX2MG_FD_202534 | JGI IMG/M metagenome (GOLD analysis project Ga0307373, IMG submission 202534) | Soil microbial communities from Risofladan, Vaasa, Finland - OX-2 | ecosystem: Environmental > Terrestrial > Soil > Coastal area > Acid sulfate soil | place: Finland: Risofladan, Vaasa | collected... | reverse complement strand
CTGCGCGCTCTGCTCCTGAAACGGCATCGGCGGAACCGCCAACACCTTCCGCGCACTCAGCGTTGGCCGAACGCCTACTTTACGGACTGTGGGTTCAAGAGCCTGAATGCGGCCCATGTACGTTTCGTCCAATCCATAGGAACTTTCTAACCGGAGAGCCGTATGCGGGAGAACCGCCCGTACGGTTCGGAGGGAGGGGGAGCCGAACTCAATCGGCTCTCCCCACCCCTATCGGTCGGCAAAATGCATCGCGCGACGCTTTTGCGCGCGGCAGGGGCCGAGGCGACGCACGCGCGTCGCATGGTCGCGAGGTAAACGGCTTGCCTCTCGCGGAGCGAAAGGGCTACGGTGCGCAAATGCGCCGCGCGCGACGCATTTGGCGGCGCCCACAGGTCGCAGAGCACTGGAGGCGGGGCCGCACCGATGCTGGCCCGACGCGTGAGCGAGGTGCAATACAATGACCCGCATGAGGCTTCAAAACGGTTGGCCGTCTTCCCAATTCGACCGCGGCAAGGCAAGATGTGTCGGACAGCGCGGCGTCGCCCGCGTGGCAGCCGTCGAAACGCTTGGCAGTCTTCCGTCCGCCAAAGTAGCACGAATCCGAACCATGTCGAAAGATTTTCTCAAAGACGCCCGCGATGCTTACGACGTGGTCGTGATCGGCAGCGGTCTGGCCGGTCTGACCGCGGCCAACACGCTGGCCAAAACGGGCCGCTCGGTGCTGCTGTTGGAGCAGCACTATCAGCTCGGCGGCATGGCCACCTGGTTCAAGCGCCGCGGCGGGCACATCTTCGATATTTCGCTGCACGGCTTTCCCGTCGGCATGGTCAAAAGCTGCCGCCGCTACTGGACCACCGAAATCGCCGACTCGATCGTGCAGATCAAGAACATCCGCTTCGACAACCCGATGTTCTCGCTGACCACCACCTTCAACCGCGACGACTTCACGCGGTTGTTGACCGAGCGGTTTCAGGTGCCCGGCGAGACCGTGCAGGCGTTTTTCGACACCGCCCGCGGCATGAATTTTTACGACGACCAGAGCACCACGGTGGGCGAGTTGTTTCAGCGGTTTTTTCCCGGCCGCGAAGACGTGATTCGGCTGTTGATGGAGCCGATCACCTATGCCAACGGCTCGACGCTGGAAGATCCGGCCATCAGCTACGGCATCGTGTTCTCGAATTTCATGTCGAAAGGCGTGTTCACGTTTCAAGGCGGCACCGACCGGCTGATCGGCCTGATGCGCGACGAGATGACCGCCAACGGCGTCGATGTGCGGATTCGCAGCAACGTCGAAAAGATTCACGTCGCCGGCGGACGCGTGGAGGCGGTCACCGTCAATCGCCGGCACATCAAGGCCGGCGCGGTGGTCTCCAACTCGAACTTGAAGGCCACCATCTTTCAGCTTGTCGGCGAAGAACATTTCGACCGTTCGTTCGTCGAGCAGGCCCGGGCGGTGCGCCTCAATAATTCGAGCTGCCAGGTTTATATGGCGTTGCGGGCCGGCGAAGAGCTGGACGAACGCTGCGGCGACCTGCTGTTCAGCTCCACCGCGCCGCTCTTCCGCACCGAGGCGCTGTTGAGCCGCGACATCACCAGCCGCACCTACTCATTTTATTATCCGCGGACGCGGCCCGGCAGCGACCGCTCGCTGATCGTCTCCAGCACCAACGCCAACTACGCCGATTGGGCACAGCTCAGCGAAGAAGAGTACCAAGCGAGCAAACGCGATCTCATCGAGACCACGCTCGATGCGATCGGCAAGTACGTGCCCGACATCCGCGAAAAGATCGACCACGTCGAGGCCTCGACGCCGCGGACCTTTGAGCATTACACGCGGCACTGGGGCGGGGCGAGTTTCGGCACCAAGTTCGAGGGGCTGGCCGTGAGCCGGGCCGTGCCCGAACAGATTGCCGGGCTGTATCACGCCGGCAGCGTGGGCATCATCATGTCGGGCTGGCTCGGCGCGATGAACTACGGCGTGATTGTGGCGAACGACGTAGACGGGTATTTGTTGAAGTCGGGGTATGCAGCGTCAGGCATCAGCGCGTAAGGTGGGGCGGCGCTCGCAAGCTTGCTGGCCCCACCCTACACTGGGAACATGAGCAATCCCCCAGTCCCGACCGACATCGAGTCCGCGATTCCGCACCGGCCGCCGTTTTTGTTCGTCGACGAGATCGTCGAGCGCAGTGAGAGCCGCATCGTCTGCCGCAAGACGTTCCGCGGCGACGAGTTCTTCTATCAGGGGCACTACCCGGCTTTTCCTCTGACGCCGGGCGTATTGTTGTGCGAAGCAGCCATGCAGGCCGGGGCCATTCTGCTCTCGCAACACCTGGGCGACACGAAGGGGGTGCCCGTCGCCACGCGCATCAACGACGTGCGTTTCAAGCGGATGGTGCGACCGGGCGAAACGATCGACATCGAAGTCGAACTCATCGAGCGGCTGGCCGAGGCGTTCTTTTTGAAGGCCAAGGTTTCGTGCGCCGGCAAGCTGGCCGTGCGGTTCGAGTTCGCCTGCACGATGGCCCGGCTGCCGTAAGGCGCTGCGGCGGACCTGTCGCACCCTGCGATGAACCGTAAGGTGGGGCCAACGGTTGACGCGGCCCGGTCAGAGACGAGAATAGGTTTGATGCCTCCGGAACCCCCGGCGGCCTTTTCCCGCCGCGTTCTTCCCGCCTGACGATGCCGCTACTCTTTCGATTGCTGGGCGTGTGCTGCTTCGTGCCGGCGTGGTGGGCCGCGCCGACGCAAGCCGATGACAAGCGGTCGTACGATCGCGATATCCGGCCGATTCTCAGCGACAAGTGCTTCCGCTGCCATGGTCCCGACGAAAAACAGCGGCAAGCCGAGCTGCGCCTCGACACCGCCGAGGGCGCGCGCGGCAAGCCGGAGGGGAATCGCCCCATCGTGCCGGGCCACCCTGAAGAAAGCGAGCTCTGGCGGCGGATCGCCGCGACCGACGACGACCAGCGGATGCCGCCGCCGTCGAGCGGCAAGCGCTTGTCGGCCGGCGACCGCGACAAGCTGCGGCAATGGATCGAGCAGGGAGCGGAATATGATTCGCACTGGTCGCTGCGGCCGCCGGTCAAGCCGCCGCCGCCGGCCAATCGCGATGCCCTCTGGGCGCGCACGCCCCTCGACCGCTTCGTGTTGGCCCGCCTCGATCGCGAAGGGCTTTCGCCGCGGCCCGAAGCCGATCGCCCGACGCTCATCCGCCGCTTGTCGCTCGATCTCATCGGGCTGCCGCCGTCGCCCGAAGAGGTCGAAGCCTTTCTGAGTGACACACGTCCCGATGCCTATCCGCGGCTGGTCGATCGCTTGCTCGCCTCGCCCCATTTCGGCGAGCGGTTCGCGCTCGATTGGCTCGATGCCGCCCGCTATGCCGACACCAACGGCTATTTCGTCGACAACGAGCGGCAGATGTGGCGCTGGCGCGATTGGGTGCTTTCGGCCTTCAACCAAAATCTGCCGTTCGACCAGTTCACCGTCGAGCAGCTCGCCGGCGACCTGTTGCCGCAAGCGACGCTCGAACAACAGATCGCCTCCGGCTTTCACCGCAACCACCCGGTGACTTACGAGACGGGCATTATCGACGAAGAGTATCGCGTGGAATACGTGTGCGACCGCGTCGAGACCACCGCCGCCGTGTGGCTGGGGTTGACGCTCGGTTGCGCCCGTTGCCACGACCACAAGTACGATCCGTGGTCGCAGCGCGATTTCTATCGCCTGTTCGCCTTTTTCAACAACCTGCCCGAAAAGGGAAACACCGGTCGCGACGGCAATGCCGATCCGCAGATTCCCGCGCCGCTGGCCGAACAGACCGGTCGCGTGAACGAGCTGCAAGCCACCGTTGCCGAGCGCGAAGCGACTTTCGCGCAACACGGCCAGGCCCTCGCCCAGGCCCAGGCCCGCTGGCGGCAAGATGCCGCGCAGACCCTGCCGGCTACCGCGCCGCCCTTGGGCACCATCGCCTGCGAACCGGAGCCGGCCGCGAACGTGCGCACGCGAGGGAAGGTGGAATTCGTTCCCGGCATCCGCGGGCAGGCCGCGTCGCTCGACGGCGATTCTTGGCTGGAGTTCGACGCGCCGCTGGCGCCGGAGCGCGACCGGCCTTTCGCCGCGGCGGCGTGGTTCTTGGCCCATGCCGAGCCGGCCGCGATTCTCTGCCGCTTCGAAGACCGCGACGACCTGCGCGGCTTCAACGTGATGGTCGAGAAGTCGATGCTCGTGGTGCAGTTGATGCACCGCAACGAGGGCGAGAGCATTTTGCTCACGTCGCACGAGACTGTGCCGTTGCGCCGCTGGCATCACGTTGCCGTGAGCTACGATGGCGGCGGGCGTGCCCGCGGAGTGGCGGTCTATCTCGACGGGCGGCCGCTCGACATGAAGGTCGTATACGACACGCTCGACGGCCCGATCGCCGTCGAAAGGCCCTGGCGCCTCGGCCGGCGCAGCGAAGGCTACGGGCTGAAAGGCCTCGTTGACGAGGCGCGGCTCTACGATCGCGCCTTGACCGCCGAAGAGGCGGTCGCGCTGTTTACGGCCGAGCGTTTGAAGTACCTGCTCGACGCGCCCGACGACAAACGCACGCCGCAAGAGTCGGAAGAATTGCGTGACTATTTTCTGACGCACGCGGCCGGCGAACCGCTGCGCGGCGATTACCGCCGATTGGTCGAGGCGCGTCGCAAGCTGGCCGCCTTCAAGGCGAACGTGCCGACGGCGATGGTGATGCGCGAGCTGGAGCAGCCGCGCGAGACCTTCGTGCTGGCCCGCGGCCAGTACGATCGGCCGCAAGAGCGCGTCGAAGCGGGCGTGCCCGCGGCGCTGCCGCCGCTGCCTGCGGATGCCAAAGCCGATCGGCTGGCGCTTGCCCGTTGGCTGGTCGACCGCCGCCATCCACTCACGGCGCGCGTCATCGTCAACCGGTTCTGGCATCATTATTTTGGCCGGGGGCTGGTGTGTACGCTCAACGATTTCGGCTCGCAGGGCGCCCCCCCCTCGCATCCGGAGCTGCTCGATTGGCTGGCCGTGGAGCTCATGGAATCGGGCTGGGACGTCAAGGCCCTCGGGCGGCTGATTGTGACCAGCGCCGTCTATCGGCAAACTTCCGACGCGCCGCCGGAGTTGATCGCCCGCGATCCCGAAAACCGCTTGCTGGCGCGCGGGCCGCGGTTTCGCTTGCCGGCAGAATTGGTCCGCGATCAGGCGTTGGCGGCCGCCGGCCTACTGGCGCGTGAAATCGGCGGGCCGAGCGTCAAACCGTATCAGCCCGAAGGACTATGGGAAGCGGTTTCGTACGGCGGCGAGCAATCGTACCAGCAGGACCACGGGGCCGGTTTGTACCGTCGCGGGCTATATACGTTTTGGAAACGTCAATCGCCGCCGCCGGCGCTGTTGGCGTTCGATGCTCCGACGCGCGAGACATGCGTGGTGCGCCGTTCGCGGACCAACACTCCGCTGCAAGCGTTGGTCGTGCTGAACGACCCCACCTACGTCGAAGCCGCGCGGAAGCTGGCCGAACGGGTGTTGAAGCGGGACCGCCAGACCGACGACGACCGGCTGGATGGCATGTTCTTGACGGTCGTCAGTCGGCCGCCCGACGCCGCGGAGCATGCCGAACTGGCTCAGCTCCTCGTGCGGCAGCTTGCAAAGTACCGCGGCGGTCCGCGACAGGCTGAGGCGTTGCTTTCCGTCGGCGAATCGCCCGCCGACGGCTCGCTGGATCCGGCGCAACTCGCCGCCTGGACGATCGTCGCCCACGCGATCTTGAACCTGGACGAGACGCTCTGCAAGAACTAGCGCTCCGTCAGTCGTCCCTTGAGGGATGGCGCGAAATGCATCGTAGGGTGGGAGCAGCGAGCTTGCGAGCGCCGGCCCACCGATGGCCGGCGTCCTCCGTGGTGGGCCGGCGCTCGCAAGATCGCTGGTCCCACCCTACACTCACCCCGAAACAGTCAATCGACGGCTGACAGAGCACTGGCGCGTGGAGCTCGGGTGGGTCGTCGATTCTCGTCGACACACATGCGGTGCCGGCCGCGAAAAAAATCGCGATGGGGTATTGACCGCCATCTGATTATAAGTACACTGATTTACTAGAGACAACTGTGTTTGTAGATAGTTGTTAATCACAGTATCAATTGTATAAGGAGAGACTAAATGAACACATCCCTGACAGTCCGTGAAAACCGCAAGTTGGAGCGCGAGACGGCCCTGGCGCAATTGGCGGAGGTGGCCAACCGCGCCCACGACGGGGTGCTGAAGGCCGCGCGAGAGGCGGTCATGCGGGCCCTGGAGGCGGGCCGGGCGCTCGTCGAAGCCAAAGAGATCTGTCCCAAGGGCACCTGGACCGCTTGGTTGGCCGGCAACTTTGGCGGTTCGTTCGTCGACCGCCCACGACTACATGCGCGTGGCCACCTATGTGGCGGCATTTGATGCAAAGTGAACTTTCCTGTCCCCGGATTGCTGAGTTGGAACGGTAATCTTTATGGACGGTCAGTGGGCGGCTGACTCTGCCTGCGCTATTTCACGCTCGTCTGACTTGTCATTCTCGTTGGGAGTTCGGAGTGGATACTGACAACTTTGCCCAACTGATCGCACCGGTTAAGAAGCGGATGTTCGAGACGGTCTGGCGGGTTCTGCGTCACACGCAGGACACCGAGGACGCTCTGCAAAACGCCCTGACGACCGTTTGGCGGCAGCGAGCGCGAATTGCACGCCATTCTGCTCCGGAGGCGCTGATCCTGAAGATCTGTGCCGACGCCGCGATCGATCAATTCCGCCGCTGCCGACGCCGCCGCGACAAACATGATATTTCCGCGGTCGAGGCATGTCTCTGTTCTGCTCGACCGTCACCGATTGACGACGCGATTGGGCATGAAACGCTGGAAATCATTATTGGATCGCTCCCGAGCGAGACTATCTGGTGCTCAGGCAGGAAACGCACTTTTCGCGGAATCAGGCAGCCTGGGACAATGTGACCCAGATCATCGACAAAGTTCAGCAGTCGCCGGGCGGCCGCTGGTACGCAACCGAAGTTCGCCTTGGCAGAATTGAAAAACACGGCGACGACCTGCCTGCGGAAGAGATAATCGTGAATCCGAATCAGCCGCATACGGGGATGGAAATCGGACCGGTCACGACCACGTTGCTTCGGTACTTCGTGGAGTTCGATTGAGGGCGGCCGCCCCCCGCGCGTGTCCGGCCGGCAAGGAACTTTGTCGCGCGGGAGCCGCACCAACAGGGCAAACCAGCCGCTCGCTCGCACGGCACGACTCATTGACTCTGCTATACTTCACGCGGTCGAGAATGAGACATTGGGCGGTGGCTGGGGCAGAGCCTGGCCAGGTCGAGGCTGGCACTTCGTTCATCTGGGCGGCCAGGCGATGCCCCGGTGCGTCCAACCGGGGCATCGCTTGGCCCCCACGCCGTTGAAGGGCGCCAGCCGCTATCGGGCCAAGCTCTGCCCCAGCCACCGCTTTTGGAAAAATGTCTCATTCTCGGCCGCGTGAAGTATATAATCGAGGAATGTTTGCCGCCAGTTCTCTCGATACTGTTCCCCAACCGATGCTCGCGCGCCGGCAGCTCTTAGGCCGATCGGCGTGCAGCCTGGGGGCGGTCGCGCTGGCGGAACTATTGGGCGTTCGGGCAACGGCCGAAGACGGCGGCCGCCGCAGCGCCGCACGGGCCCGCTGCGTCATCTACCTGTTCATGCACGGCGGCCCGTCGCACGTCGACCTGTTCGATTATAAGCCCGAACTGACCAAGTGGCACGGCAGCGAATTGCCGCCTTCGGTCCGCGGCACGCAGCGCCTGACGGGCATGACGTCGAATCAAAAGTCGCTGCCGCTGGTCGCCTCGCCCTTCGCATTCCGGCAACAGGGCGAGTGCGGCGCCTGGATCAGCGAACTGCTGCCGCAGTTGGGTCGGCAGAGCGACCGGCTCTGCATGATCAAGTCGCTCAACACCGAAGCCATCAACCACGACCCGGCGGTCACGTATCTGCAAACTGGCCATCAGCAACCGGGCAGACCGAGCCTGGGCGCCTGGCTGAGTTACGGACTGGGCGGCGAGGCGGACGATTTGCCGGCCTTCGTCGTGCTCTTGTCGCGCGGCAGTGCCGCCCGGCCCGACGATCCGCTCTATGCGCGATTATGGGGGTCGGCCTTTCTGCCCTCGAACCATCAAGGCGTGGCCTTCCGCTCGACGGGCGACCCGGTGCTCTATTTGTCGAACCCGCCCGGCGTCGACGGCGCCACGCGGCGGGCGATGCTCGATGCGGTGCGGACTCTCAACGAACACCGGCAATCGCAGGCCGGCGATCCGGAGATTGCCGCTCGCGTCGCCCAGTATGAAATGGCCTATCGCATGCAGGCCTCGGTGCCGGAATTGACCGACTTGGCGCGCGAACCGGAATCGACGTTCCGCTTATACGGCGACGACGCGCGGCGGCCGGGCAGCTACGCCGCCAACTGTCTCTTGGCCCGGCGGCTGGTGGAACGCGGCGTGCGCTTCGTGCAGCTTTATCATCGCGGCTGGGACCAGCATTACAACCTGCCCGGCGACTTGCGGCTGCAATGCCGCGACGTCGATCGGCCCACGGCCGCCTTGCTGAGCGACCTGGCCGCGCGCGGATTGCTCGACGACACGTTGGTTGTCTTCGGCGGCGAGTTCGGCCGCACGGTTTACTGTCAGGGCGAGCTGCGGCCGACGAATTTCGGCCGCGATCATCACGGCCGCTGTTTCACGATGTGGCTGGCCGGCGGCGGCGTTCGGCCGGGCATCACCTATGGCCAAACCGACGACTACGGTTACAACGTGGTTGAAAACGGCGTTCACGTTCACGACCTCAACGCCACGATTCTGCACTCGCTGGGCCTCGACCACACGCGGCTCACCTATCGGTTTCAAGGCCGAGATTTCCGCCTGACCGATGTGCATGGCGAGGTGGTCACGGGCATTCTGGCCTGAACGTCAGCCGACGGCGGTTTGCTGCTCGCGGAAACGCTCTTCCCAATAACCGTATTGCGGATCGCCGCAACGGAACGAGAAGACGGCGTCGGGCAAGCGGTTGCCGCGCAACCGGCGCGAGCTGATGCGCACGAGCAAGGCACCATCGCTGCGGCGCTCCACGCGCCAAATATCACAGTCGAGAAGTTCCCCTGGGGGCGGCATACGGCGGGCTAAGGGCGGGTTGGGCAGGAGGGCGGGCGTGTGGTCCCGTAACGTGTATTCTTGCGAATTCTTAGTCCCAATTCTAGCCCGAAAAGCGCGCCAACGTCGCCGCTGCCGGGCTTTTGCCAGGAACTACCCGCACACGGTCGCCTGCCGCTCGCCCAGCGTTGCCAAATGGCAACAATCCGGTGGCGGCCGTCAACATGCCGTTCGACGCGAACAGGACCCTGCTGGGCGGCGACAGGGACGGTGACGGCGACGTAACCACCAGTTCGCCAACAGGATGCGGCAATCTCAATGGCTCAATCGCCCTGGCGCACCCTTTATCGGGCGCGTGGCTTGCTTGAAGGAAATGACACGTTTCCTGATCCACGACAACCGCGAGCAATTCCCTTATGGCCCACGCCGCCCATCTCTCCGCCACCGGCAACCTGCTCATCTTCGTTCTCGCCCATCGCCGGCGCTGGCTGCCGCCGGCGGCGGGCGTGGCATTTTTGGCCCTCGTGTTCGCGGCCGTCCGCCAAGATACCTGGGAAGCCTCTCAGAGCTTGGTGGTCCGCAACGAAGCCGCCGGCAATCTGGCCGAGCCGGGCCGGTTTCGCGCCGACGAAATGAAAACCACGCAGGAAACGATTCTCGAATTGGCGAGAAGCCGGGCGGTGCTGCGGCAGGCCCTGTTGGACGTCGGACCCGCCGCGAGCACCCACGCAAGCGGCACCTGGCCGACCGATCAGGACGTGACTCAGCTTGTCGAATCGATCAAGCTCGTGCCGCCCAAGGGCGCCGAGTTCGGCAAGACCGAAGTTCTCTATCTCAAGATCCGCGATCACGGCCGGCAACGGGCATTGGCACTCGTCACGGCGGTGTCGAAGCACCTCCAGGGCCGCTTTCAGCAGCTTCGCGATGCCAAAGCGCAGGGCATGATCGACGAGTTGGCCAAAGCCGTCTCGATGGCCCAAGGCGAAATGGCGACCGCCACCGATAAATTGGCCGCGCTCGAACAGTCGGTCGGCAGCGACCTGGCCGAGCTTCGCATTCTGCATGAATCGTCGTCGGGCGACAGCGATCTGCGGCGCAAATCGCTGGAGCTCGAAACCGAGCTGCGTCAGGCCCAGCTCGTCGAACGGACCCACCAGAGTTTGTTCGACCTGCTGCAGGCCGCCCGCGTCGATCAAGGCCGCCTGTTGGCCATGCCCAGCAGCCTGCTCGAATCGCAGCCCTCGCTGAAGCGGCTGAAGGAAGGACTGGTCGATGCCCAGCTCAAAACGGCCGATCTTTCCGGCAGCATGAGCGACGAACACCCCTTGGTGCGGGCGGCGTCCGAGTCGGAGGCCGAGATCAGCCGCCAGCTTCACCAGGAACTGGAAATCGCCTGCCGCGCCGTTCAGGTCGACCTGCGATTGGCCAACGAACGGGCGAAAATCCTCGCGGAACAGCTTGCCGACACGCGGTCGCGGTTGGCCAAGCTGGGAAGCCTGCGGGCGGCCTACTCGAACCTGATCGTGGATGTCGAGCAGCGAAACGCACTGTTGGCCACGGCACAGCGGGAACTGTCGGAAGCCCGCAGCAGCCAGGCCGGCGCCCATAGCTCCAGCCTGATCTATACCATCGACGAGCCCGACACGGGCAGCAAGCCCGTCGGACCCGGCAGGCTGACCATCGCCGCGACCGGCGTCGTGGCCGCCTTGCTGGTCGGCGCCGCCGTGCTGTTCCTGGCCATTCCGCCGGTCTCCAAGCCCGCTGTCGAACTGCCGCCGGTTTACCAGACCGCGGTCGTGCCGTCGCCGATGGTCGGTACGTCGCGTGGTGTGGCGGCCGGCGTTTCGGTCCGCAAAGCACTGAAGAAGGCCATGCAGCCAACAGTGTAGGGTGGGACCAGCGAACTTGCGAGCGCCGGCCCACCAGGGGTTCAGGGTTCAGGGTTCAGGGTTCAGAATTCAGCCACCAAGAGGAAACCACGTGTCTTTCAAATACAACCGCCGCAACGACGACCGCACGCCCACTGGCCGCTTCATTCCGAGTGCCAGCGCGCTCTTTGCGGGGCGATTTGGGCCGGTACGGCCTCGGGCAAGCCAGACAATACGCCTGCACGACGGCATCATCGCCGAAGGGAACGAGTCGCCGCTCTATCTCGCCGCGAAGCGTGCCTTCGATGTGCTGGGGGCGATCGCGTTCTTGCTGCTGTTCGCGCCGATTATGCTGACGACGCTTCTCGTGCTGACGATGACGACCAAGGGCCGGCCGTTTTTCGCGCAACAGCGCGTCGGTCTCTGCGGTCGGCGGTTCCGGATGTTCAAGTTCCGCACGATGGTACTCGACGCCGCCCAGAAGCAACACCTGGTGGCGAATGAAAAAGACGGCCCGGTGTTCAAGAACCGCCGCGATCCGCGCATAACGCGCATCGGCGGCTTCTTGCGATCGACGAGCATCGACGAAATGCCGCAACTGGTCAACGTGCTGCTGGGACAGATGTCGCTGGTCGGCCCTCGTCCGCCCGTGCCGGCGGAGGTGGCCAAGTATGAGCCGTGGCAGCTTCGCCGGCTGGCGGTCAAACCGGGCCTGACCTGTCTCTGGCAGGTCAGCGGCCGCTGCGAGATCGGCTTCGACGACTGGGTGCGGATGGATCTGTGGTACTTGCGGAACCAGGGCCTGACGACCGATCTGACCTTGCTGGCAAAAACTCCGCTAAGCGTCCTCAGCCGGCGCGGAGCCTACTAGTGACGTAGGCTTGCAATGGGAACGGCCGCCGCAGGCCGTAGGTGGGACCGGCGAGCTTGCGAGCGCCGGCCCACCGATTTGAGGCGTCAGGTTTGAGGCGTCAGCCGTCAGGATGCTTGTCGTGACCTGATGCCTGACGCCTGACGCCTGATGCCTGTCGATGGTGGGCCGGCGCTCGCAAGCTCGCTGGTCCCACCCTACCGCCTTCGCCAAAGTCGCTTCGCATTCCTGGATCGGCATGTCCACAACGTCGCTATTGGTCGATTTCCTTGTCCCGCTCAGTGCGCCGCCGGTCTTGGCCAAAGTGCTGCATGTCGTCAACGGCGAGCACTTTGCCGGAGCGGAACGCGTGCAAGACCTGCTGGCGCTAAACCTTCCTCAGCACGGCTTCGAAGTCGGCTTTGCCGCCCTCAAGAGCCGGCGCTTCAAAGCGCTTCGCCAATCGCAACAGGCGCCGTTCATTGAATTGGCGATGCGCTCGCGCTTCGATCTGCTGCCGGCAAAGCGGCTGGCCGCCGTCATCCGCGACGAACAGTATGCCTTGGTCCACACCCACACGCCGCGGACGGCGTTCATCGGCGGCCTGGGCGCGGCCTGGTGCGGCGTGCCGGTAGTCCATCACCTGCACAGCCCGACGACGCGCGATACGACGCACCGCCTTCGCAACTGGGTCAACGCCGCGACGGAGCGGTTCAGCCTGACGCACGTCGATGCGGTGGTGGCGGTGAGTCAAAGTCTTTCCCGCTATGCGCGGCGGACCGGCATCGCGCCCGAAAAAACGTTCGTCGTTCCCAACGGCGTGCCGTCTCGCGCCGCCGCTGCCCCGCGCCGCCGGCCGAGGGGCATTTGGACGCTTGCCAGCGTGGCCCTGTTTCGCCCGCGAAAGGGAACGGAGGTGTTGCTGCACGCCTTGGCATTGTTGAAAGCGGCGCGCCTGCCCGTGCGGCTGTGCGCAATCGGCACGTTCGAGAGCGGCGCCTATGAACAAGAAGTGAAGTCTCTTGCGTGCCAAGTCGGCGTGGCAGAGATGGTCGAATGGCGGGGTTTCTCGGCGAACGTCAACGATGAGCTCGACCGTGCCGATCTGTTTGTCTTGCCCAGCCTGTTTGGCGAAGGGATGCCGATGGTGGTGATCGAGGCCCTGGCCGCCGGATTGCCGGTGATCGGTACCAACATCGAGGGCGTGCCGGAAGTCGTGCGCGACGGGCTGGAAGGGCTGATCGTTCCGCCCGCGGACGCACGAGCTTTGGCTGGGGCGATCGAACGCTTTGTCACCGGTCGCGTCGACTGGACGGCGATGGCGGCCAACGCCCAACGGCGGCAAGTCGAGCGTTTTTCGCAGCAGGCGATGGCGGCGGGCGTCGCCGAGATCTATCGCCGAGTTCTGGGATGGGAATGACCGATGCTGCTGGGCGAAGCCATCCTCGACACCCCGGCCGCTGAGGCTCAGGTCCGCATGTTCGGCATCACCATCGATGCGCTGCGGATGGACCAGGCGGTGGCGCGGCTGCTGGTGTGGATTCAATCACCGCTTGACCGCTGCCGCTATGTCGTGACGCCCAACGTCGATCACGTGGTCCTCTATCAAGGCTGCGGCGAACTGCGGCAAGCTTACGCCGAGGCGGACATGGTGCTGGCCGATGGGGCGCCGGTGGTGGCGGCCTCGCGGTTGGTCGGGCGGGCGTTGCCCGAACGTGTGGCCGGCAGCGACCTCGTGCCGCGGCTGTTTGATGAGGCGGTCTGGCAGCGGAGGAACTTGCACGTTTTTCTGCTGGGCGGAGCGCCGGGCGTGGGCCGGCGCGCGGCGGAACGAATCGCGTCGAGTTGGCCGGGCATCGAAGTCGTGGGCGTGGCCGCCCCGCCGATCGGTTTCGACCGCGACGCGGCGCTGAACGCCCGGCTCCTTGAGCAGATCAACGCCAGCCGCGCCGACGTGTTGCTGATCGGTCTGGGAGCGCCGAAACAGGAGTTCTGGATTCACCGTTATCATCGGCAGCTCGACGTGCCGGTGGCGCTTTGCGTGGGCGCCACGATCGACTTTCTGGCGGGCGAGCGGCGTCGCGCTCCTCGCTGGATGCGCCGCACGGGCCTGGAATGGTTGTTCCGCATGCTCAGCGAGCCGCGCCGCCTGGGCCGCCGCTACGCTCGCGACGCCTGCCAGTTTCCGCGGCTCGTGTGGCGCGAATGGCGCCGCGGCTGAAGGCCTCGCGTGGAGTGGGCTGGTCCCACCCTACGTGACCGACGCTAGAATGACCGGATGGACGAGAACCCGTACCGAGCGCCGATGGAGAACGCGGCAAAGCCAGACAGGCGACGCCGGTTTCCTGCAAGAGTCTGGCTCGTGGCCGCCGCTACCGCCGTCAACCTGGCTATATGTGGCGGCTGGATGATCTATGCTGCGAGGACGCCTCAGGGGCTCACGTCGTGGGGGACTCTGGGGCCGACAATGATGGTCGCGATAACCTTCTTTAGCCTTGCAGTCACGATCTGGAGAAATCGACCATTGGCCGACTAGCCCCAGCACCACACTGTTAGGACACTACCCTTTTCCCCACCTGCTTGCCTTCGCCATAAGCGATCGTCTAAGCTGATGCGAACGTCAGAGCGGCCTGCCAAACTCCACAACGGCGAACGGCAAGCGCGTCTCCGGAGGCCTCGACTATGGCAAACCAGCCTGCGTCACCGTCTGCTTCTCCGCAGGGGACCCTTCCTTTCACCGGCCGCACCGTAACCGACAGCTTCGTTGTCGTTGCCTTTCTCGTCGGCACCACGGCGTATATCTGGGCATATCTGGCCACGGTCTTGCCCGAATTGAGAGGCGAAATCAGCCGGGCGGAGTTGCTCCGCTTCCGCGTGTTGTTGCCGGAGCAAGCCGCGGCCTGCTGGTTCGGGCACAGCCCTTCCTTCGCGGCGATCGACCGGTTGCCCGTGCTGGCACTGGCCGCCGCCATCGTCGCCTTCGGCTGGCTGATCGGCCGACGGTTGCTCGCCGCATTGTTCGGGCGTGCCAAGAAGGAATCTGCGCGGCAGTCGGAGGCTGGCACATTCACGGCGCTGGAGCGGTTCATCTTTTCCTGCGGCGTGGGGTTGAATGTGCTTTCGCTGTATGTTTTGGCCGTGGGCTTGATGGGCGGATTAACGCGATGGTCTTTCATTCTTCCCGCGGTGGCAATCGCGGGCGTTTCGGCCTGGATCGCCTGGCGTCGACCCGCCGTCGAGGCGTCGCACCGCCCCGTGCCGCCGCGCGACGAAGGCATCGATGCTCGGTGGCTGTGGCTGGCGGTGCCATTCGCGACCGTGATCTTCTTGGGCGGCATGCTTCCGCCGCTGGACTTTGACGTCCGCGAGTATCACCTGGAGGCGCCCAAGGAGTTCTTTCAACAAGGCGCAGTCCGCTTCTTGCCGCATAACGTTTATGGCAACATGCCGCTGGGAAGCGAGATGTTCAGCCTGCTCGCCATGGTGCTGGTCGACGACTGGTGGCTCGGCGCGCTCGTCGGCAAGACCGTCATCGCCGCGTTTGCGCCACTCGCGGCCCTGGCGCTCGTCGCGGCCGGCCGGCGTTTCGCTTCGCCGGGGGCGGGCACCGTCGCCGCAGTGCTCTATCTCTCGGTGCCCTGGGTCTCGGTGGTGTCAACCAGCGGGCTGGTCGAAGGGGTGCTGGCCTTTTACTTGTTGCTGTCGGTTTACGCGGTTCTGCTCTGGCGGCAGAGAGAACGGAGTTTGGCAGTCGCCGCGGAAGGTCCGCCCAGCGCCGCGCGAAAATGGGACGCCGGCGACGGGCAACTCGTGCTCGCGGGTTTTTGCTCGGGTGCGGCCGTGTCGTGCAAGTACCCGGCGATGATCTTTGTGGCGCTACCGCTGGGCCTGTTTATCGCCTGCACGTCTCCAAGGCGTCCGGCAAGGCCCCTGGCCGTGTTCGTGTTGGCGTTGCTGGCCGGTTGCGGGCTGTGGTTTGCCAAGAATTGGGCATGCACTGGCAATCCCGTCTATCCGCTGCTTTACGACTGGCTGGGCGGGGCGACGCGCACGCCCGACAACAATGCGCGGTGGCTGCAAGCGCATCTGCCGCATCAATTCACCTGGTCGTCCTTGATCGGCAGCTTGAGCTTGGTGGTGTTGAAGAGCTCCTGGCTCAGCCCCATCATGGTCCCTTTCGCGGTGTTGGGCTTGCTGGTCCGCCGCTACCGTCGGTTGACGCTGACCTTGGCGGGTTATTTCGTCTACATGATCGCGACGTGGTGGCTATTTACGCACCGCATCGACCGCTTTTGGGTACCGGTGCTGCCGGTGTTGGCCTTGCTGGCAGGAGTGGGGGCCGTCTGGTCCACCTCGCTCGCCTGGCGCCGGACGGTGCTGAGCGTGCTTGTCATTGGGCTTTCGATCAGTTTTGTTTACGACACGGCCCAGGAGCTCACGTACAACGCCTATTTTGTCAGCCTGTCGGACGCGCGGCACGACTTCCGCCGAGTGAACGAATTTCACTCGATCCTGAACGAGCACGTGCCGCCGGGCTGCACGGTGTTGTCGGTCGGCGAGGCGCAGGTGTTCGACATCGCCGTGCCCGTGCTCTACAACACCGCCTTCGACCAGAGCGTGCTGGCGACGATCTGCGAAGGACGGAAGCCGCAAGAAATCGACACGGAGTTGACGCGCCGTGGGATCTCGCACATTTACGTGAACTGGTCCGAAATCTTCCGCTATCGCCAGCCGGGCAATTACGGCGGAATGCCCGAATTCATCACCCCCGACTGGTTCGCCAGGTTGGTGGACCACGGCGTTTTGGAGACTCCCTGGACGAACCCGCTGCTTCCCTATCAGGAGATCTATCCGGTGACGGCGGTGTGTGCCGTGGCCCGGCGCGGCCTGGAACCACAGGTCACCACGGTCAAGGCGGAGTAGGCCGGAGGAGGTGCCAGTCAAGTCGCCCGTTATACTTCTCGCGGCCGAGAATGAGGCGTTTTGCCACGAGGAAAAGCGGTGGCTGGGGCAGAGCTTGGCCAAATAGCGGCTGGCGCCTTCTACAGCGTGACGGCCAAGCGATGCCCCGGTGCGTCGAACCGGGGCATCGCCTGGCCGCCGAGATGAACGGAGTGCCAGCCTCCACTTGGCCAGGCTCTGCCCCAGCCACCGCCGACGTCTCATTCTCGGCCGCGTGCAGTATAGCGAGTTGTCGGCCCTGTTGGATCCGGCCACCCCGCGGGCCGATTATCTTTGCACGCCGTGGCGGGCGACGTACAATCAAAACCAGGGTGCGAAGCGCGCCGCCGGCGGGTTTCGGCTTCCAGTCGCACTCCGCCGCCTGCGGCGAACGGTGTTATCTCGAGAGATGCTGTGATGGCCCCGATCAAACACGTGCAGTCGAAGCCAGCAACGCGTGAGCGCGCTCGCCGGGGCCCGGCGCTGATCGTTGCGGCTGCCGTGACGGTTGTCGCCGTCGGGGGATGGTTGATTCGCGGCGCGCTGGGGCCGGCCTCCCACGCCGAGCTGATCGTCGAGCGCGCCAAAATCGGCGCCTTCGTTCACGACGTTGTGGAGCGCGGCGAAGTCGAGAGTTCCGCCAACGTGAACGTCGTTTGCGAAGTGCAGTCGCAGAACTCCGAGGGGGTGCGGATTATCGAAATCGTACCCGAGGGATCGCTCGTCAAAGCGGGCGACTTCCTCGTGAAACTGGACGACGCCTTGCTCCGCACCGAACGGGCCAAGCAGGTCATCGCAGTCAACACCAGCGAGGCCGCGTTGGCCAAGGCCCAGAACGACCTGGACGCGTTTCGCATCGCCGAGCAGGAATTTGAGATGGGCACCTTCAAGCAGGAAGAAGCGAAACTCGAAAGCGAGCTGTTCTTGGCGAAGGAAAACTCCAACCGCGCCGACGCTTCGTTGATCTACAGCAAGCGGATGTGGTCGCGCGGCTACATCAACCGCGTCAAGGTGGAGTCCGACGAGTTCGCCGTCGACCGCTACCGGAAGGAACTCGAGGTGGCCGAAATCAAGCTCGACGTGCTCCGCAACTACACCAAGGCCAAGACCATGAAGAAGCACGAAACCGATATCAAAACGGCCGAGGCCGCGGTCAACTCCGAAGGGGCCAAGCATCAGGTCGAACTGGAGAAATTGGCCCAGATCGAAGGGCAGCTTGAAAAGTGCCTGATCAAGGCGCCCATCGATGGGCAGGTCGTCTATGCCGAAATGGAACGCTGGCGGTCCAATGGCGACGACGCGATCCGTCCGGGAACGCGCATCCGCGAGCAGCAGGTCATCATCCGCCTGCCCGACCCAAAAAAGATGCAGGTCAAGGCCCGCATCAGCGAGGCGCGGGTCGATCGCGTCAAGGCCGACATGATGGTGAAGATCGATCTCGACGCCCTGCCGGGCCTCGAGTTGCAGGGCCGGGTGAAAAAGGTCAATCCGTATCCGAGCAACGACAACTGGTTCAATTCCAACGTCAAGGAATACGCCACCTTCATCGAGATTCTCAACCCGCCCCAGGCCCTGCGGCCAGGCATGTCGGCGCACGTGGCCATCCGCGTCGAGACCAAGGCCGATGTGTTGCAGGTGCCGGTGCAGGCGGTGGTGGAGCGCGGCAAGAAGTTCTATTGCCTGGTGCGCGGTCCACGGGCGAAGCTTGCCGCGCGTGAGGTACTGATCGGTTCGAGCAACGACAAATTCCTGGTGGTCCGCGAGGGGCTGGCCGAAGGCCAAGAGGTGGTGATGAACCCGCGGGCGCATCTGCAGGACGTCGGACTGCCGGCGGTCGACGCCGACGCGCCCAAAGTCGCCTCGCACGACAAGCCGACCGCGACCGGCGGGCCTCCGCAATCGGCCGCCGGAGCGGACGCCAATGCCGCCGCCAGGCCCGTCGCCAAGGCGACGGCAAAGCCGGCAACCGAGGCCGGCTCTTCGCAGTCTGCCGCATCAGGACCGGGCGGATGAACGTCTTCTGGCTGCGCACCTGGTCGTTAGGGGTCAAGAACCTGCTCTTGCACCCCTTGCGGTCGCTGCTCACTGTGGTGGGCATGTTCATCGGCGTGGCCAGCGTGATCTGGCTGTTGGCCATCGGCAACGGCATCAGCGTCGCCGTGCAGAAACAGATCGAGGGGTTGGGCGCCGAGAACATCATTGTTCGCTCGATCAAACCGCCCAGCGAGACGCTGGCCGGCCGCGACGGCCCGGTGCCCTACGGCCTGACGCGCGACGACTTCGCCCGGCTGAGCGAAACGATCCCCACCGTCGATCGTGCCGTCCCCGTCCGCGAGTTGCGTCGCGAATTTCGTTACGTCGATCGGCTGATCGACGGGCGGCTGGTCGGCTGCACCCCCGAGTATGTCGAGGCAACCAAGCTCGACGTCGAGCGGGGCCGCTTTCTGAGCGACGCCGACTTGCAAGACCACGCCAATGTTTGCGTACTGGCCGCGGGCACGGCCACCCGACTCTTTCCGTTTGAGGATCCCTTGGGTCGCTCGATCAAGGTCGAGAAGGACTACTACGTGGTGATCGGCGTAACCGAAGACCGCGCTCCTTCGGCCGGCATCGGCGGCTCGCTCGACTCGCAGGATTATTCCCACGACGTCTATATTCCCATCAGCGCGCTTTGGCTGCGGATCGGCGATCTGGTGATCACGATGCGCAATGCGTCGTTCGAGGGAGAAATCGTCCAGCTCAGCCAGATCACCTTGCAGGTCGACGAGGTCGAGCACGTGCTGCTCACCGCCGAGATCGTCAAGAACACGCTGGCCGACTACCATCAGGCGCCCGACTATGGAGTGACGGTGCCGCTGGAATTGCTGGAACAGGCCAAGACCACGCAGTTGATGTTCATTCTGTTTTTGGGCCTGATCGCGGCGATCTCGCTCTTGGTGGGCGGCATCGGCATCATGAACATCATGTTGGCCACCGTGACCGAGCGGACGCGAGAGATCGGCATCCGCCGCGCGCTGGGCGCCAAGCAGAGCGACATCGCCCGGCAATTCCTGATGGAAACGGTGGTGTTGTCGGTGGTGGGGGGCATCACGGGCATCGTGGGGGGTCTGACGTGCAAACCGGCGACGCGGCTGTTGCGTCGCGCCCTGGTCGAGTTGTTTCCCAGTGCCATGCGCAACCTGCCCGACGTGGTGCGCGAGCTGGAGCCGGCCGTGGTGAACTGGTCGATTCCACTGGCGTTTGGCATCGCGGTGGCGGTCGGGATCGTCTTTGGACTTTACCCGGCCCGTCGGGCCGCGGCGCTCGACCCGATCGAAGCGCTGCGCCACGAATGAGCGCGGGCGAAGATAGTGGGAGAGCGGATGAATCAGGGTGGTTCGGTGCGCTATTCAAGTCATTTGGGGTGCGCGGTATTCCGCAGTCGGCGCTGCTGGACCGGCAGGGAAGGGTCGTCTATTTGGGCAACCTGACCGAGGCCATCACGCGGTTGGATCAGGTGCTTCAAGAGTCACCCTAGTCGCGGCCGTAGCCCGCTTGCTCCGCAAGCGGAACGGTGTATGATGACCGAAAATCGCAGCCATCTCGCCTGGATCTCGCCTGCGAACGGCAGATCCGCCCGCCGGGCAACGCCGATCCGCTTGCGGAGCAAGCGGGCTACGGAGGACAATCGCGCCCACTTTCCAGCGATGGGCTCGTCCGCTACGATCAAACGCAATTCACCTCGAAGCAGTACGGCCAACCAACTCCGCGGCCCAGCCGCAAAAAGAATCATGGGCAACTTCTACGTGAACCATACGTTGCGAGGCCCCAGTCAGCAGGCGGTCGGCGAAGCCTTGCTCGGCCGCTCGGCCGTCGTCACGCCGATGCGCGATGGCTGCGTCGTCGTCTTCGATGAGCAGTCGGACGACCAGGACCCGGACGCCATCTCCCGCCTGGGCGAGCGTCTGTCGCGCCAGTTCGATTGTCCGGTCCTGGCCGTGCTCAACCACGACGACGACATCCTCTGGTATCAACTCTACGTGGGTGGCGAACTGATCGACGAATACAATTCCTGCCCGGACTATTTCGAAGCCGACGAGTCTTTCGATGGCGACGAGCCTGGCGGGCCGTCGGGGGGCGACGCCGAAAAGCTCTGCCGCGCATTCGGCGCGGGCAACGTTGCGGCCGTCGAAAAAGTGCTTCGCAGCTCGGGCGACGACAGCTACGTGTTCGCGGTCGAACGACACCAGGACCTGGTTCAGGCTCTGGGAATTCCGTCGTTTGGCGTGGGCGCCGGCTATCGAAATATCATGAATGGCGAGTCGCCCGACGGTCTCGCTGCGAAAGACCTGCTGAAGGTTACGTGAGCGGTCGCAGCCTTACTGGCCGACCAGAATCAGCCGCTTGCCGTCGGGCGTCCAGCAGGGATCTTCGTTGTGCGTTTGCGGGTTCTGTCCGCGCACCCGTTCCGGCGGAGCGAGGGTGTTCGGATCGAGTTCAAACAACTGCGTCACGCGGCGCGGCCCGTGCGGCATGCAGAACACCAGTCGGCTCGTGCGGCATGCAGAACACCAGTCGGCTCTCGTAAGGGTGCCAGGCGAACTTGGGAGACAGGTTCGTGCCGGAATAGCGGACTCGAATTCGTCGCTCGGCTCCGCCGGCATCGACCAAGACCAACTGCTCCTGCCCCTGCAGACTGATGCCCTTGAAGCAGATCTGCTTGCTGTCGGGTGACCAGCAGCCAACACACGTACTCGCCTCGCGCCGCCGACATCCCCAGCACCGTGGACTCGACCCAATTACCCGAGTGCCGCCGTTCGATCACGGTCATCCGCAGCCGCCGCGCGTAGGCCGCAAGCATCGCCGGCGTGGCGTCGGTCGAGCCGTCGTCGACCGCAATCACTTCGATCGTGCCGTCGTCTTGCCGGGCAACGCTTTCCAGAGCCTGGTCGACGAAGCCCGCGCGATTGAAGGTCGGCATGATGACGGAAAGCCACGGGCGTGTCATGACTCAATCGCTGATGCTCGAGAAATTCCGGAAGCATTTCATTCTGCCGCGTCCTCCGGCAAAAAAATGCCGTGTCGCGTGGCCGTGTACGGAGCGTCGACCGGATAACCTTTTGGCTTCGCCGCTACGTCGATCGACTTCCCGTCAAATTGAGCGAAGAGAGCCGCCGACGTAAGGCGGAAGGTGCCAAACGACCACTGCTTATCTGAGCATTCCAGCAGCAACCCCATCTCCGGATTTGTGCCATTGGCGAAGACGCCCAGTCGCCAGAGAGTCGCATCGACAACGCCCTTGAGTCCTTCGCCGGCTTCGCGGCTCTGGTCGTGGTATCGCAACAACGCATGGTCGGAAAACTTCAGTGCCGATTCGTCTTCGATTTCCGACGAACTCACTTGGAAATCGTCGATCGCGCCACGCATGATCTCCAACCGCCGGGCGGCGCGCTTCTCGGCCTTGGATGGCTGCGTTTCGTCGTCGGCGCCGAGCGCCGGCAAAAACGAATAGGTTGTCACGGTCCACACAATCAAACCGAGCATTTTTCTCATTTGGCGGCTTCCTCATTTTTTCGACGATCGAATATTGTTAGGTTGTCGCAGGTCGCATCACGGCCGCTTTCTCCGGGAGCGGGCCGGGCTGAGGACGGCTCGACTTATCGCTGGCTAGGCCGCGTCCGCCAATTGCCAACACAGCCGCGATTGCCAGCAGATATTGATCGGCCATCGACATCCGCGTGCGAGGTTGGCTTTACACTCGTCCGATCCGCAGCCGCGATCGTAAGACATTCCGTCTTTGCCGTCAAGCAGGCGGCGGTCGCCCGCCAAATAGGGCAGATAGCGTACGATCCTTGATTTCGCGGTGCGAACCAGGAATGATCAGAGGCTCGCACACGTGCGGCTCGCAGCGACCGTCGCTGCCGTCCACGACGTTGCGCAACCCGCGTCATCAGCTCAGAGATTCGATATGACATCACCCTCCGAAACGTCAAACAAACTCACCCGCGGGCATTGGCTCGTGCTGGCCGCGGCGCTCTTGGGCTGGATGTTCGACGGCGTCGAGCAGGGACTTTTTCCCTTGGTAGGCCGTCCGGCGATCGCCGACCTGTTTGGTTACGGCGACCAGCCGCTGCCGGAACAAGAGGAGCAGATCGCGCACTGGTTCGGATATATCATTGCCGCGTATCTGGTGGGAGCGGCCACCGGCGGAGTTCTTTTCGGCTGGCTTGGCGACCGCGTCGGACGAGTGCGGGCCATGACGCTGAGCGTGTTTACCTACGCGATTTTCACCGGGCTGTGCGGAGTGGCCCAGTCGGCCTGGCAGGTGTTCGCCCTGCGGTTCATCGCCTCGCTCGGCATGGGAGGCGAATGGGCGCTGGGCGTGTCGCTGGTCATGGAGGTCTGGCCGAACCAATCGCGCGCGCTGATGGCCGGCCTGATCGGCGCGGCTTCCAACGTCGGCTACTTGATTGATGGCCTGGTGGGCCAGAGAGCAATCAAGAATCTGCCCGCCATCAACGCCTGGCTCGTCAACGCAGGCTTGGGGGCCGAATGGGCCGATGCGCTCACCGCGCACAAAGGCTGGCGGCTGATGATGCTGGCCGGCACCGCCCCGGCGCTGTTGACCCTGCTGATCCGGCTTTTCGTGCCCGAATCGGAACGCTGGCAACAGGAGCGCGGCCGCGGCGGCACGGCACATTGGGCCACCAAAGACCTGCTCGGCGTGTTGCTCGGTTCGCTCGGCCCGGGGCTGATGATTCTCTGTTGGGCCAACGATTATCCGTTGTCTGTCTGCATCGCCGCCACTTTGGGCGGCGTCGCCGTGGCGATCGTCGGATACAGCTATCCGGTCGTCCGTTATTTGCAACGCGAAGCGGCCTTCAGCGGCCGGGCGGCAGCGGAGGCGAAACAGACCCTCGGCCGAATGCTGTTGGCGGCGGCGCTGGCCGGCACGGCGCTGTTGGGCACCTGGGCCTCGGCGCAATGGGCGGCGGCGTGGGCCGATAAGATGACCGGTCAACTCGCGGGGGCGAAGGAACTGACGCAGATGTGGTCGGCCATTGGCGCCATCGTCGGCACCATTGGCGCCGCACTCATCGGTGGCTGGCTGGGCAGGCGGCTCACCTACTCGCTGCTTTGCCTGAGCTCGATCGCCTCTCTCATCTGGTTCTACCAGTTCAATCCGGTCTTCAATTGGCGATTCCTGTTCGGCGGTTTTCTCGTCGGCGTCTGCACGGCGTCGTTTTATGGTTGGCTGCCGCTTTACTTGCCGGAGCTTTTCCGCACCGGCGTGCGAGCGACCTGCCAAGGCTTTGGCTTTAATTTTGGGCGCATCCTGGCGGCGGTCGGCACCTTGCAAACGGCCAATCTCATGAAGCAGTTCGAGGCGGACACCAGCCTTTTCGGCGTCACCTTGACCGGCGGCTATCCCCTGGCCTGCACTTCGATGAGCGTGATCTACCTGGTCGGCCTGACACTGATCTGGTTCGCGCCTGAGACGCGCGGCAAGCCGCTGCCGGAATAGTTCACTCGCGCAGCGACACGGTGCGGCCGCGCGATTCGCCGTCGATGGCGATCTTGTCTTCGCGGGCCAGCCAGCCCAGGGCCAGCATCACCAAATCACGCGGTTCGCCGCTCTGTTTGACGACCTGGGCCATGCTCAGCGGTCCTCGTTCGTCGAGCAGTCGCCAAATCACGCCCGCCGTCTCTCCGATCTGCTGAAAATCGCAAACAACACTCACTGTTGCCATAACGCAACTCCTAGCACATAAAATGCGCGGCCGGCGGCCCGGCCTTGGCACAGCACCGACAAAAACGGCCGGGCCCCATGCACAAGAATATAGCCCGAAAGGCGAAGAAAACTCAAGCCGCGTGAAGTAGAGAACTCGGCCTTGCTCGACTCAGCCCGAACGAGTATCCTGCAGGTCATTTCCGAAAGTGGTTTCCATCGTCAGCCCAAGTGCCGGCCAGTTCAGCGGCGCGAGGCGGCGGAGTTTGGCCTCCGCCGGCCTTTGCCTGCTTGCTCCGTTGGCACTGGCCGGCTGGTTGCGTCCCGATCCAAATGGTTTCGGCACGCACCGGCAGTTGGGGCTTCCGCCGTGTACGTTCGTCTGGTTGTTTGGAGTTCGCTGCCCGTCGTGCGGCATGACCACCTCCTGGTCGCACGCGGTACGCGGCGAATGGATCCAGGCGCTCGGCTCGAACGTGGGCGGAACGTTGCTGGCGGCGGCGGCCATGATCGCGGCGCCCTGGCTGCTGATTTCAGCGGCCAGGGGGCGGTGGTTGCTGGGACGGCCCGGCCACCGCGCGTTGGCGGTGCTGGCGGCCGTGCTGATCGCCGTCACGCTGTTGGACTGGATTTATCGTTTGGGAACTCAAGGATGAGGGATCGAACATGCGGAACACGGTGAAGTGTACGAGTTGGATGGCGATCGTTTGCGCCGCCTTCTGTCTGGCCCAAACCGGCTGCGTCAAACTCATGACCACCGTGGCTTACTTCGTCAAAGGAACGACCGACGACGCCGAGTTCGAAGGCTTCAAAGATAAGCGGGTCGCCATCGTGTGCCGGCCGCTCGTCGAGATGAAATACGGTGCGGGCACGGTCCCCAACGACCTCGCCACGCGCGTCGGCCAACTGCTCAAGCAAAACGGCAAGCGCGTCAAATTGATCAAGCAAAGCGAAGTCAGCAATTGGACCGATGAGAACCCGAACGAGGAACTCTACGCCATCGGCCAGGGCGTCTCGGCCGATTTAGTGCTGGGCATCGACTTGGAGGATTTCAGCCTTTATCAAGGCCAGACGCTGTACCAGGGCAAGTCACAGGTGCGCCTCAGCGTCTGCGACGTACACAGCGACGGCGAGATCATCTGGGAAAAGCCCATGCGGCAAGTGGTCTGGCCCGCACAAGGCGGGCGACCCGCCCAGGAAGAACCGGTGCAGCAGTTCCAGCGAGAGTACGTCGAGATTCTGGCCACCGAGATCGGCAACCACTTCTACGCCCACGATCACTTCAACCGCAATTCCGAACTCGACGAATAGCTCTGCCCCAGCCACCAACCTGCGGCGGTTGAACTATTTTGCGCTGCGCAAGGTTTCGGGCAACGTTGAGCCGAGGAACCGATAGCGGCAATAAGACCGGTCGAAGCGATACATGGCCACACTTGTGGCGGGCGTCGGCTGTCCCGTGTTTTCTCCGGTGAGCATTCGCTGGATCGTCTCGCTCACTGGCAGCGCAATCGTCGAGGGTGGTAAAAGCGGCCGCGGCACGTCATATTGAAAGCCGTCAAAGGGGCCTCCGATAAACTCGATCCGTTGCCGGTCGTTCGGTTCTCGAATCATCTGCGCACTCTCCACATTGAACGCCGGGCATGCACCCCTCTCACTGAATTTACGTGCCATGCCTCCCATTTGCCAAGGGTCGCAATAACCATGCCGGCCATCACGAGACGCTTCCTGACGCTCTTCGGCAGCCCGGCGCTATTGTTGGCCGCGGCCGCGTCGGCGGCCGAACTGAGAATCGAGACCGTGGCCGGCACCGGCAAATCGGAGGATAACGGCCGCCAGGGTACGGCGGCCGAGGTCAACCTCAGCCAACCCTTCGGCGTCGACTTCGGGCCGGATGGCGCGCTTTACATTTGCGAGGTGGGCCATCACCGCGTATGGCGGCTCGACCTGGCCGGTCGTCGTCTGAGCGCCGTGGCCGGCTCGGGACACAAGGGCTACGCGGGCGACGGCGGGCCGGCCACCGAAGCCGATCTCAATGAACCCTATGAAGTGCGCTTCGACAGCCGCGGCGATCTCTATTTTGTCGAAATGCGGAACTGCGTCGTGCGGCGCATCGAGAGTCGGACTGGCCGGATCTCGACCGTTGCCGGCACCGGGCAACCAGGTCTTGGCGGCGACGGCGGACCGGCCACCAAGGCGCTGCTGCGAGATCCCCACAGCATTGCCTTCGATCGGCGAGATCGCCTCTACGTCGCCGACATCGGCAATCACCGTGTTCGCCGAGTAGACCCGGCCACCGGCCGCATCGAAACGATCGCCGGCAACGGAGAAAAGCAGTTACCTGCCGACGGTGTCAAAGCCGCCGGACAGCCGATTCTGGGGCCGCGGGCCCTGAGCATCGTGGGCAACGATCTGTGGATCGCGCTGCGCGAAGGGAACTCGATCTGGCGGCTCGATCTTGTCGACGGCACGCTGCACCGCGAAGCCGGCACGGGCAAGAAAGGTTACTCGGGCGACGGCGGCCCGGCCCTGGAAGCCGCGTTCGACGGCCCCAAGGGAATCGCTTGGGGCAGCGACCCCAGGGAACTGTTCATCGTCGATACGGAAAACCACGCGGTCCGAGCGATGGATCCGCACGTCGACCAAATCAAGACCATTGCCGGTGGCGGTCCGGCGACCGGCGGGTATGCGGGCGACGGCGGGCCGGCGAGCAGGGCCAAGCTCGATCGTCCCCACGGCATCTGCGTCGGCCCCGACGGAAGCATTTACATCGGTGACACGCTGAATCATCGCGTCCGCCGGATCTTTCATTCAGACAAGTAGGGCGATGGCTGGGCTGATTCCGCCCGCTGCGCTTCGCCGGCGATGATCAAGCCGTCGCCATCCAAGTCGAGCGCGCGAAACTTGGCGTTCGTGCCCGGAAACTCTTCGCGGCTGATCTCGCGGTCGCCGTTGACGTCCATGCGCAAAAACCACTTTGGCCGATCGACGGGTGAATTCGCAACCGTTGTTGTCTGGCCGGACGACGGCGTTTCAGGCGGTTGGCCGCGGCCGACGACGATCACGAGCGCCGCCGGCAACTCGTCGGGCGTAATTCGCCCATCGCCGTCCGCGTCGACGCCGCGCAATGCCGAGTTCGCGCCGCGCAGCTCGCGAGTCGTCAAGCGATGATCGTGGTCCGAGTCCAGCAACGAAAAGATGGGGTCTCTTTCGTCGCGGACCTCTGCATAAACCGTGTTGAGCTGGCTCGGCTTGGGCGGCGCGGCCGACTGCCCCTCGACCGACGCCGAGGGAGCGTCGAGGGCGACGCGATCGTCAACCGCAAATCGCACGCGGCATCCGGCCGACGACAAAACCACAGCGCCCGGCGGGTGCGAGGCCGGCAAGCGGATCGAGTCCGCCCGCGGTGAGTAATCAACCAGCGAAAGCTTCGGCAAGGGTCTGTCTTTCTTTCCGAAAGACGCCGACACGACCGCCTGCGGCCCGATGAGAGCGAGGTTGCGAATCTCGTCCGGGCTTAGCCTGCCGTCGCCATCCGCATCGAGGCGCCGCAACCACGACTCGCCGGAAGGAGCGGACTCGCCGTTGGGATAGCTCCGCTGGAGCGCATCGCCGACGACTTTCCAGTCGGCACCTGGGCCAAGCACGAACGCGGCCGCATCGTCTCGGTAGATCGCCGTTCGCGGTTGCGCAGCCAACTCGTCGCCCGCCAGCGAATCGTCCAGTTCGGGCCAACTGACGATGTGGTCGTCATTGGCGTCGCGGCTCATCAAACGCTGCTCTAACGCCGCCAGCTCCTTTTGGTCGAGCACACCGTCGTCGTCGGCGTCGAGCAGCATCCGCACGATGGATTGCCGCGCGTCGAGCAGGCCAGGCCCAGCCGCGTTTTTGAGTGCAAAGGCCGCTTCAGAACCTTTCACCTCGCCAATGAACCGGCGAGCTTCATCGCGATCGACCAGCCCGTTGTGGTTGGTGTCGTTGGCCTTCATGAACTCTTTGCGGTTCGCCATGTTGAGGGGCCGGGTCAACCGCTGGCCGAAAATGCGTTTCGGATCGGCAAACACTTCGCCCCAGGTCGGCCGGCCGTCGCGATCGCGGTCCGCCGCTTTGAGAAGTTCGTCGACCAGCTCTTCGCGCGGCGCCCGGAAGGGATGCCCGTCAATCGTGATCCGCAGCTCGACGATCAAAGGACCGCGGGGCAACAGCAGCAGGAGACGCTCGGCGGAGAGGTCGCGAGACTCCGGCGAAGGTGCGTCGGCGGGCATTTGGTCGTCGCCGGCAGAACCGGAATTCCGAGGCGACGGCGACGGCTCAGGTTTTATGACACCCGCGGCGGTCGGATGCGCGACCGGAACAATGGGCGCAGCGCGACGGGCATCGCCGCGGTCGCAGCCAAAGGGCACCAGTGCGAGCGTCATACACAGCAACGTGGCTCGATTCATGCGACGCTCTATTCCCGGTGCTCTGTCGCTCGTCGTAGGGTGGGACCAGCGAGCTTGCGAGCGCCGGCCCACCATTACCGACGTCGTTTGTGGTGGTGGGCCGGCGCTCGCAAGCTCGCTGGTCCCACCCTACGCCCACCGCGTCGTGCTATTCGGACCGCCTATCCCGGCGCGCCGGGACCCTGGAGAGCTACTTGGCTGGCGGGTCCGACGCCGATTCGCCTTCTTGTGGCCGGATCAATTCAAAATAGCGGCGGATCGTCTGGCGATGGCCGAGCGGAATCGGCTCGCTGTCGAGCACCGATTCTGACAGACGGCGATACTTCTGATACGAGTCGCGGTATCCGCGGCCCGCCTGCTGGCGGCCTTCGGGCGAGTGCGTCGTCTCGACTTCCGAGGGACCGTCATCGGCCGTCGGCCCGCTGACCTGCTCCAGGTTTTTCTTCGAGAGCAGGTTTGTTTGGTCGCCTCGCGTGTTGCCGCTGGTCGCCAGACCGAAGCTCTGCGAAGGCGATGTCGACTTCCGGGGCTGTTTGCCGCGCATCAAAGAATTGCTCTGGCAGTTGCACTTGCCTTCGGTGAGCCGCTTCAGTTCGGCGGCCAGCAACTCGTTGATCTTGCGCCGCCGCGCGTGATTCTTTACTTCTTTCGCCAGGCGGCGCGAGCCGCGCTGGAACTTTCCCTTGCCGCCCTTGACGCCGTCGGCCACTTCGCTGGTGGCGTCGGCCAGATCGCCCAGGCCGACCTCGCCCATCTGCTGGGCGCTCTTCTTCATCTGCTCTTCGACCGCCTTGGCTTCCTTTCGCTCCAGCGGCGGCTCTTCGAGCTTTTCCAGCTCTTCCGCGGCCTTGTCGAACTTGGCTTCGACCAGCGATTTGCCGGCTTCGGCCAGGGCCGGCGAGAGGCTCATGCCGGAGCCGAGCGACTCCAACTGGGCATCGACCAACTCGACGTTGTACTGCGCCTGCTGGGCCTGAATGGCCGACTGCATGTCGCTGAGCTTCGCCAGGGCCTCGCGCAAATCGACCCCCGGTTCCTTCATTTCGGCCACCTTTTCGCGGAGCATCTCGACCAGCTTTTTCATCTCGTGATTCTGGTCCTGCTTCGCCAACTCCTCGAACTGATTGAGGTCTTCTTCGATGTCGGCGGCGGTGGCGACGATTTCGGGCAGAGGCTCCGGCACGCCGGCTTCAACCGGCCGCGGACCAACCGGCCAGGCGACGAGCGCCACGGCAACGGCCAAAGCGGCCACGGCGGCCGGCAGCAGCTTGGGCATTCGCCAGGGAACCACGGCCTGCGGGTCGACGTGCGACAAGTGTTCGGCCGTGTCGCGCACCTGCAGCTCGTCCAGGGCGGTCTTTTCGGCCTTGCCGAGAAAAGCCAGCGCCGTGACCACGCGATCTTTCAAGCGGTAGTGCGCATCGACGGCCACGGCCGCGGAGTGCCAGCGCAGCGGCCAAACAAGGCCGACGAGAGCACCGACGGCGGGGCCACAGAGAAAGACGAGCAGGGCTTGCCACGGCGTCACCGGCCACTCGGCCAGCCAACGCCCGGCGCCCAGCAGCAGACCGGACAGCGAGCCGAAAAGCAGACCCGCAGTGGCCATTCGCTCGACAAACAGCCGGCGTTGCCGCCGGCGAACTTGCGCCAATCGCCCGTAGATCACACGTTCCATGGACCAACCCTCGCGTAAAAAGGAAGGGAGTCGGCAATGCGCTGACCGAATGCCGTGGATGATACCCCATTCGCCGCGGGCGAGCAAGAAGTGATGAGAACTTTTCGTCCTCGAAGTGCAACTCGAAGAAGCCGCGCCACGTGCCGCGCTCGCACAACTGGGTCACTCTGGCCGAGTGCAAACCGCGTCTTACAACTCAGCGTTGCACTACCAGCACTTCCACTTGATGGTCATTGCGGTCGTCGATGAGTGGAACCGAAAGCTCGGCTTGCTCGATCCCGTCGACCACCACGCGCTCAACCGTGGAACCACCGCCACGATTGTGTACGGTGATGTGGTAATGCGTCTCGCGATAGCGATAGTGGATTTGGAAGCTTGACCAATCCGCGGGCAGGCACGGCGCGAAGCGGAGCTTGTCGACTTCCAAAATCAAGCCCAACAGCGATTCGGTGATCAGCCGGTACATCCAACCAGCGGAGCCGGTGTACCAGGTCCAACCACCGCGGCCCGTGTGGGGCGCTACGGCGTAAACGTCGGCAGCCACGACGTAAGGCTCCACACGGTAAGTGGCTGCTTTGGCAGCCGTATTGGCGTGAAGCACGGGGTTAATCAGTGCGAATAGCTCCCAGGCCCGCTGCGAGTCGCCCATCGCCGCGAAGGCCATCACCGTCCAGACAGCCGCGTGCGTATATTGGCCGCCGTTCTCTCGCACGCCGGGAATGTATCCTTTGATGTATCCGGGATCGAGCGACGACTTGTCGAAGGGCGGTTCAAAAAGCTGAACGAGTCCAGCGTCACGGCGGACCAACAGCCGCTCGACACTATTCATGGCGCTCGCCGACCTCTCGCGCGTGCCCGCCCCAGACAACACCGACCAACTTTGCGGCAGGGCATCAATCTGACACTCCGGGTTCGAGGCCGATCCGAGCGGCGTGCCGTCGTCGAAATAGGCCCGGCGGTACCAATCTCCGTCCCAGGCATGCTCTTCAATGTTCGCCCGCAGACGTCCGGCTTCGATGGTGTATTTGTCGGCGATGGCGGTGTCGCCGCGCCGGCGGGCCAGCTCGGCAAACCGCACGAGCGAATCGTAGAGAAAGAAGGCCAGCCAGACGCTCTCGCCGCGACCCTGCGATCCGACCAGATTCATGCCGTCGTTCCAATCGCCGCAGCCCATCAGCGGCAGGCCGTGCGCGCCGAAGCGCAGGCCGTGGTCGAGTGCGCGGATGCCGTGTTCATAGAGCGTGCCGGTATCGCTCGAAAGCTGCGGCAGGTCGTAATACGATTCTTCCTCAGGCCGCAGAGGGCGGGAGCTGAGGAAGGGCACGCGCTCATCCAACACGCCGGTGTCGCCGGTGGCCGCCACATAACGGCAGGTCGCATACGCCAGCCACAGGTAATCATCCGAGAAGTGCGTGCGCACACCGCGGCCCACCGGTGGGTGCCACCAATGCTGCACGTCCCCTTCACGGAACTGGCGGCCGGCCGCGCGCAGCAGGTGTTCGCGCAACACACCGGGCTCGGCGTGAACAAGGGCCATGGCGTCTTGCAGTTGGTCGCGAAAGCCGAACGCTCCGCCCGACTGATAAAAGCCCGTGCGGGCCCACATCCGGCAGGAGAGCGTCTGGTAAACCAGCCAGCCGTTGGCCAAAAAGTTCACGGCCGGGTCGGGCGTCTCGCAATAGAACGTGCCCAACGTGCGGCCCCAGTATTGCCACACACGCTCCAGCGCCTGCTGGGCGCTCGCCGCGCCCCGGAAGCGTTGCACGAGCTGCCGCGCCTGCTCCACATCGCGGGCGGCCCCGAGGATGAACACCACCTCTTTCTCTTGTCCGTCTTCAAGATCGACCGGCACTTGCATGGCCGCACAGGGATCGAATCCCGCGCCCACGCGGCCCGACAATCGGATGCGACGCAACGCCGCGGGGTTCGCCGGCGTGCCGTTGCGGCCGAGAAACTCCGTGCGGTCGGCCGTCACCGTCCGCGTCGTTTCGCTAGAGTCGACAAAGGCGGTCCGCTCGCCGAATTCCGAACTATATGCGTTGCGGGCGAAAAGAGCGCCGCTCATCGCGTCCAGCTCCGTTACCACGTGCGGCAGCGTTTTGTCGCGAGACTCGCCCAAGACCCACTCCCAATAACCGGTGGCCGACAGGCGGCGAGTGCGGCCCGAGTGATTGGCAATCCGCAGCCGGGCAAATTTCACCGGCTCATCCAGGGCGACGAACAGGCACAACTCGCTGACGATGCCCTCTTCGGTATGCTCGAAGATGCTGTAACCAAACCCATGACGGGCGACGTAGGGCGCGTCGCCACGGGCCGGCATGGGTGAAGGCGACCAGAAACGACCGGTCTCCTCGTCGCGAAGATAAATGGCCTCGCCGCTGGTGTCGGTGACTGGATCGTTCGACCAGGGAGTTAACCTGAACTCGTGGCTGTTCTCCGACCAGGTGTAAACGCTGCCACTTTCCGACACGACCGTGCCGAATTGCGGGTTGGCGATCACATTGATCCAGGGAGCGGGCGTGGCTTGCCTAGGACCGAGCAGCGTGACGTACTCGCGCCCGTCGCGGCTAAAACCGCCTAGCCCGTTGAAATAGGCCAAATCCCGCGGGGGAGTTTCCACCGACATCGGCTCGCCGCGGCGGCTCAAAGGCTTGAGAGCGGGAACCGACACGTCGCCGCGGCCGCGGCGCTCTACTTGTTCGAGCAACGTTCCCGCATCGTCCAACAGGACGATCCGCGCGACCGTCTCGAGCAACGTTCGATCTTCGTCCGACATTTGCTCGCCGCGGCGCACGAAAATGCCGCCCGGCTTGTCGACCAGGGTCGCTTCCGGGCTGGCGGCGATGAGGTCCATGATCGTGTCTTGCAGCGTCTGGCGATAAACAGAATCGTCTTCGTTCCAGACCACCAAGTCGACACTGACTCCTTTCATCCGCCAATAGGCATGCGCTTGGATGGCCTGGCGCACCAGCTCGATGTGTGTACGGTCGCGAATGCGGACCAGCACGATCGGCAAGTCTCCCGAGATGCCATAGCCACACAGCCCCGATTGGTTCCGCCGGTTGCGAGTCAACACGCTGGCCTTGGCACGTCGCAAAGCCGAGGTGTAAACCACCGAACCGGCCAGTCGCCCATAGCCCTGAGCGTCCGTTTCCGAGGCGTTGAGTTGCCGGAGCAGAATCTGACTATGGGTCCAGGCCAGCTCGAAAACACGGTCGGCCAATTGCGGATCGTGGTATTTGTTCATGATGGCCGCAACGGCTTCCCGCGTCTCGCCCACCCCGGTCACCAGGTCGACTCGCGCCGTCTCGTTGGGCCCGAGTTGGATCACCTGCCGGATACAAACCACTGGATCGAGCACCGGCCCTTGACTGCCGGAGAGTTTTTGGCGTCCGTCCATCGCGGCCGGCGAGGCCAGGCTCCGGCCGCGGCCAACGAACTTCAGGCGGTCGGTTTCGAACGAGGCTTCGCCCAGCGTCGTGCCACGGACCGTCATCAGGTGAACCAGCCAGGGAGGACGCTCGCCGGCCGACCGCGGCCGTCGGGTGCAAAGGATCGCCTGCCGGTCCGGCACCAGCTCGGTCTGCACGAAGAGGTTGCTGAACGCCGGGTGCGACAAATCGTGGCCTTGCGGCGCCAGGACCACTTCGGCATAGCTGGTCAATTCAATCGTCCTGGGCACGTCGGACCGGTTCGTGATCGTCATCCGCCGCAGCTCGACGTCGTCTTCGGGCGAAACGCTGATCTCGGTATGCGTGTCGATCCGTTCGTCGCGTCGGCGGAATTCGGCGCGGGCCTGTGTGAAAATCGCCTCATACCGTTTCGTCGCAGTGAGCGTCGGTTGCCACGCCGTCGACCACAGGGCACCGCTGTCGAGATCGCGCAGGTAGCAGAACGATCCCCAGCAGTCGCGCGTGGGGTCTTCGCGCCAGCGCGTCACCGCCAGATCGCGCCAACGACTGTATCCGCCGCCGGCGCTGGTAATCACCACATGGTATCGGCCGTTGGAGAGCAGATTGACTTCGGGGGCGGCGCCGCCGGGATCGGTCAGCACCCGCATGGTCCCCTGCTCTTCGGCCGAAACGGAACGCGTGGCGCTGGCCTCGGCGACGTGGGGAAAAACCATGGCACTGGCCTTGGGCACACGCTCCTGCAACAAAAGATCGGCGGCCTGCAGCATCGGATCGGACGCGAAGCGGCGCTGCATCGGCCTGTCGAGCAGCAGATACGCCAGCGACAACAGGGTCATTCCCTGGTGATGGGCCATGAACTGCCGGATGGCGACGCGGGGCGTCCCCCGCGGCATGCGCGATGGCGTAAAGTCGACCGCTTCGTAGAGGCCGTAGGCCCCGCAAAAGCCCTCGGCCGCCAAACGCTCCAGGTTACCGCAGGCCGCTTCCGGCGACACCATCAAGGCCAGCGCGCTGGCATAAGGCGCAATCACCAGGTCTTCGGCGAGTCCGCGCTTCAGTCCCAGCCCGGGCACGCCGAATGCGCGGTACTGATAGTTCATGTGCAGATCGACCGTGTTATAACCGGATTCAGAAATACCCCACGGCACACCACGCTGCCGCCCGTAGTCGATCTGCCGGCGGACGGCGGCGTGGCAGGTCTGATCGAGCAATGTGTTGACGTAAGTGGGCATCACCAAGAGCGGCATCAGGTACTCGAACATCGAGCCGCTCCAGCTCAACAGGGTCGCCGCGCCGCCGGTCGTGGTCAGCATCCGGCCGAGCGCGAACCAATGTTCCTGATCGACCTGGCCTTGGGCGATGGTGATATAGCTCGCCAGCCGCGCCTCGGACGCCAGCAGATCGTAGAAGCTGCCATCGAGACGCCGGTCATCGACGTTGTATCCGATGGCGAACAAATCGCGGGACTTGTCGAACAGGAACGAAAAGTCCATGTCAGCCAGTTCCTGGCAGCGGTTTGCAACTCGCTGGAGTGCCTGGATTCGATCGGCGGCGTGTTGCGAAGCATCGACGATCGACTGGCGCAACCGCGTGAACCAGCAAGTGGCCTGGCTGGCGTCGCCCGATTGGCCATTCGACGGCACAGCAAGACGTGCCGTGATGCCGTCCAGCATCGGAAGCAGCGACGATCGCATGCCAGCAACCTCGCGCAGACTCGGCGACCCTTGCAGCCGCGACAACAGCGCATCGAGTTCTTGTCGTTGCGGCCGGACTTCGTCGGGAGGAGGCGGCAACTCGGCCCACGGCGCCAAGTGCAGCAATTCCTGGCGATGTTCGATACACGTGCGCTCAAACGCGCTGGCCCACCACGACAATTCGGTATCGGCGTGCGCGGCCGCTTTTACCTGGCCCGCATCGACGACAAGCCGCGACAACAGCGTCGCCATGGCGCTGACCGTATTCGGACGGGCCTCGAGTTGCTGTCCGAGTCGTCCGAGCTTCCGCAGCACATCCGCGGGAGCGAGCGGCACACCGCGGTCTTTGCCCGGCCGTTCAAGTCCACGGGCCACGTCGAGCAATACGCCCAGCGTGTCGCGAAGGCCGGCCATGGCGCGCGAGGGCAGCAGACTGCTCTCGGCCAGCTCCAGCAGACCACCATGCAGCACCAGAACATGCCCGGCAAGATTGCCACTGTCGACCGTCGAAATGTAGTGCGGCCTCAGAGGCTTGAGCGAACGCGTATCGTACCAGTTGTAAAGGTGACCGCGATAGCGGTCCATGCGGCCCAACGTATCGAGCGTCTGTTCGGTGCGTGCGAGGAGTCGCCCAACAGAGCAGTAGCCAAAGTCGCAGGCCGCCAGGTTCGCCAACAGCGAGAGACCGATGTTGGTCGGGCTGGTGCGCGACGCGATGACGGGAGCCGGGCGTTCCTGAAAATTGTCGGGCGGAAGCCAATTCTCGTCCGCGGTAACAAACACCTCGAAGTAACGCCACGTTCGCCGCGAAAGTATTTCGAGAAAGACGCGCTGCTCGCTCGACAAACGAATCGGTGGCGGAGCGAGAGGACGGCTCAACCACCAGGCAGCGGCCGGTGACGCAATCCACAGGCCGGTCAGCGGTAATACGACGGCCAGCAACTCGGGGCGAAAGAGGCCGACGGCCAGCGTGGTGACGGCCGCGATGGCGGGCGCAAACCACATCGTTCGATAGAAGCCGGCTAAACTGTCGGGGGCGCCACGGTCGGCACTGCTGGCGGTTTTCCACTCCAGCAAGTTCTTCTTCGTCCAGAGAACGCGGACCAACGTGCGCGCGATCGCGTCGAAGCTGATAAACGCGTCGTAGGCCAGAAACAGCAAGGTAAACAGGACTTGCGCAGCTTGCTTGCCAAAGGCGTCCGCCGTCACTCGCAAATGCGCCATGAGCGGCAAGTCGCGCGGCTTGCGGGGTAAGTCGCTCAAGGCCGAGAGCAACGGAACCGCGCCGATCACCGCCAGCACGAAGACCGTTGCCGCCGTCCCAACCTGCGGCCCTGCCAGCAGCCAAGCGCTCAAGAGCAGCACCAACATGGCGATCGGCACGAGGCTGCGGCGCAGATTGTCGAAGATCTTCCACCACGACAGCGCGCTGATCGGGTTTTGGACTCGCCCGGAGGCCAGCCTCGGCACCCAGGGGAGCAGCCACCAGGCGATCTGCCAGTCGCCACGCATCCAGCGGTGTCGCCGGCTGACGTCGGTGAGATAGCGCGAAGGATAGTCTTCGTACAGCTCCACATCGCTCAGCAATGCCGACCGCGCATGGGCGCTTTCCAGCAGATCGTGGCTCAGGATGGCATTCTCGGGAAATCCGCCGCAGCTTTGCTCAAAGGCATCGACGTCGTAGATACCCTTGCCCACGAACGAACCTTCGCCGAACAGATCCTGATAGACGTCCGAAACGACCCGCGTGTAGGGGTCGATGCCCGCGTCGCCCGCGAACAGCCGCACGAACCACGAGCGCTGCGCGCTGGGCAAGCTCACGCCGACGCGCGGCTGCAAAATGCCGTATCCCGCCGCGACCCGGCGGCGCTGGCGGTCGAGCACGGGCCGGTTGAGGGGATGGGCCATCGTACCGACCATTTCCCGCGCCGAGTCGCGAGGCAACTGGGTATCGGTGTCGAGCGTGATCACATAGCGCACGTCCGGCAACACGCTTGTGTCGCCAACGACCTGCGAGAACCGGTCGCGGGCGCCGCCACGCACCAGCGCGTTCAGCTCGGCCAGCTTGCCGCGCTTGCGTTCATAGCCCATCCAGATCCCTTCCTGGGCGTTCCACCTCCGAGGACGATGAAAGAGAAAAAACGCGTCCGGGCGATGTTTGGCATACTTGGCGTTGAGCTGCTCGACGCCCTCTTTCGCCAGACGCACCAGCTCCTCGTCGGCCGGCATCGTTTCCCGCGGCGCGTCCTCGAAATCGGTCAGCAGGCCAAAATGAAGTTGCACATCGCGGTTGGCCAGAAACCGTACCTCGAGCGCTTCCAGCAGATCGGCCACGCCCTCGGCGCGGGAGAGCATCGTCGGCACCACCACCAGCGTGCGGTGCTCGGGCGGAATACCGTCGCCGAAGTCCATTTTCGGCAGCGGCCGAGGGGCGACGAACAGAGTGGCCAACCAGTTCACAACGCCGACGCCTAACTGGGTGGCGCACACGAGGGCGGGGATGAGCAGGACCAACGACCAGCCACGCGCGCCTTGCCAGCTCGCGGCGCGAAGGAACAAGTCCGTCGCGCCCACCGTCACCAAGAGTACACCGCATAGGTAGAAAAACAGCGGAAAGCGGCGGCCGAGCCTGCCGGCCAGCATGCGCGGGGTGACCCGCATCTGCTGGCTGCGCTCCAGCGCGACGCGGCCCCGATCGATCAGGTAATAGCCGACGTGTGCCGTTCGATCGTCCGGTCTCTCGGCCGCCACGGCCTGGGCGAGCTGAATCGCGTCGCGGGCGACGTCGTATTCCGATTGACCGCTTCGCTTGGCAACTTCCTCCACAACGTGCCGGTAGCGGTCGCGCGTGGCGAAGTCCATTCGGGCATAGACGTCAAGGGGATCCTCGCTTAAGATCCGCTCGACTTGGCTATGCCGCTCAACAAACGCCCGCCAGTCGTTCGCGCTGAGAAACCGCAGGCTGGTAATGCTGTTGCCCATCGAGACCTGATCGGCGGCCTGCGCCTGGCCCTCGGCCAGCACCAGCCGTTCCGTCGTCAGCCCCTGCTCCGACAGCCGGTGTTCGAGCCAACTGTTGGCGAAGGCAAAATGCGGGCTCTGCCCTTGCAAGTGCCGGGTCAGCTCCGCCAGAAACGCGCCCGACATGGGCGGGTTGGCGCGCGCCATATCGGCCAGCACCAGAACCAGGTCGGTGGGGTTCCGCTCCACCACCTCCACCATTTGCTCGGCCCAGTCGACGGCCAGATCCTGGTCTTTTCGTCCTGAGGACAACCGCGCCGCCACGCGGCGCAGGTTTTCGATCAGCGCCAGCCGCAGCATGATCGGCACCGCCCATAGCTCACCGACCTTGAGCGGCTGGACCTTTTGATAGGCCGCAATGAAGCTGTTGACGCTGTCGGCGTCGACCCGCCCGTCGACGTGCGCGATCAACTCCAGCACGATGCCGTACACCCGCGGATAGCTGGACGCCGACCCTCCGGCCAGCCGCGGCAGCTCGCGACTGTATGCCCGCGGCAAGTGCCGCCGGGCGGTTCGAATCTGGTCTTCGATCAGATAGAAATTGTCGAGCAGCCATTCCGCCGCGGGCGCAATCCGCCGGCTTCGTTTGGCGGCGGCGGTCACCAGATCGTGCGCCTCGACCAGGATTCGTTCATTCTCGTCGAGCCGCGGGATCAGCTTATCGGCCAGGCGTCCCGTCGCCAGCCGGTGCGACAGCGCCAACGATTCGGCATGCCGCTGGAGTTGATCGACGTTGAACAGCTCGGCGCGCAGCGGTTGCTCGTCCGTCGGCTGCGGCGCCCGGCCATTCGCGCCGCTCAATCTTCGCCAAGGGGCCAGCCGGTCCAGCCTGGCCTTCACTGCATGAACCACCACCGCGATCCTTTCTCTCGGCAGCGAACCGCTGGAGGCCACGAGTGCAATAAAAAACGGGCCGCGGTTGCGTCCCTTGGCCCGTCGGCAAGCTCCGGTGAACCGTTGCCTGCCATACAATGATAGGGGCGCGGGCCTCGCTGTGCTAGTGCCACCCAGGCTACCGCGCCGTTAGCCACCAATCAATTCGATACGGCCGCCTGCCTTCGCTGCGATCAACGTCAACAGTACCGAGGCATTGTCGATCCCTCGAAACGAAAACGGCTCGTCGATCGAAAGATGCAAAAGTTGCCCCGGCGTCAGGTCGTAAGTGTTTCCCAGAGCGAAAAGCGACACTCGGCCCTCAAGGCAGTGGACGATGAGCTCACCTTGAGCCTGGTGGGTGGGAACGTCTCGGCCGGCCGGAACAAGCAACTGGATCACTTTTACGTGCGGCGTTTTCACGAGCGCGATTTGGCGGCTCTGCTCTTCAGCGGTCGTGAGCGGCCGTACGAATGCAGATTGGCCGGCTATCGAAGTGGGCTGCGTCATTTGAATCACCTTTCTTCCTTAACCGATACTGATGTCACTGCACGCGAACTAGGGCCGGTCAAGCCGCTCAGCTCTCCTCTGATTGTCTTGATCCAGTTTCAAGGCATCAAACAGTGCAACGTTGTCGATCGTTCGCTGGGCCAACCCGTCGGGCATCGCGATGGTCGCCCGCGCATCGGCAAGCAGCCCGCACAGATCTTCGGACGCGATCGGCTTAACGAGCCACCGATCGAAACCCGCCGCAATCCCGGCGCTGCGACTTTCCGGATCGCAATCCATCGAAACGGCGATGAGCGGGACCGATCCAAAACTGTGCCTTCTGCGAAACCGTTTGACAAGGCTCAATGCGTCGAACTCCGGCCGGTCGACGTGGACCATCACCAGCTCGGGCGCGAAGTCACGCGCTTCGTTCATGGGAAACAAGCCGCCGAACACGGTGCGCACCTCGTTTCCCCAGCGGCGCAGGAACACGCTGACGATATCTTCGCACTCGGATTGGTTGTCGACGATCAACACGCGTACTGGAGCGACTTCCACCATTTCTTGCTGTTCGGTAGTGTGAGCCTTATTTTTTCTTGCTCTCGCGATGCGCAGGCGGCCCAGCCAGCGTGAACAGCACCACCTCTTCGCCCGTTAGGGTGCTGATATCGTGGTGCAGGCTCACGACTTTGACGCCCGTGATCCCCTCCAACATGGCTTCCATCAGGGGCCGGGCGGTTTCGATCAGGTGCGTCCGCACTTGCTTGAGCAGATCGCGGCCTTTTTCGGGAGGAAGCGACCTTACGAGGTGTTGCTCGGCGGCAGTCAACACTCCCTCCAGTCGCACCAGCACCAAATCGCCCAACAGATGCGCCCGAATGTCTTTGGGACCGCGGCCCATGTGCTCTTGCTCGAAATGGCTGATGCCCTCGCAAATAGCGGCTTCGATTTCGCCTTGCGTTTTCATCGCTCGTTCCGTGCGGTTTGCCGTCGCCATCTAACCGGGCATCCTACCATCTTCGCGGCAAACAAACGAGTCCTCTTGCTTTCGACCGCTGCCTGGGTAAGAATAGCGGTTATTCGCGATGTCGCTCCGGCGAGAAGCCGTGCGACGTAAGAACGCGAATTCGTCGGAAGACTAGTTTAAGGGAGACCCAGTTCGGCTGGGGATCCCGTTGAAGAGCAAGCCGGCGTGGTCGATCACCGTTCAGGTGTTTGTCCACGCCGGCTTTTTTTGTTGGGTTGAAGGGCGGCAGGAGGTTCAACGAACCGTAATGGTTGGGGCAATTGACGCAAAACGTTGCGTGGAAGGAGGTCGAGCGATGGATGGAACTCACGCCGTGCGGGTATTGTTGATTGACGACGATCAGGATTGCGCGAACAGCACAGCCATTATACTGCGCCACTTTGGGGCGGAGGCGCGCACCCTTTCGGATCCGCGGCTGGCTTGCGACGAAGCGCTGGCGTTCGGGCCCGATCTGATCATGCTCGACCTCGGCATGCCTTTCCTCGACGGCTGCGCCGTCGCTCGCCAGCTTCGCGCCACCGAGCAGCTCAACGCCACCCGCTTGGTCGTCGTCAGTGGGGACGCCGATCCGTCGCACCAGGCCCTCTGCGCCGCGGCCGGCTTCGACGACTATCTGGTCAAGCCCGTGCCGCTGGAGCAGCTTGTGAGGCTGCTGGCCAAAGCGGGGGCGGCCAAGAACGCCACCGAAGAACCCGGCCCGCGGCACGACCTGCTTCGCGGCCTCACAGGAATTGAGGGTGCCAGCCCATGAATCGACGCCAACCAACCCAGTCGTCGGACCCGTCCATTTCGGGCCGTTCGTCGGCAAACCGAGGCGGGCCGGCGGAAGCCGCGCTGCGCGAGTCCGAAGTCCGTTATCGCCGGCTGTTCGAAACGGCCCGAGACGGCATTCTCATTCTTGACGCCCAGACGGGGCAAATCACCGAAGTCAATCCGTTCCTCTGCGAATTGCTGGGTTACTCACGGGCCGAGCTGCTTGGCAAGGAACTGTGGGAAATCGGAGTGTTCGAAGACGAGGCGGCCAGCAGGGCCGCCTTTGAGCACTTACAACAGACGGGCTACGACCGCCACGAAGATCTGCCGCTCAAGACCCGCGGCAAGGGACGGGTTGAGGTGGAATTCGTGTCCAACGTCTATCAGGCCGGCGAGAAGACCGTCATCCAGTGCAACATACGCGACATCACCGACCGCGTCCGCATGCAGCGGGAAATCACGGGTTCGAAGTGGCACGGCGTATCCGGCAGGACCCGGAACTGAAATACATGCAACTGGTCGCATTGACCGGCTACGGCGAGGAGCACCACCAGCGTGCTTCCAGCGAGGCAGGATTTAACCAACACCTGGTCAAGCCGGTCGAGGCGAAACGACTCTTGGCGATCCTGGCCGAATTGGTCCCCCGCCGTGATGCGGTGCCCGTACAAGTGCCGGCGCCGAGCTTGGTCAGGCGGTAAGGACCAGGCCTGCTTCTACCGCGGTCTCCAGGGAACCGTCGCCGGCCACAATACGAAACTGTGGCCCGGAGTTTGGCCGGCGGCAAGGGCCTGGCGACGCTTGAAGTTGCGCGGAGGGTGGAAAGCGATTGCTCGCGCGAGGGCATCTCACCCCTTGCTTTTTCCTGCTTGTTCGATAAGATCACGTTCATTCACTGCTTGTCGCGCGACAGAGGTTAGCGCGGCGAAGTGATGCACCCGCATCGGAAGACTAGTTCAAGGGAACCCGCCTCAGGCGTGTTCCTGTTTACGAGTAAGCCGACGTGGACGACCGCCAAGTAGGGCGATCCTCCACGCCGGTTTTTTTGTTTCGCATGCGCACCAAAATCGTCAAGAAGAGGCACTCGCTGTGATAAGTCAGGCGATCTGTCTTGCCCCAGCGAGAATTCCATGTCCACCCCACTTACTCGAATTCTTGAAGACCGGTCCAGCGGCCGCTTTTTGCGAACGTTCGCCGAACAAGCGCGGTCGATGCCTAACTCCTATTGCCAGTTGCAGTCCGTCGACGGGCGGGAGTGCGTGATTGACGGCAAGAAACTGCTGAACTTCAACGCGATCAATTACCTGGGGCTGGAGAATGATTCACGTTTGATCGAGGCCGCGCGGGAAGCGATCGGCCGTTGGGGCACGCTGGCCGGTTCGGCGCGTGCCGCCGCCGAGGTAAAGCTATTCGGGGCGCTCGAAGACCGCATTGCCGGCTGGCTCGGTGTGGACAACGTGATCGTCTATACGACGGTGACGCTCGCCAATCATGGCATCATCCCGCTGTTGATGCGCAAAGGTTCGCTCCTGCTCATGGACCGGGAAGCGCACAACAGCGTGCAGCGGTCGTGCATCGAAGCCAAAGGGATGGGGGCCAAGGTCTTGCAGTTCAAGCACGACGACTTTCGGCAACTGGAAGCCCAACTCCGCGTTCACCGCCGGCAGCATGGCCATGCCCTGATCGCCCTCGACGGCGTGTACAGCATGTCCGGCACCTACCTGAACCTGCCGCGCTACCAGGAACTGGCCGATGACTATGCCGCAATACTCTATATTGATGATGCCCACGGTTTCGGCGTGGTCGGCCCCCAGGGCCGTGGCATCGTGAGCCACTTCGACGCCAAGTATGACAACACGATTTATGTGGCCTCGCTCGAGAAGGGTCTGGCCAGCCTCGGCGGCTTCGTGGTCGTGCCCAAGGCGTTCCGCGACTACGTCCGTTTCAATTCCTATACCTACATCTATGCGGGCCAGTTGCCTCCGCCCTACCTGGCCAGCGCGCTGGCGGCCTTCGATGTGCTCGACGAGGAAGGGCCGCAGCGGCTGTCTCGACTCCGCCTTCATATCTCGCACTGCAAGAGGGAGCTCACGAGCATGGGCTTCGAGATCGTGGGTGAGAACCAGCCCTTCCCGCTGATCATGGTCAAGATCGGGCAATTGGAGGAGGCTGCCCGCGTCTCGCAGTTCTTCTATGACGAAGGAATCCACATCCTCACGGTCGGGTTTCCGGTGGTTCCCAAGTCGCGAGGCTTGATGCTCCGCATCTCGCTGTCGGCCAGCCACACTGAGGCCCAGGTCGAACGTCTGATCGCTGCCTTCCGCAGGTTCCGCGCCCAATCCAATTCCGTAGCCGCCCCCGTGGACGTGCAACATGGGGAAGTGCAACATGAAGTGCTTAAAAGTTCGAGCAGTTTCATCGCCGCTTGAATGGCGGCGGTTCCTGAGTTTTCCCAAAGAGCTGTACGCCGAAGAGCCGCGTTGGGTACCACCTCTGGCACGCGACGAGGAGCAGCGAGTCGGCTTCCGCCGCCATCCCTTTCACGACGCGAATCGCGTGCAGGCGTTCCTGGCTGAACGAGATGGCCAAGTGGTCGGACGGATCGCCGCCATCCACAACCTGCGGCATAACCACCACCACGGAGAACGACGCGGGTTCTTCGGGTTCTTTGAGTGCCGCAACGACGGTCCGGCCGCTCGTGGACTGGTGGGCGCCGCGGCCGACTGGCTCGCGGCCCGCGGGCTGACCGATCTTCGTGGGCCGATGAGCCCCAGTATCGATTATCAGGTGGGAGTGCTGGTGGACGGTTTCGACGAACCACCCTCATTTATGATGCCCTACAATTCGAGCTACTATGCCGGCCTGCTTGCCGAGTGTGGTCTGGCGAAGTCGCAAGACCTGTTCGCTCTGGCGTTCAGCCGCCGGCAAGCGCCCGCTGTGCTGCCGCGGCTGTGGCGCGTGGCGCAGCGGGTGATCGAGCGGCATAACGTGCGTATCCGCCCGCTCGACCGCCGGCGGTTTCGCGACGATCTCGACCTGTTCCTTTCCGTCGTCAACCGATCGCTAACGGGGCACTGGGGACATGTGCCGCTCTCATCGGCTGAAATGAACCACATGGCCGCGGGCATGCGTTGGTTGTCGGCGCCGGAATTGGCGTTGATCGCGGAGATCGACAGACAGCCCGTTGGCGTGGCGCTGGCGCTGCCCGATTACAATCCGCGAGTCAAGCGAATCGGCGGCCGATTGCTTCCCTTCGGATTTGTGGGGCTCTTGGCCGGGAAGCGCCGGATCAAACACCTGCGTGTCATGGCGGTCAACGTGCTGCCCGAGTGGAAGAGGTCGGGCCTGGGCATAGCCCTGACCGCCACGTTGCTTTCGGCGGCGCTGGAGGGCGGGGCCGAAGAAATGGAATTCTCCTGGGTTGCCGAGTCGAACCCCCTCTCGCACGGCTCGCTTGAGACCGGCGGCGCGCAGCGTTCCAAGACCTACCGCGTCTACGACGCGCCGATACCGTAGTGCCGCGGCGACGCTCTTGCATTCGCCTGTTAGTTTGATACCATAGCAGCTACTCATCGCCGTCGCGCCAGAATATCTGCGCGGCGCGACGAGGCAAAAGTCGTCGGAAGACTAGTTCAAGGGAACCCGGCTTGGCCGGGCTCCTGTTTACGAGTAAGCCGGCGTGGGTCGATCGCCCTTCGAGGGCGCTCGTCCACGTCGGCTTTTTTGTTGGTTTCGAACGTTTTAAGGAGTGTGCTATGCCCGAGGGCAAAGTAAAAAAGGTCGTTGCGGACAAAGGGTTCGGTTTTATCGAGGGGCCGAGCGGTGGGGACGTTTTCTTTCACCACTCCAGCGTCGCTGGGCAAGGGTTCGACAATCTGGCGGAAGGGCAACGCGTCACGTTCGAGATTGACCAAGGGGGCGGTGGAAAAGGCAAGGGGCCGCGGGCCACGTCCGTGCAGCCCATCTGAGGCCGACGGTTGTGGCTTAGCCACCGGCATTGCTACATCATTGACAGCACACGAGAGGCGTTCGGACACCTGGAAGGCGCCGCAAGGCAAGGAGGCGTTCAAGTAGGGTATAGGTATGAGCGAAATAGGTCAGCGATCCGTCTTGGACCGAGTGCGGTGGGATTATCTCGTGCCGATTTTGAGTCTGCACGTGTTGGCTTTGTTGGTGTTCGTTCCCTGGCTTTTCAGTTGGACGGGGCTGATCGCCTTCGTGCTGGGGATCAATTTCTTTGGCCAGTTGGGAGTGCCGATCGGCTACCATCGCTTGCTGACGCATCGCAGCTTCCAGGTGCCGATCTGGCTGGAACGCTCCTTCGTGGTGCTGGCCTTGTGCTGTGGGCAAAACACGCCCGCACGCTGGGTCTCGTGGCATCGCATGCACCACCAGCACTCCGACGACCGCGACGATCCCCACAGCCCGCTGGTGGCTTTTTTCTGGTCGCACGTCGGCTGGCTGTTCTTCGAGAAGGGAGAAAATCACAGCGCCGCCTTTTACTACAAGTATGCGCGAGACCTTCTGGACGACCGGTTTTACATGCACCTGGAAAAACATCGCGCGACGGCGGCGTTCATCTATCTCGGCCACGCGCTGCTGTTCTTCCTGGTCGGCCTGGCCGCGGGCTGGGCCGCCACGGGCGCGTGGACCGCCGGGCTGCAATTCGGATTGAGCCTCTTGGTGTGGGGCGTGGTGCTGCGGACGGTTTATGTCTGGCACATCACCTGGGCCGTCAATTCGCTGAGCCACATCTTCGGTTATCGCAATTACGAAACGGGCGACGAGAGCCGCAACAATTGGTTCGTGGCGGCCATCACCGGCGGCGAGGGCTGGCACAACAATCATCACCACGACCCGACCAGCGCCTCCGTGCAACATCGCTGGTGGGAGCTCGATCTCAACTTTTACATCATCAAGGGCCTCGAATGGCTGGGCTTGGCCACCAATGTCGTGCCGCAGAAACATCGACGGCGGCGAAACAGGCCCGGCTCGTTGGCCGCGCCCGCCGAAGCGGGACCGGTAGAGTGCTGATAAGATGTTTGCCTTCAGTCAAAGGGCCGTTGAAAGAGGCGTCGCGAGATGAGCAACAAGTCCAAGCGGCATGGCGATCACCACGGACCGAACAGCGATCGCTGGCTGCCGCACAAAGATTGGCGCATTTACGTCGGCGTCGCGCTGATGCTCGTCGCCATGTTTGTCTATCTGGCGACGATGGATGAATCGCTGCCGCCCGGCGGGCCGGCGCAGCAACCGGTTCCCGCGTCTTCGGGTCCCTAGATTAATGATTTTGCCGCGCTCATCCTGACCAGGGCGCGCTGGTGCTCATTGATGCAGCGCTCTTCCATCAGCCTCGATGCGCGGTCCAGCCGCTCCGTGGTTAGCCGACGGCAAGCCGCATCTAAATCGGCCCAGACGTCCGTAGCTTCCGTGGTTTGCGCGGCGGCAATCGCAAGCCGCCAGGTCAAGCCGCCGCCTTCGTCGTGGCTCATGGTGGCTTCCGCTGGAGATGGGAAGTTGGCTCAGCAGATGTCTCAGCTTAGCAGACCAGCGAACGAAAGATAGGGCCACTCGCCAGGACCACACTCATCGTTGCCTATCAGCGGTGCCGCTGTTGCAATAGCGCTCGCTTCCGCGGGCGACGACGTCAATTTGCAGCGTCGAGTGCGCCCCTTTACCAACCCATCCAGAACGCCTACAATGGCGACTCGCTCGATTTCACGTGCATCGCGAGTGCTGGTGCCGAGAGAGAGTGCGAGGTCGTCGGAAGACTAATTCAAGGGAAACTCAGCCAAGCTGAGAGTCCCGTCTTAAGAGTAAGCCGACGTGGTTGGATCACCTGGGGTGATCCGCCACGTCGGCTTTTTTTGTTGACTGTGGACGGCCATTTTGGAGAACGCGCTTCGCTTGATTTGGAAAATGTACTCATCTTAATGGAGTGTGCGTCTTGATCGACCTAAGTTGTTCCATGCGGGTGTTGGTAGTGGATGACAACGACGATGCGGCGGCCAGCATGGTCCTCTTGCTCAAACATCTCGGACATGAAGCGCACGCCGCCGGCGGAGGAAGCATCGCGTTGGGGCAGGCGGCGCTGCTGACGCCCGACATCATGTTCATCGACCTGGCGATGCCGCCGACCGACGGATTGAGCCTGGCGCGTCAATTACGGCAGACGCCGAAATTTGCCCATGTGCCGCTGGTCGCGGTGAGCGCGTTGGTTGACGCCGAGCACCGCGCTCAGGCCAGCGCCGTGGGCTTCGACGACTTTTTACCCAAGCCGTACCCGATGAGGCAGTTGCTGGAGACACTCGGCCGCCAGCAGGCGAAGGCCCTCAGCGCCCGTGGCCGCGCGAAACAGAGACGCCCCTCGGCCGAGCGAACTCGTTCGCGAACACGGATCGAAGAATCGCCTCCGGTCTCGGCGGACCAATCCTCGGCCGAAACACAAGTGGCGGTCGCGATAACAAAATCGGGCCTCAGCAGCACGCTCACGTTGCCCTCCCGCGCCGCCGCCAACGAGTTGCGTCGCTGGCTGAAAGAGCAGCGCTGTCGCATTGGACCGGTATTCCAGCGGCATGGCGACCTGATGCAATTCTCCTTCTGCGTCTATTCTCGGCGGCAAGCCCTGGGTGAGATCGTGGCCATGAATGTCCGGTTCCGCAATGCCGGCCGCAGCCCTTTAATAAGATGAATTCAGCAGTGATTCGCGAAACGTGATCAGGATGCAGCACGACGGTGGCCACCGGGCCTACTCGAATCGTCGGTGGGTCGACAAGCTGATGGCGATGAGCCTCGACCTGCTGGGTGGCAGCTCTTACGTGTGGGACAAGCAGCAGACCTGCGTTCATCGCAGTTACACGAACATCACCGTGAGGCAACGAGCGAATGTCCCTTGCCTTATTCCGCCGCGCCTGTACAATGTCCACATCAGCTTGGTGACTAGGCCACCTGCTTGGTTCGAGGCTGATTCAAAGTTGGTCGGATGACTAGTCGAAGAGCAACCCGGTTTTGCCGGAGAGCTCGTTTAAGAGTAAGCCGACGTGGTGGAATACCTCAGGGTATTCCACTACGTCGGCTTTTTTTGTTTCGCATTCGGACGGAAAAAGATCCTCGCGATGCAGGGAGCATGAAAGATGGCTGCTCAACAATCTCAGAATTACGATCTGGCCCTCGGCGAAGACGAGCGAGAGGAACTTATCCATGCCCTGCAGCAGTGGAAAGTTGGAGCGGCAGCGGATCCGACGGCCGGCAATAAGAGGCCGACGATCTACGCACTGGCGCGACAGAATCGCACGCCGCTTGAGCGATTTCGCACGCGATCGCGTTGTTCATAGCGTGGAAATATCGGCGACGGCCGCCAGTCGGGGCAATCGTTCGATTCGGCACGCGTGGTGCATCTAAGAAACTCAGAGGGCGACACAACTTTTTTAAGGAGAGTTTGACCATGTTACAGTTAGCAATCGCTTGCCTCGTGATCGCTTTGATCGCTGCCGTGCTCGGCTTCGGCGGGCTGGCAGGTTCGATGATGGGAGTGGCGAAAATCCTGTTCGTCGTGTTCCTCATTTTCGCGGTGCTGTCGTTCTTGGGAGGCGGGTTCAGAAGGGGCCGTTTCTGGGGGTAACAAGTATTCCGGGCCCGGATTGTGTTTGAGATTCAAGATCAATAAGGAGAAACAAATGTCTACTACAAGTGACCTTGGCAAACAGGCCTCGGAAGTGAAGCAAGACCTGCAGGAAATGGGCGAGACCGTCAGGGACGCGGCCCAGGAAAAGCTCGGACAAATGGGCGCACGAGCGTCGGCGTATTGTGAGCAAGGGCGAGAGAAGGCGCATGGCGTGGCGTGTGCTTGCGAGCAATACCTCCGCGAACGGCCGCTGCAATCCGTTTTGATGGCCGCCGGCGTCGGCTGGTTGCTCGGTCGCTTTGGGAAACGCCGCTGATTGCCTACGAAGAAGTCGACAACGGTGACAAAGAACTTGTTGGTTGGCCCAAACGACGGCTGACCGGACCTCTGTGCTTCAACTCATTTCTTTACGGGTGACTTATGTTGTGGACTGTTTTGCTTGTACTGCTGCTGATGTGGGCGTTGGGATTGGGCTTCGGCGTCGCCGGCAACCTGATCCATCTTCTCTTGGTCGTTGCAGTCGTGGTTTTGATCGTCAACTTGCTTCAGGGTCGCAGAGTGGCCTAGCCGATGCTGCCATCACGTTGATTGCAAGTACCTTTTCCCCATGGGCGAATGCGTAAGGCGGCCAATGGGCCGAGCGCACGTCGCGAACACTTCTGGAGGTTTTTGTCGTGAAACGCATTTTTGTTCTTTGGATGGTTCTGGGCCTCGCCATGGCGGCGACGATGGGTTGCGAAAACAAAGCGAAGGTTGAAAGAAAAGAGACGGTTACCACGCCTGGTGGCTCAACCACGACGACCGACGAACACACCGTCGAATCATCGGGCAAGAACCCGCCGGGCAACTCACGTGGCGAGAAGGCGAACTAACGCGACTCCCGCTAGAGGCTGGTGAGTCCGTGAGATCCTGCCGGGCAACCTGCCAACCTAAACATGATTGGTATCGTGGCCCGAGGCGGACCTTATGCGGCTCAGATTTGCACGGCCTGTGCCGACGCGTGTGCTCGATGTGCCGGGGCGTGCGAGAAATTTCCCGACGAGGAGCATCATCGCTTTGATCGCCGCTTGCTCGGCTTTGGTGGGTTTGCAGGTCCCTTGATTGGAGTGGCGAAAATTCCGTTCGTCGTCTTTTTCATTTTCTCAGTGCTGTCGTTCGTGGCAGGGGGATTTAGGCTGAAGGGAGACTGCGCATGGCGCCCTCGGACCAGTTCGTCAAATCAGCGTTGTTGTTGGGGGCGGTCGCTGTGGTCGTCGCGGCCCTTTACCTGGCCAAGGGCGTGCTGGTTCCCTTGACGCTCGCCGTGCTGTTGAGCTTCCTGTTCAGTCCGCTGTGCAATTGGCTCGAGCGGCGCAGGCTGGGCCGTATTTGGGCTGTCTTGGTTACGGCCATGCTGGGCTCCGCGGTGCTGGGTTTCGCGGCCTGGATGGCCGTGATTCAAATGACTGCTCTGGCACCCAAAATGCCCGAATACCAGCAGAACCTCCAAGCGAGACTGCATGCGGTGAATGAGTACTTCGTCGCCGCGTTGAGCAAGTTAACAACAACGGCGGAGGACGTGGGGGAGGATCTCCCGCAAACGGAACAGGCCGACGGGCCACGGGGGACCGACGCGCACCCCTACTCGGTCCGCGTACTTTCCTCGCCGGCGAGCCCCTTGCAAGTCCTGGGAGGGACCTTTGGCACGCTGCTCGAATGGTTGGGCTCGGCGGGCATCGTCATCATTCTGGTGGTCTTCTTCCTGGTCCGCCGTGAGGATCTGCGCGATCGCTTCATCCGGCTGGTGGGAACAGGTCAGGTGACCGTGACCACTCAGATGCTGGCAGACGCCGCCACGCGGGTCAGCCGATTCCTTTCGGTGCTGTTTGTCCTGAATGCCACGTTCGGCGTTGCGGTCGGCATTGGGCTATACCTGCTCGGAGTGCCCAACGCCATCCTGTGGGGGATCCTGGCCGCGACTTTGAGGTTCGTTCCCTACATCGGCCAGTGGATTGCCGCAGCACCGCCGATCTGCCTGGCGATGGCCATCTCGCCGGGCTGGCTGATGCCCCTCCTCACGTTCGGACTGTTTTTGGTCCTGGGAATTTTCTGGGGGAGTGTTTTGGAGCCCTGGCTGTATGGCAAGGGCACCGGCGTGTCGGCGGTGGCGGTGCTGGTGGCGGCGGTTTTCTGGACGTGGTTGTGGGGAATCGTGGGACTGCTGCTGGCGACCCCCTTGACCGTCTGCCTGTTGGTGATCGGCAAGCACGTTCCCCGACTGTCGTTCCTGCACGTTCTGCTGGGGAACGAGCCGGTATTCGAGCCCACCAGACGGGTCTATCAGCGGCTCCTGGCGGGAGATCAAGAAGAGGCCGCCGAATTGTTCGAGGATGAAATTCAGAGCAGGCCGCTGGTCGAGGTCTACGACACGCTGCTCATTCCGGCGCTGGCGTTGGCCGAGACGGATTGGCATCGTGGCGAACTGGACGACGGCAGACACAACTTCGCTTTGCAGAGCCTGAAGGAGATGATCCACGATAGTGGTGAGGGCCGGCAGGAACTGCACGCGAACGACGGCATCGACAATGGCAACTCGCCTCGGCCTTGCATCCTCTGCCTGCCCGCTCGCGACGAGGCGGACGAAATCGCCGGCATGATGCTCGGGCAATTGCTGGCGATGGGCGAATGCCTTGTGCAATCGGTGTCGTATACGGTCTCGGCCGGCGAGTTGGTTGATCTTGTCGAGCGACGCAAGCCCGACGTCGTGTGTATTTCGGCCACGCCTCCCGCCGCCGTGATGCACGCCCGCCACCTGTGCAATCAGGTGCGTGGTCGATTTCCGGACGTGCCTGTGGTTGTGGGACTGTGGAACGCGCAAGGCGACTTGACCAAGGCGCGAACGCGCATCGGTGGTGCGGAGACAACGCACGTCGTCGCCACGTTGGCGGAGGCGCAAGAACAGGTCCGCCTATTGATCGAGCCGCTTTCGCGGCGTTCCGATGGGCTCGCCTTGCTTTGAGCGGACCGCCGACAAGGGCCCGGCGACATTTGAAGCCGCGGGGAGCGGGATCGCCGCTAACCCCATGGTCTTTTCGTTGGTTTTGAGGCTGCAAACCTGGCCGCCGCCCAGCGACGTCGCCGGCACGCCGGGAGTGTATATTGGCGATCAAATCGTTGCCTTACCCGAACCCTTATGTCTTTTCTTAGTCTTCTCCTTGGGCGCCCGCTGGCGTCCAGCGAACAAGCGGAACGCAAGATCGGTGTTTTTGCTGGAGTGCCGGCTTTGGGGCTCGATGGGCTCTCTTCGTCGGCCTACGGGCCCGAGGCTGCGCTGACAATACTATTGCCCTTGGGATTGAGCGGCGTTTGGTATATCGGGCCGATCACCGTTTTCATCCTGCTGCTATTGGGGCTGCTCTACCTTTCCTATCGCCAGACCATCGGAGCCTATCCCGTCAATGGCGGCTCGTACACGGTCGCGAAAGAGAACCTAGGAACCAACGCCAGCTTGTTGGCCGCCGCCGCACTCATGATCGACTACGTGCTGACGGTGGCCGTGGGAATTTCGGCCGGCGTCGCCGCGCTGGTTTCCGCGGTTCCTTCGCTGCATAAATACACGCCGCCGATGTGCATGGTCATCCTGCTGCTAATCACTCTGGCGAATTTGCGAGGCACGAAAGATGCTGGCTGGGTCTTTGCTGCCCCGACCTACCTGTTTATCGGCGCCTTGGGCTGCGTGCTGATCACCGGCATCGTCAAGGCCATTGCCAGCGGCGGTCAGCCGCAACCGTTGGTCGCGCCGCCGCCAGTTCCCGAAGCGACCGAGGCGGTCGGGCTTTGGCTGTTATTGCGCTCCTTCGCCAGCGGTTGCACCGCCATGACCGGAGTCGAAGCCGTGAGCAACGGCGTCAGCGCGTTCGAAGACCCTACGGTGCGTTTCGCGCGGCGCACGTTGACGGTGATCGTTGTCATCTTGGCGATGCTGCTCGGGGGCGTCTCCTACCTGGCTCAGTCATACCATGTCGGCGCCATGGACCAGAATCAGCCTGGCTACCAGAGTGTCCTTTCGCAATTGACTGCCGCCGTGGTGGGCCGGGGTGGGCTGTATTATGTCACCATCGGCAGCGTGCTGACCGTCCTGTGTTTGTCGGCCAACACCAGTTTTGTGGATTTCCCGCGATTGTGCCGGCTGGTCGCAGGCGACGACTTCATGCCGCGTTCGTTTGCCGTTTCCGGGCGCCGACTCGTCTATTCGGTGGGCATCCTGTTCCTGGCCGCAAGTGCCGGCGTCTTACTGTTTGCATTCGACGGCATCACGGATCGACTCATTCCGTTATACGCCGTCGGCGCATTCACGGCTTTCACGCTGTCGCAAGCCGGCATGGTCGTGCATTGGCGGAAGGTGCTGTGCGGTCCGCAACAGCGGACATCGCAAAACAAGGCCTCCAACGTCGAGCAACCCGGCGTGAATCCACCCGAGGAGGCCGGGAGCCGCGGGCGTGTGCTCGTCCGCATGGCCGTCAACGCTGCGGGCGGAACGGCCACGGGCATGGCTCTGGCAATCATCCTGGCGGCCAAGTTCTTGGAAGGAGCCTGGATTACGATCGTGGCCGTGCCCGTCATGCTGAGTTTTTTCAAGCTGATTCGGCGCCATTACCGCCAAGAGCAAGTTCAGACGGGTGCTCCCGGCCCATTGCGGTTGAGCCACAACGAGCCGCCCGTGGTGGTCATGCCGATTCGAGCTTGGGACCGGCTGGCCGGCAAATCGTTGCGGTTTGCCATGCGGCTTTCGCCGGACGTGATTGCACTTCACCTGTCGCATCTGAGCGGCGATGCCGACGACGATGCTCAGGATACGATTCAGCAGCAGTGGTCACGGGACGTCGCCGAGCCAGCACGGCAGGCCGGCCTGCCGGCGCCGAGGCTGGAAGTGGTGAATTCGCCCTACCGCACCTTGGTCGAGCCCTTACTCGCCGAGATTGGTCGGATCGAGACGGAGTTCCCACACCGGATCATCGCCGTCATCGTTCCCATGCTCGTGCAAAGGCACTGGTGGCAATGGGTTTTGCACACGCGGCGGGCGAGCAAGTTGCGAGCGGCATTGATGCAAAAAGAAGATAGCCGAGTCGTGGTGATCAGTGTGCCGTGGTATCTGCATGATTGACGGCCAGGGCGTGTTGCAGGTCACGGGCATGGTCATCGACTTCCTGTACCGCCGGCGAAACGAAACAACGCCGAAGAACTATTCCGTCTAGCGCGTCCTCCCGAATCCGACCAGCGCAATGTCGTCTTGCTGGCTGCGGCCGGCGGCGAATTGCTTGACGACGTGGACCACCCGCTCGCCCAACGCCCGGGGAGAATAGTCGCTGCCCCGCACGGCGGCTAGAACCCCTTTCGTCTGGAACTGGTCGTTGTTGACGTCCATGGCCTCGGTGACGCCGTCGGTGAACGCCAGGATGCTGTCGCCCGGCTCCAGGGAAATATGGCACGGGGCGTATTCGAAGCCGCTCTGGATGCCGAGGGGCAAGCCGATCAACTCGTTGCCGACCGCCTCTGCCACGGACCGCGTGGCGCGGTGGTAGAGGAGGGGAGACGGGTGGCCGGCGTTGACCAGCGTCACGGTATGGCTCTCGTGGTCGAGGATTGCAGCGACCAGGGTCACGAACCGGTCGGCAATCCCGGACTGGCTCAACAACGAGTTCAGCTTGCCGACGGCGACGGCAAGATCCGGCTCCGTCAGCATGCAGAACCGCGCATCGGCGCTGAGCTTGGCCATCAGCAAGGCCGCCACCACCCCCTTGCCGGCTACGTCGCCCAGCAGCATGGCCACCCGTTGCCGCGGCAGGGGGATGAAGTCGTAATAATCGCCGCCGATCTCATAAGCTGACTCGTAGTAGTCGAAGAACTCATAACCCCGGACTTCCGGCATGCGCTGCGGCAGAAAACCGCGCTGCACCTCGCGGGCCAACTCCAGGTCGAGCTTGAGCCGCTCACGCGCCAATTCCAGTTGCCGGCTGTACTGCTCCAGCTCGATTTGCAGGCGGCGGAGCTTCAGGTGCGTCTCGACGCGGGCGTGCAACTCTTCCATCTGAAACGGCTTGGTGAGGTAATCAACTCCGCCGATGGCGAACGCTTTCACCTTGTCCAAGGGTTCGGCGAGAGCGCTGATGAAGATGATGGGAATACCCTGCAGCTTGGAGTCGGCTTTGAGGCGTTCGCATACCTCGTAGCCGTCCATCTCCGGCATATTGATGTCCAGCAAGATCAAGTCCGGCGGATGGCGCCCGGCCGCCAGCAGCGCCAGTTTGCCGCTGGGAACGGGGCGGACTTTATATCCGCGGTCTTTGAGCATGCCGGCCAGCACCTGAAGATTGGCGGGGGTGTCGTCCACGACCAAGATGCTGGCGGGTTGCGCGGCGCCAACTTTAGGCTTCTCCGGATTCAATGCGGGCTCCCCGTGCCGAATAGATCAAGCAGTTTTTCGTATTGAAAGCCCTCGGCCAGGCGGCGCAGCCCCTGAGCGATGCGAGGATCGTGGACTTCAACCTCGTCGATCTTTGCCAGCAATTGGTCCAAATCCGCCGTGACGACGGCTTCACGCATCGCCTCGATGAGTTCTGGCGGCCAGCCGGTTAGAGATTCAGGCGCGAGCTCGGCCACTTCCTCTTGGCGCGCATTCTCGGGATCCGCGGCGTAAACGTACTCCACCCCTGCGTGCCTGTGAATCTTCTGAAACAGCTCGGCTTCCCTGTACGGCTTGCTGATAAAATCGTCGGCGCCGATCGCCATCAAGTCCAGGCGGTTCTCCTCCATTGCGCTGGCCGTCACCGCAATAATCTTGGGTTCCTTGCCGCCGGCGAGGGCCCGGATACGGCGGATCGCCTCGCGGCCGTCCATCACCGGCATGCGGAAATCCATCAGGACCAGATGGGGCCGCCACTGCTCAAACGCCTGGACGGCTTCCGCTCCGTTGATCGCCAGACGGATCTCGAAGCCGACGGGGGCCAGAAGCTGAGCCAGCAACTGGCGGTTGTCCTCGATGTCATCGGCGATCAGCACGCGGCACGTCGCCTGCCCGGGCTGGAGCCTCACGACATGCCGAGGCGTATCCTTCGCTTGGACCGCTTGGGCGTCGCCCTCCTTCAAAGGCAGTCGAATTACGAAAACGCTGCCTTTACCAACCTGGCTATTGACCGTGATGGCTCCGCCCATCAGCCGCACAAACTCTTGGCTGATGGCCAGGCCCAGCCCCGTGCCGGTCCCCGCCAGTTGCCCACTCTTGGTCTGCTCGAAGTGGCGGAACAACTTGTCTTGGTCTTCGGGCGAAATGCCCGGCCCCGTGTCCTCGATCTCCATCCGCAGAAAAGTTCCCGCCGCCCCATTGCGGTCCGCGCCCGCACGCACGCCAATGCCGCCCTGCTCGGTAAACTTGACGGCATTGCCCAGCACGTTGATGAAGACCTGACGCAGCTTGTTGATATCGGCCACAATGTACTGGGGCACGTCGCCGATCATCTCCACCGAGAACGACAACTCTTTCTCATCCGTGCGGACGCGGAACATCATCTCCAGATCTTTAAGCAGGGCAGGCAAGTCGAACGTGGAGAGATTCAGGGTGGTGCGGCCCGCTTCGATCTTCGACATCTCCAGGATGTCGTTGATCAGGGCCAGCAGATGCTCGCCGCTGCGATTGATGGTTTGCAGGTACTGGCATTGTCGGTGGGTCAGATCCTGGTCGCGGAGCATCAACTGAGAGAACCCGAGGATGGCGTTCATCGGGGTGCGGATTTCGTGCGACATGTTGGCCAGGAAAACGCTCTTGGCGCGGTTGGCTTGCTGCAACGATAGCTCGTAACGTTTGCGTTCGGTGACATCGCGGGCGGCGGCGAACACGCCCTGCAGCTTGCGGTCACGGTCGTGAAAGGTCGTCGCGTTGTACGAGACGACGGTTTCCTTGCCGTCCCTGGCGCGCGCGGTGAGCTCGTAGTCGGTGAGTTTGCCTTCGCCCAGCACCCGCTTGATGCCGGCCTCGGCCCGTTCCGGGTCGGTGAAATAGCACTTGAACGGCGCGCCGATCAGCTCGTCGCGCGTGCATCCAGTGAGTGCCTCCATCTGCTTGTTCACGTCGGTAATGATGCCGCGCGGGTCGGTGGTTATCAGGGCATCAATGTTGGATTCAATCAGGGAGCGGGTGTAGAACTGTTGGTCGCGCACGCGCTGATCGAGCAGCATCCGCTCGGCTTCCACCTGCTTGCGCGCGGTATTATCGGTGCCGATCAGCAAATAACCGATGATCCCCCCTGGGGCGTCGCGCAGCGCCGTGACCGAGACGATCGCCGGAAAGCGGCTGCCGTCCTTGCGGATGTAGGTCAATTCGTAGATGTCCTCGATCCCGCGCGAGGCCTTGAAAACCAACGCCTCGAAGCCGGGCGTGATTGGCGTGCCAAGCTCGGCGCTCAGGGCGTTGGCGCGCTCGATCACTTCCTGCGGATCGGAAATGTCGGCCGGGGTAATCGTGTTCATCACCTCGGCGGCCGTGTAGCCCAACATGCGCTCGGCCCCGACGTTGAAGATTTGAATGACCCCCTTTTCGTCGGTGGCGATGCTGGAGAAGTTGGCGCTGTTGAAGATCGCGCTCTGCAGCGCCCCGCGCACCGTATCGACAATGTTCAGGGCGTAGCTCTGAATATCCTCAACGAGCGGTTCGCGGTTCATCGGGAGCGTCTTTCCTCATCTTGCGCGCAGCCAACCTAATCTACAGGGCGATCGGACCGGATTCAAGTGAACCACCCCAGCCTTGTGTTGTGTCTCATCTCCACCGATTGCGGTCGATGCCGAACGGTTGGGGTGGTGAACGAGACGGTCTTCGAACCCGCCAGGCGGGTCTATCAGCGGTTGGTGGCGGGAGATCACGAAGAGGCAACCGAATTGTTCGGGGATGAACTTCAGAGCAGGCCGCTCGTCGGCTGTTATTTCTTCGCCGCACGGTACAAAGGTGACTCGGCCAGGGTAAAGAGAACGAACGCTTCGCCGGTTACGGTGCTGATGTCGTGGTGCAAGCTTAGCACCTGGACGCCGGTGATCTCCCGGACCATCGCTTCCAGGAGCGGCTTCGCCGTTTCAATCAGGTGCGTCCGTACTTGCTTGAGCAAGTCCCTGCCTTTATCGGACGGGGATTTGGCAAGCTGTTGTTCGGCGGGCGTCAGCAAGCCCTGCAGCCGGACGACCAGGAAATCGCCGTGCAGGTAGGCGCGAATTTCCTTGGGGCCTCGGCCCCTATATTCCTGCTCAAAGCGGCTGATCCCTTCGCAGACGGCGGATTCGATTTCTCCTTGGGTTTTCATGCTGGTGGTGAGGCGGGAACAGTCGCCAAGATTTCCAGAACTTTTCCGAAATCGCCCGGCTTGACCAGGTGGTGATCGAACCCCGCTTCCTGCGAACGCTGGCGGTCGGTCTCCCGTCCGTAACCGGTCATGGCGACGAGCACCGCGTTGTTGAGAGCCGGCTGTTGCCGAATCCGCTTCGCTACCTCAAACCCGTTCAGTCCCGGCAAGCCGATGTCCAGCAGCACCACGTTTGGTCGGTAATCGAGGGCCGCTTCCAGAACTCCGGCGCCGTCGTATGCCGTGCGGACCTCATGGCCGGATTCTTGCACCAGCATTGCCAACGTCGTCACCGTATCCACATTGTCATCGACCACCAACACCCGCAGGGATGGTCCGGCCGGCTGCGCTTGTTCGGTTTCAGGCGATGGCGGCCGCGGATCGGGCGGCGGCACGACGGGCAGCCGCACGACGAACTCGCTGCCTTGTCCCAAGAAGCTGGAAACCGCCACCGTTCCCGCATGCATCTCGACCAATCGCTTCACCAACGCCAGGCCGATGCCCAGCCCGCCTTGCGCGCGGTCCAAGGACCGTTCGCCCTGCGTAAAGAGGTCAAAAATGCGGGGCAAAATCTCCGGTGCGATGCCTACGCCCGTATCGCGCACCCGTAGCACCGCCTCGTCGCCCTCTGGATGAACGGTCAGCCAGACGCGGCCGCCGTCGACCGTGTACTTGGCGGCATTGGTGAGCAGGTTCACCACCACCTGCTCCAAGCGGGCCGCGTCGGCGTACAGCCAGATGGCCTGCGCCGGCAGCGACACCGTGAGCTCGTGCTTGCGTTGGTCGATCAGCGAGCGGACCGTGGCCACCGCGTCGTCCACAACGCCGCTCAGGGCCATCCGTTCTTTGTGAAGATGAATCCTGCCGGTGGAAATACGCGAGACTTCGAGCAGTTCGTCAACGATCCGTCGCAGTTGTCCCACCTGGCGCTCAATGATGCTGGCCGACTGCTGCAGCACCGGGTTCTCGACGCCGTTCAGGCGATTTCGATTGCTGTGCAGCCGCAGGAGCACAGCGGCGTTGAGAATGGGGGTGAGTGGGTTGCGAAGTTCGTGGCTGAGCATCGCCAGAAACTCATCTTTGCGGCGGTCCAGTTCGGCCAGTTCGTCGGCCCGCTCTCGCACGGCGGAAACGTCTTCGACGGCGAGCAAGATCAACTCAGGGTGCTTGGAATCCGGAGGGAACGGCCGAGCGTTGAGCAGCATCGACTTTCGGCCGAGGCTCGGAAAGGAGTGTTCCACCTCAAAGTCATGCACGGTTTGATTGCGGGAAATGACTTCATCCAACAACTTCCGCAGGGCCGGGATGTCCCACTGGCCGTTACCCAACTCGTACACCAGGCAATTCTCCGTTTCGGCCTTCGTGACGCGAAACGCGTCGTAAAAGGAACGGTTCGCCGTCTTGACTCGCAGTTCGCCGTCGAGAACCACGAACGGTTCTCGCAGGGTTGCGATCAGGTCGTCCGAAAAGGCCAGGGCCTTTTCCAGGGCGCGTTCCGTCTTGCGGCGATCGGTGATGTCGCGGATGTTGCATTGAATGACGTGGTGGTGGTTCTCCGCATAGACGTTGCTGACGAACTCGACTTCGACCTTTTGCCCGCTTCTGCTTTCGAGAGGCAGGTTCTCGTAGCGGACGTAGCCTTTCTCTTGCAGTTCCCGGTAAGCGGCCTGGCTCTCCCGGATGTCTCGGAACAGGCCGATCTGCCAAAGCTCCTTGCCCAAGAATTCGTCGAGCGAGTAGCCCAACAAGGTCGTCATAAATGGGTTGGCGTCGATGATCTTGCCCGTGTCCGTGTCGAGGATGAGGATGCCGTCCTTGGCCTTCTCGAACAGCCGCCGATAGCGAGCTTCGGAATACTTCGTGGCGTCTTCCGCGCGCCTGCGGTCGGAATGGTCATCGACGTTGCCGTCCATCTCGCCCTCCGTCGCCTTTCATTGTTGGAAACTGTTGCTTTGCTTGGATGCCAAGACCGGCCGATCAGCCACAATTTATACAACCACCCGCCTAAACAGCAGAAACGGAATGGCGGTGGCTGGGGCAGAGCCGCGCCGATTGGGCAGTTCCTTGGAAACCGCTCCGTCGCGGCGATGCCCCGGTAGCGCCACGACCGGGGCATCGCTGGCCGGCGGTACGTATTGCGATGGCCGGATCGACTGCGGCCAGCTTCTGCCCCAGCCACCGAAGATGTCCGCGTGGAATATAGCAACTTGGCGGGTGGTTGAAATAAATCGCGCTTTACGTGGGCGGATGCCCGAATTCTCACGAATCCGGCTACCGCGGCGCGTGGCGACGGAGAGCCGGAGAGCCGGAGAGCCGGAGAGCCGGAGAGCCGGAGAATCTGACCTTGACAAGCACTGCATATCACAGCCTCCTGTGATCGGCCGTCTGGCGGGTCTCGGCAAGAACGTGCCGATGTCGTCGGCGGTCGGTCGGTCGTTTGTCTAGTGGCCCCCAGCCCAAGAAACGGGGACATGGCGGCCAACGATTTCAATAGCCTAGCAATCTATTTCAGCCGTGCAAGCCCCCATGCCAAAATATCAACCACCCGCCTGATTGACAGAAACCGGATGCTCTGTAGGGAACGCCCTCTGTGGCGTTCCGCGAATCAGGGAAACGGCGTTGTCGCGTATTCCCGCGGAACGCCACGGAGGGCGTTCCCTACAGATCGTTTGCGGCGTGGCATCGAGCCTATTGAACTAGCAACTTGGCGGGTGGTTGAATTTATAAGATGATCGGGCTGGATTCAACCGGGCAAGCCAAGCCTTGCGTTGTGTCTCGTCTCTGCGGGTTCCGGTCGACGCGAACGCCAGGCTCTGACTTTGAAAGTGAAAGCGATGAACGGCGCGAAGAGAATGATTGGATCGAATCCCTGCGGTGATAGCCTTGCATCGAACGGCGGCCCGCGTACAATGAACGCATCGGTCCCATGCCGCAGCCTGGCTGTTTGGCCAAGGCCGATTCGAATTTCGTCGGATGACTAGTTGAAGAGCACCCCGGCTTTTGCCGGAGGGCTCGTTTAAAAGTAAGCCGACGTGGTGGAACACCTCTGGGTGCTCCGCCACGTCGGCTTTTTTTGTTTCGCAAGGAGCACGTCGTGGAAAAAACTGCCGCGGCCGAAGATTTGATCGGCCAACTGTGGATCATCCAAGAAAAGGCAGACGGCCTGGCGACGGAGCGACGCAAACTCAAGCAGCAACTCGAAGGGGGCAATGGCGAAGTCCCACGAGCTGCATCAGAAAATACTGGAAGAGAGAAATGATCTGGCGGGTGAAGGGTAGTTTCCGGCGGCCGACAGGCCGCCCTGTTCAACGTTCTTGAAGGAGAATGACCATGTTGCGTTTGGCCGTCGTATTTCTGGTGGTGGCTTTGGTTGCCGGTCTGTTCGGCTTCGGGCTCGTCGCCGAGTATTCCTGGGACGGGGCTAAGATCTTTTTCTTTATTTTTCTCGTGCTGGCGGTGCTCTCTTTCCTGGGAGGCAGGTTCGGCAGGTTCGGAGGGCGTTCGCTTTGAAACCCGCCATCGACGACATCCACGACACGGTCGACGAAGCGTCGGAAGAATCGTTTCCCGCCAGTGATGCGCCAGCTTGGATCAGGCCGGGCAATCGTGGATTGGCTCTATCATTATCCACATTCCATGAAAAGGAGAGCGTTACCGTGTCCGTCCAAACTCAACAGGCAAGTTCCCATCGGTCCGAGGCCCGCCACGGAGATCACGACATTCAAACCGTCGCCCGCGACGCGCTCGTCGCCGGGCTCAATCGAGATTTGGCCGGCGAGTATCAGGCCATTCTGATGTATTCCCATTACGCGGCCAAGTTGACGGGGCCTTGCCGCGGTGAACTACGCAGCCTGTTTCAGGCGGAGATCACCGACGAGCTGGGGCATGCCCAGTTTCTGGCCGATAAGATCGCGGCTTTAGGCGAGGAACCGACCACGCAAGCCCGTCGGGTCGAACCGGCGGACCATCCGCGGGGGATGCTGCAGAACGCGTTGGCGGCCGAAAAGCAAGCCATCGCCGACTATGGCGAACGTCTCCGTCAGGCCGAGGACTACGGTGACATCGGTTTGAAGGTCGCCTTGGAGAATCAAATCGCTGACGAGACTCGGCACAAGGAAGAGCTCGAACGCATCCTGACCGGCTGGGGAATGAATTAGGCAGTGCTTCTAGGCACTGCCGGTCTCGCTGATTGCATTGCTTCGCCAACAGGTAAGGGAAACTGCCATGAACGCCAGCCCGTTTGCCGGAAAACCGGCCGATCCAGCCATGTTGGTGAATGTGCCCAGGCTTGTAACGGCCTATTATACTGAGACGCCGGACGCGTCGGTGCCGGAACAACGGGTCGCCTTTGGCACCTCGGGGCATCGTGGCTCATCGTTCGACAAGGCTTTCAACGAGTGGCATATCCTGGCCATCAGTCAGGCCATTTGCCTCTATCGGGCAAAGCAGAAGATCGACGGCCCGTTGTTCCTCGGCATCGACACGCATGCGCTCTCCGTGCCGGCTTGCGCCGGCGCCCTGGAGGTGCTGGCGGCCAACGGCGTGGAAGTCATGCTCGCGAAGGGCGACGAGTATACCCCGACTCCCGCCGTCTCCCACGCGATTCTGACCTACAACCGCGGGCGGAAAACGGGTCTTGCCGATGGCATCGTGATCACCCCTTCGCATAATCCGCCGCACGACGGCGGCTTCAAGTACAATCCGCCACACGGCGGGCCGGCGGAGCCAGCCGTCACAGGCTGGATCGAGGCGCGGGCGAACGAGTTTCTGGAAAGTGGCCTGCGGGGCGTCAGCAGGGTTCCCTATGAGAAGGCGCGGCGGGCCTCCACAACCCACCGGCACGACTACCTCGAAGCCTACACCGCCGACCTCGCCAACATGATCGACATGGATGTCATTCGCGGCGCAAAGATCGGTTTGGGGGTCGATCCGCTCGGCGGCGCCGGCGTTCACTACTGGGGGCCGATCGCCGAGCGCTACGGGCTGGACCTCAAGGTCGTCAACGAGGCCGTCGATCCGACCTTTCGGTTCATGACCGTCGATTGGGACGGCCAGATTCGCATGGACCCATCGTCGCCTTATGCGATGCAGAGGTTGATCGGCCTGAAGGGCCAATTCGACGTCGCCTTCGCCTGCGATACCGACCATGACCGCCACGGAATTGTCACCAAGAGCGCGGGTTTGCTGCCGCCAAACCACTACCTTTCCGTCGCCATCTTCTATCTCTTCCAACACCGGCCGAAATGGCGCAAGGAAGCGGCCATCGGCAAGACGGTGGTGAGCACCCAAATGATCGATCGGGTGGCTGCAAAGCTTGGCCGGAAGCTGTGCGAGGTGCCGGTCGGCTTCAAGTGGTTCGTGGCCGGCTTGCTTGACGGCTCGCTCGGCTTTGGCGGAGAGGAGAGCGCGGGAGCGTCGTTCGTTCGTCTGGATGGCGGCGTCTGGACGACGGACAAAGACGGCATCGTTCCAGCGTTGCTCTCCGCGGAGATCACCGCCCGAATGGGCCGCGATCCTGGTGAGATATACCGGGAGCTCACGCGCGAGCTCGGCGAACCTGTGTACGACCGCGTTGAGGCGCCGGCCACTCCGGAGCAAAAGGAAACGTTGCGGGGCCTTTCGGCCCAGCAGGTCCGTTCCCAAGATCTGGCTGGCGAACGCATTCGAAACATCCTCACTCACGCGCCTGGCAACGGCGAGCCGATCGGCGGGTTGAAGGTCAGCGCGGAAAGCGGCTGGTTCGCGGCGCGGCCATCCGGGACCGAGAATATCTATAAAATCTACGCCGAGAGCTTTCGCGGGGCGGAGCACCTGCGCCGACTCATCGAGGAAGCCCAGGCCATCGTCAACGAAGCTTTGACGGCGGGGAAACAGCCAGCCCGGTCTCCGGCCAAGACAAAAAAGAAGGGAAACCAATGAGCGAACAAACACATCTCGGTCACCCCATTTACGGCCTGCTGCCGACCGACGTCGAGGGGTTCGATTCGTTGGCCGAGCTCGCGTTCGACATGCGTTGGTCATGGAATCATTACGCCGACGAGGTGTGGCGATTGCTCGATCCGGCTCTTTGGGAACAGACCCACAACCCCTGGGTTGTTCTCCAGACGGTCTCGCGGGACAAGCTCCGGCAGGTGTCGGCCGACCCGGCATTCCGCAAAAAAGTGGACGCCCTTGTGAAAACACGACGTCAGGCGGCGGAGGCGCCCGCGTGGTTTCAGCAAACCTACCCGCAATCGTCCCTAAGCTGTGTCGTGTATTTCAGCATGGAATTCATGCTGAGCGAAGCGCTGCCCATCTATTCGGGCGGCCTTGGCAACGTGGCCGGCGATCAGCTCAAAGCCGCCAGCGATTTGGGAGTGCCGGTGGTGGGCGTGGGGCTGCTTTACCAGCAAGGCTATTTTCGCCAGGTGATCGACAACGACGGAGCGCAGCAGGCCCTTTTCCCGTACAACGATCCCGGTCAGTTGCCAATCGCGCCGTTGCGCCAACCGAACGGGGAATGGTTGAAGCTGCAGCTCGACTTGCCCGGTTACCCGGTCTGGCTGCGCGCCTGGCAAGTCCAAGTTGGCCGGGTCAAGCTGTACCTCCTAGACAGCAACGACCTGGCGAACTACCCGGCTCACCGAGGCATTACCAGCGAGCTTTACGGTGGCGGGCCCGAGTTGCGGCTACAGCAGGAATTGGTGTTGGGAATCGGCGGATGGCGGTTGCTCCACGCGCTCGGCATCCAGCCGGAAGTCTGCCACTTGAATGAAGGCCATGCGGCCTTCGCCATCCTGGAACGCGCCCGGACTTTCATGAACGAGACCGGGCAACCCTTCGAAGTCGCTCTGGCCGCCACGCGAGCGGGGAACCTTTTCACCACGCACACGGCGGTGGCCGCCGGCTTTGACCGTTTCGATCCAGGTCTCATCGAACATTACCTCGGTGGCTATGCCCAGCAGAAGCTCGGCACGACACTCCACGATTTGCTGGCCCTCGGCCGCCAGAACCCCAACGACGCGTCGGAGAGTTTCAACATGGCCTATCTGGCCGTCCGTGGCAGCGGGGCGGCCAATGGCGTGAGTCGCTTGCACGGAAAGGTGAGTCGGCGCCTGTTTGAGCCGCTCTTTCCGCACTGGCCGGAAGACGAAGTGCCGGTCGGGCACGTGACCAACGGCGTTCACGTGCCGAGCTGGGACTCGGCCCCGGCTGATGACCTTTGGACACGAGCTTGCGGCAAGGACCGCTGGCTGGGGGCGACGAAGAACCTGGAGCACAACATTCGCCGCGTCTCCGACGCGGAGCTCTGGCAACTGCGCACCGCCGCCAGCACGACCCTGGTCGAATACGTCCGCGACCGATTGTCCCGGCAACTGACTGCTTCCGGCGCGTCGCCCGACCAGGTTGAGAGAGCGAATCATCTGTTCGACCCCAACGCGTTGACACTCGGCTTTGCGCGGCGCTTCGCGACCTACAAGAGACCGAATCTGCTGCTGCACGATCCGGCGCGTCTGCTCCGTCTGCTGGCGAATCACACATGCCCGGTGCAGATCATCATCGCCGGTAAGGCCCATCCGCAGGACCAAGCGGGCCGGGCATTGATCCAGGAATGGATTCAGTTCATCCGCCGGCCGGAGACCCGGGCCCACATGATCTTCCTGAGCGACTACGACATGCTGTTGACCGAGAACCTGGTGCAGGGAGTCGACGTCTGGATCAACACGCCACGCCGCCCCTGGGAGGCGAGCGGAACGAGCGGCATGAAAGTGCTTGTCAACGGTGGCATCAATCTTTCGGAGTTGGATGGCTGGTGGGCGGAAGCCTACACGCCCGAAGTCGGCTGGGCGCTTGGCGACGGCCAGGAACATGGCGACGACCCCGACTGGGACGCCGCCGAAGCCGAAGCGCTCTACGATCTGCTGGAGCGAGAGGTGGTTCCTGAGTTTTATGCCCGCGACCGGAGCGGTATTCCCACTGCCTGGGTCAAGCGCATGCGTGAAAGCATGGCGCGGTTGACGCCACAGTTTTCGGCCAATCGCACCGTGCGCGAATACACCGAGCAACACTACCTTCCGGCCGCGGCGGCCTATCGTGAGCGCGCCGTTGAAAACGGCGCCATAGGCAAAAAGCTGGTCGATTGGCGCAACACTTTGGCGGAGAAATGGCCCACGTTCCGCTTCGGGGAAGTGAAAGTGACAACCAAGGGCGAGCAACACTTATTTGAGATCGAGGTCTGTCTCAATGATCTCAACCCCGATGCGGTGCGGGTGGAGCTTTATGCCGACGGAGGCCCGGACAACGCTCCCGTGCTGCAGGAGATGCAGCGAACTGGCCCACTGGCCGGCGCGGCGTGCGGCTACATCTACCGCGCGGCGGTGTCCGCGGCCCGCCCCGCAGCGGACTATACGGCGCGATTGATACCGCACCACGACGGCGTCGCGGTGGCCCTGGAAGAATCGCACATTCTGTGGCAACGATGATTCGATCGATTGGAAGCCTTAGTTGAACAAAGGACAATGGAACCATGCAGACAAATACAAAAGCTCTTTCCTCTGAACTGCTCCACAAGATGGATGCCTACTGGCGGGCCGCCAACTATCTGTCGGTCGGCCAGATTTATCTCTACGACAATCCGCTGTTGAAAGAGCCGCTGAAACTGTCGCACGTGAAGCCGCTGGTGGTCGGGCACTGGGGCACGACGCCGGGCCAGAACTTCATCTACGTGCATTTGAACCGGGTCATCAAGAAATACGACCTGGATATGTTCTACATCGCCGGTCCCGGTCATGGCGGCCCGGCGCTGGTGGCCAACACCTACCTCGAAGGCACGTGGAGTGAGATTTATCCGAACGTCACTCAGGACGAAGCCGGGCTGAAGAAGTTGTTCAAGCAGTTCTCGTTTCCCGGCGGCATTTCCAGCCACGTGGCGCCGACGACGCCGGGCTCGATTCACGAAGGCGGCGAACTGGGCTATTCGCTCAGCCATGCCTTCGGGGCCGCGTTCGACAATCCGAATCTTGTCGTCGCCTGCGTCGTGGGCGACGGTGAAGCGGAAACCGGACCGTTGGCTACCGCGTGGCAGTCCAACAAGTTTCTCAACCCGGCCAGCGACGGAGCCGTGCTGCCGATCCTGCACCTCAACGGCTACAAGATCAGCAATCCGACCGTCCTGGCCCGCGTCGAGCACGAGGAGCTGGAGCAATTCTTTCGAGGCTGCGGCTGGACGCCCTACTTCGTGGAAGGCGACAAGCCGGAAGAAATGCACCAACTCATGGCCACCACTCTGGAAAAGGCCATCGAGGACATCCGGCAAATCCAAAGAAACGCACGCAACAACCATGACCTCACTCGGCCGCGCTGGCCCATGATCGTCCTCCGGTCGCCCAAGGGCTGGACGGGACCGAAGGTCGTCGATGGCCAGCAAGTCGAGGGCACGTTCCGAGCGCACCAGGTGCCGCTGCTGGTGGATTCCGAGCATCCCCAACATGTCAAACAGCTTGAAAGCTGGATGAAAAGCTATCAGGCCGAAGAGCTGTTCGATGAAAATGGCCGACTCAGGCCGGAATTGGCCGAGCTGGCGCCGCAGGGCGAGCGGCGGATGGGCGCCAATCCGCACGCCAATGGCGGTCTTCTGCTGCGCGACTTGCGCATGCCGGATTTCCACGAGCACGCGGTACACGTGCCTTCCCCCGGAGCCGTCGAGGGCCAGGACACGCTCGTGCTGGGTAAGTTCTTGCGTGACGTGGCCAGGCTGAATCAGGACCAGCGCAACTTCCGGGTGTTCGGCCCCGATGAGACGCTCTCCAATCTGCTGGGCGCCGTCTTCGAAACGACCAATCGCCAGTGGGACGCCCGGGCCGTGAAGAACGATGAATTCCTCGCGCCCGCCGGGCGCGTGCTCGACTCGATGCTCAGCGAGCACCAGTGCGAGGGTTGGCTGGAGGGGTATCTGCTGACCGGGCGGCATGGGCTGTTCAACAGCTACGAGGCTTTCATTCGCATCGTCGACTCGATGTTCAGCCAGCACGCCAAGTGGCTGAAGGTCACTTCGGAACTGCCCTGGCGGCGGAAGATCGCCTCGCTGAACTATCTGCTCGCTTCCCACGTCTGGCAGCAGGATCACAACGGCTTTACGCACCAGGATCCGGGCTTCCTCGACCACGTCATCAACAAGAAGGCCGATATCGTGCGTGTTTACCTGCCGCCCGACGCCAATTGTTTGCTCTCGGTCTTCGATCACTGCCTGCGCAGCCGGCACTATGTGAACGTGGTGGTGGCGGGCAAACACGCCCTGCCCCAATGGTTGACCATGGAAGCGGCGGTCGTGCATTGCACGGAAGGAATCGGCATCTGGCAATGGGCCGGCAACGACCAGGGCGCCGAGCCGGACGTGGTCATGGCCTGCTGCGGAGACACGCCGACGCTGGAGATCTTGGCGGCGGTTTCCATCCTTCGCCAGCAGTTGCCAGACTTGAAAATCCGCGTGATCAATGTCGTCGATCTCATGAAGCTGCAGCCCAGCACCGAGCACCCGCACGGGCTGAGCGACAAGGATTACGATTCGCTGTTCACAAAAGACAAACACATCATCTTCGGCTTTCACGGATACCCTTGGCTGGTCCACCGGCTGACCTACCGCCGGACCAATCGCAACCTGCACGTGCGAGGCTACAAGGAAGAGGGCACGATCACGACCGCCTTTGACATCAGGGTGCAGAACGACCTCGACCGGTTCCACCTGGTGCAAGACGTGGTCGATCGGCTGCCGCAGTTGGGCGCCAAAGGGGCTTACCTGAAGCAGCAGATGCAGGACAAGCTCGTCGAGCACAAGCATTACATCGATCAACACGGTCAAGACCTGCCGGAAATCCGCAACTGGAAGTGGAGCAATTCCAAATGACTGCACAAGTGCTAATTGACACCGCCGCGACGCTGGTCGCCGGCGACAAGGGCCTGCTGGCGATGGATGAAAGCAATTCGACGTGCAACAAACGATTTGCCAAGTTGGCGATTCCCCAGACCGAAGAGGCGCGGCGCAGCTACCGAGAGTTGATTGTGACCACGCCCGGCCTCGGCGAGTGCATCAGCGGTGCGATCCTCTACGACGAAACGATCCGCCAACGGAAAAAAAACGACACTCCCTTCATTAAGGTTCTCGCCGACGCGGGAATCATTCCCGGCATCAAGGTGGACGCCGGCGCAAAGGACATGGCCGGTCACCCGGGTGAGAAAATCACCGAAGGCCTGGACGGCTTACGCGACCGGCTGGCGGAATACTCGCAAATGGGCGCTCGTTTCGCCAAGTGGCGCGCGGTGATCGCCGTGGACGACTGTCTTCCCAGCCGGGGTTGTATCGAGGCCAACGCCCATGCACTGGCGCGCTATGCCGCGTTGTGCCAGGAGGCCGGACTGGTGCCCGTCGTCGAGCCGGAAGTGCTCATGGACGGCGAGCATACTCTAAAGCGGTGTCGCGACGTCACCGAGGAAGTCCTGCGGACGGTTTTCAACCAACTTTACACACAGCGCGTGACGCTGGAGGCAATGATCCTGAAGCCCAACATGGTGCTTCCGGGATCGACCTGCCCCGAGCAAGCAACGGTCGAGGAGGTGGCCGACGCCACGGTGACGTGTCTCTTGCAGACTGTTCCCGCCGCAGTTCCCGGCATTGCGTTCTTGTCGGGCGGCCAATCCGCGGAACTGGCCTCGGCCCGTCTGAATGCCATGAATGTGCGGTTCAAGTCGCGATGGCCTTGGGCGTTGGCGTTTTCGTTTGCCCGCGCCATTCAGCAACCGGCCTTGGAAATCTGGTCGGGCCAGGATGCCAACGTGAAAGGGGCACAGCAGGCTCTGTTGCATCGAGCCAGGTGCAATCGGGCGGCGCGACGGGGCGAATACACCGCCGCGATGGAAAGGAAATGAACATATCTGGATTTGAGCCCCTATGGGGTCGGACCCAATAGGAATCACAACTTATGCGCCAGAAATTCGTCGTCGGTAATCGGAAGATGCATACCACCGCGGCCGAGGCCAAACGGTTGGCCGAGGCGATTGTGGAGGGCGCGGGCCTGAACCGGTCTGGGCGATCGGCAAACCCGGACACGGCGCCACTCCCCAGCAGGCTCAGGAGGCGCACTCCGTCATTCGGCGCCGCTTCGGTCAGATGTTCGATGAGAAGTCGGCTCAGTCGCTTGCCATTCAGTACGGTGGCAGCGTCAAGCCGGACAACGCCGCCGCGCTGCTTGGCCGCCCCGGCGTGGACGGCGCCCTCATCGGCGGCGCCAGCCTGCATGCCGACGAGTTTCTGGCCATCGTCCGGGCTGGGATCAGCAAGCCGAAAACCGAAGGGAAACCGGCATGACAGCAATCGCACGACCCGGAACTGGAAGTCGAGGAGCCCCGAACACAATGCGCTGGAGTTGGCGTCCCGCAACTCACGAAAACTGCCGCGTTGAAAAGCCGAAGGAGTACACGTTATGAAATCCGATACCGACCAGCCCAAGACCCCCAACGCGAAGCCGGGACCGAAGCCCGACGCGAAGGACGATCTGAAAACCCTTCCCATGCCGGAGGTGGAGAAAAAACTGGGATCGTCGCCCGAGGGCCTCAGTCAAGCCGAGGCGCAGAAACGGCTGATCCAATATGGACCGAACGAGATTAAAGAGGAGCACAGCAATCCGCTGCTGAAATTCCTCACCTATTTTTGGGGCCCCATCCCGTGGATGATCGAGGTGGCGGTGATTCTCTCGGCCGTGGTTGGGCATTGGGAGGATTTTGGCATCATCCTCTTCTTGCTGCTTTGCAACGCCGTGGTTGGGTTTTGGGAAGAACGCCAGGCGGGCAACGCCATCGACGCCCTGAAGGCCAGGCTGGCGATCAAGGCCCGCGTGAAGCGGGACGGAAAGTGGATCAACCCGGCGGCGAGTGAGTTAGTGCCGGGCGACGTCATCCGCTTACGGCTGGGAGACATCGTGCCGGCGGATGCGCGCTTGCTGGAGGGCGACGAAGTGTCGCTCGATCAGTCCGCGCTGACCGGAGAGTCGTTGCCCGCCACGCGCAAACCCGGCGACGCGGTGTTTTCCGGTTCGATCGTGCGCCGGGGTGAAATCGGCGCACTGGTCTATGCCACGGGCGCCGACACCTACTTCGGCAAGACGGCGCAACTGGTCCAGGAGGCGCACACCGTCAGCCATTTTCAACAGGCCGTCCTGAAGATCGGAAAGTACCTGATCATCCTCGCGGTGGCTCTGGTGGCGGTGATTATCGCGGTCGGCATCTACCGCGGCGAACCGATGCTGTACGCGAAACCTCCCCACGATCCGGTCCTTTTATTCGCCCTCATCCTGACGGTCGCGGCCATTCCCGTGGCTATGCCTACGGTGTTGTCGGTGACGATGGCCGTCGGCGCGCGCCTGCTCGCCAAGAAGCAAGCGATTGTCAGCAAATTGGTGGCCATCGAGGAATTGGCGGGCGTGGACGTGCTGTGCGCCGACAAAACCGGCACCCTGACGCAAAATAAGCTGACGCTGGGCGAGCCGTTCTGCGTGAACAATGTGCCCGCCGACCAACTCATCCTCAATGGCGCGCTGGC
>Ga0307373_10000534_pt1 | contig 72864 bp, 63 predicted proteins | sample OX2MG_FD_202534 | JGI IMG/M metagenome (GOLD analysis project Ga0307373, IMG submission 202534) | Soil microbial communities from Risofladan, Vaasa, Finland - OX-2 | ecosystem: Environmental > Terrestrial > Soil > Coastal area > Acid sulfate soil | place: Finland: Risofladan, Vaasa | collected... | reverse complement strand
AGCAACCCTCTTGAATTTCGGCTGATGAAGGATTCGCAATGGTCGCGATGGCGTGAACTGCGGAAATCCAGTTCTGGGGTGCCAACTTCAACAACTCGATCGCAAGGCTGTGAGCTGCGTATCAATAGGGAGGCTTTCATCTGATGTAGTAATCCTTCTGCGATATCGGCTCGCTTACGGCGGGTCATCGGGTGAGCCCGCGCACGTGTGCGTGCGCCTGCGAACGGGGCGACGGAGTGATTGGTCGGGCGACACTTCGAGCAGCGGCGGTCGCTGGATCGGTTGGAGCAGGTGTGAGTCCGAGCGCCGTGGTGATCGTTCGAGCCGCACCGAGGGACCGTTCGGCGGCAGAGCGGATAAGGGCGACATCGCCACTGGCCCACCGAGCGACATAGGGAAAGGAGTACGCCCCCGTCGAGAGCCCAGCTGTCGAACAGATCAGATAGGCGACCGACTCGGCCTCGACTTCAGCGAGCCCGCGACACGAGAGTGCGCCGAGTCCGTGGAACTGCTTGTCGTCATGGAGCAGCACGTGACCAAGCTCATGAGCGAGCGTTTTCGTTGCTTGCGCCTCGGAGAGATCTGGACGCACGGCAACGCTGCGACGAAGGAAATCGGTCTGTCCGTTCGCTGGCGAGCAGTCCTCACGCACGAGCGAAAATCCCTTCGCGGCGACCTGTTCGGCGAGTCGATCCCACAGCACCGCCGGTGCAGCGCCTTCGAGGAGAAGTGGAGCGACATTGGGAAGGTCAGGGCCATCGGTCTGGCTGATGTCAAAGACATGCACGACGCGAAAGCCGCGCAGCACTCGGGCGAGTTCAGGGTGCTCGGTGTCGTCGGACTCATCGACGGGACGGCCGCGAGTAACGCACGGCGCGAGGATCGCGATCCCGTGTTCACCCTTTCGGACTTGGTGCCCGAGTGCGACCCAGGCGCGATATCCGCAGACCCTCGTGGCGTCGCTTCGCTGAGCGAGTATCAAGCAAACATTGCCAAAGCTGTAGTTGTGGAACCGGCGAGCAACGTCGAGCATCGCTGCCCAGTCATCGCCAGAAACAAGGGATTCGATTGCTTGGACCATGGCCTCGTGCGCCTCGGTCAACTTGTCGTTCGGTGGTGTCGTCATCGGTTGCTCCTCTCAGTGAGATGGCTCAGCAAGGCCTCGCCTTGCTGGCCAGAGAGGGCCTCCGCACGAACGGCACCGAGGGTCAAGGGACGGGCGTGTCCGAGCGAGAACCGGAGCGCAGCGGAGGCTCGCAGCGACCCTTGACGCCGGTGTCGGACGTGCAACTCGGAGCTCGGTCGGTGACTCGCTCCACTCGCAGCCAACGAGCTGACCTGCGGTTGTGGCGAGGGTGCCTTCAACTGATGTAAGAACCATTCAATGACTGTGAGCGCACCGCCGACGATGCGATGAGCCCACAGGACTTCGACGAAGGAACGTCGGCGACCTCGCTGCTCGCTTCCGGTGTCGCCTATCTCCAACCAGAAGACGCCGTTCTCGACGCGATGTTCGAGGGATGGACAGCGCAGCAACGTTCTCGTCGTCTGCTCGGCTCGACGGTCGAGAACCGAGCACAAATCGTGCGGCGCTTCATCGAGTTCACGAACGACTACCCGTGGCGTTGGGCACCGGCCGATGCCGAGGCGTGGACGTCCTCGCTCGTCGAGGCGGGAATGGCGCACTCGACCATCCGCAACTACCAGGGAGCGGTGTCGCTTTTCCTCGGTTACGCCTGCGATCCCCGTTATGGCTGGATCACTACCTGCGCCGAGCGGTTCGGTGACGCGCCGGCGCAGATTTTCCACGAGTGGAACAGCGCCATTCATCGGATCGAGTCCGAAGCCCGCCCGGAGAACCGACCGCTTAGCAGGAACGAGCTGCAGGACCTGTTCGACTATGCCGATGAACAAGTCGCGATGGCCGAGCGTCTCGGACGCAAGGGTTGGCTCGCCGCGTTTCGAGATGCAGTGCTGCTGAAGACGACGTATGCCTTTGGACTGCGGCGGCGAGAAGTGGCGATGCTCGATCTCGCTGACTTCGGGAAGAACGCCCGTGCACCGCAGTTCGGACCTTATGGGGTGTGCTCGGTGCGCTACGGCAAAGCGACCAAGGGCAGTCCACCGCGCCAACGAAGCGTGCTCGCAGTGATGGACTGGTCCGCGGCGACACTCACCGAATGGATTGAGCACATCCGCCCCGCTTACGGCGAAGGTGCCGGCACGACGTTGTGGCCGACCGAGCGCGGTGGACGCATCTCGGTCGGGGCGGTGAACTTTCGCTTCGCGTCTTACCGCGACGCGCTCGGTTTCGAGCCGGTGCTGTCGCCGCACTGCTTGCGCTACAGCTACATCACCCACTTGCTCGAAGACGGTTTCGATCAACTGTTCGTGCAACAACAGGTCGGCCATCGCTGGGGCAGCTCGACCGCCGGTTACACAAAAGTCGGCTCTGACTACTTGCAAGCCGCGCTCGCCCGGGCACTGCGCCCGGCGCTCGGCGAACAACACTGAGGAGGAACAGATGGCGAATCTTGAGTATCGCTGGAATTTGCGGCTCGTGATGGCGAACCACGCCATGTTCCAGACGACTGACCTTGTGCCACTGCTCGCTGAGCGCGGCGTCGCGCTCTCCTCGGTCCAGGTGTATCGACTCGTCACCCAAACGCCCGAGCGTTTGGCGCTTCGCACGTTGATGGCGCTGTGCGACATCTTCTCCTGCACGCCGAACGACTTGATCGAGCCGATTGCTACGCCGGTTCGTCGGCGCGCAGCGGGTGGCACCCAGGCCGCGGTGAGTTCACTGAAGGGTCGGCGACCACGCCGGGCCACGATCACCAAGGAGTGAGCGACAAGGAGCCCTGCAGCAACTGTGGTCGATCGACCAAGCTCCGCTATCGCGGACCGAACGGCCGACTCTGTTCCAACTGCGGGCAAGTTCGCGGCGCGAAGACCTGCGGCACCTGTGGCGAGATTCGTCGGGTGGCGGGTCGGGATGCCAACGGCAAACCATGGTGCGAACGCTGCAAGCAACGCGTCGTGCATGCTGTTTCCGACGAGCGTTGTCGAGCAGACGTTCTCGCTGCGGTCGCTCGAGCCGATCCAGACCTTGCAGGCGCAGACGCCAAAGCGGCGTTGGCCTCCGCGGTCGGGACGAGTCGTTCCCTGCGTCGTCTTGCGCGGATCGTTCGCGCTGATCCGAACGTGTTGAAGGTCGGCCCGAACACGCACCCACCAGTGCTTGCTCGCTTTACGACCGCGCTCATCGAATGTGGAGCCAAGGTCGTCGCTATCTACCCGCAGTGTCAGTCGTGTGGCCGGAGTCTTCATCTCCGAGGCAACGGACTGTGCGACGCGTGTGACGCGCAGTCGCGAAAAGAAGAGTGCGGCCGTTGTGGCAACAAGCGCGTCGTTTGGCGTCGCGATGCTACGGGTGCCGCGTGTTGTCAGAACTGTGTCAGTGCCGAGCGGCGAGCACAGCGACTCGAGGAGCTTGCGACGATCGTCGTGAACCATATCCGTGCGGCAGATGCGAGTTTGACCACAGAAACCATCGAAGCTGCGATCATCCGGATCACCCCGAAGCGTCCCGATCGGGAATGCCTTGCCGAAGAGTTGAGGAAAGGAGAGGCGCTGAACGAACCACATCGCAGAAGCGCACTCGTCGCTCGTTTCCTCGCCGAGCTGCGAAACGCAGGGTCGCTTCTTCCGCAAGCACGCTGCGAGACATGTGGCAACGACGCGGTGTCCCTCGTCACCACCCACGGCGTCGTGCGATGCCGTGGGTGCGTTGCGCCGCGAAAAAAGGCTCGGCTGAACTACCGAGTTGCGTTCGGTCGAAGGGTGAAGACGGTCACGAGGATCCGAGGCACCTGCACAGGATGTGCACGCGCCGAAGTGATCCTCGACGATGACAACAAGTGTCGGACATGTCGAGAGCGAGCGGCGCATCGATGTGAATCGTGCGGTGACGACGCGGTGCTGAGGAACGTCGATGGACGCCGCCTCTGCTACCGATGCGTCTTCACCCGTGAGCTCGACGAGTTCTTCGCACCGGTGCAAAGCGATCCATGTTTCGAAGCACTGCGCAACGCGATTCTCGGCGCGGTGAACGCACAGACCGCACGCCGTTGGCTTCAGCGCTCGAGCGGTGGTCGACTGCTGTTGAGCGTCGTCGCTTCGGGAGAGCGCTTCAGCCACGAGATGCTCGACGCGGCTGGAGACGACAGGAGTATCCGACACCTTCGGGCATTGCTCATCGCGTCGGGAGTGTTGGGCGAGGAAGGCCGCTCGGTCGATCGCTTCGAAAACCGGTTTCGGTTCGTTGTTGATGAAGCGAACCTCGATGCCACAGACCGAAGGGTCGCTCGAAGCTGGTTGCGATGGCAGGTGCTCGCCCGGTTGCGTCGCCGTGAGGAACGGGGCGAACCCATGACGCACTCGATGAACAACGCGCTCAACAAAGTGCGCCAGGTTGTCCGCTTTCTCGAATGGATTGATGAGCGAGGCGAGCGCCTCGCATCGCTCTCTCAGGCCAGCATCGACGAGTGGTTCGCGCTGCCCGGTGCGCTTCCGGAACGAGCGCGGCCTTTCCTTGTCTGGGCGCAGGGACGCAACCACATCTCCAAGGACCTCGAAGTGCCTCCAAGCGGACGCCGCTCTCGTCTCGAGATCGGAGACGATGCCACTCGGTGGGCGCTCGCACGGCGGATCGTGGTCGACGATCACCTTGGCGCTGACGTTCGCGTCGCAGGTGCGCTCTTGCTTCTCTATGGCCAGCCACTGGCACGGATCGCACGTCTTGGACGAGACAATGTGCGCCAGAGCATTGACGGGACAACGATCCTCGATCTTGACGGCCATCCGTTGCCCATTCACGAGCCCTTCGCAACCTTGGTCGAAGAGCTCCCCGTCCGCCGCCGGCAAGGTGTGCGAGATCAGTTCACGAGCAATTGGCTCTTCCCCGGCGACGAGCCTGACCGGCACGTTGCTCCCAACACGCTCGCTACGCGATTGCGCCGCATTGGTGTCGAACCGCGATTGATGCGTAACACCGCTCGTGCTCAGCTCGCTGCCGAGATTCCTTCGTCGCTGCTGTGCGAGATCATCGGGATCAACTCCAACACGGCCGTCGCGTGGGCAAGCCGCGCCGCTGGCAATTGGACGAGTTACGTGAACGAGCGCGCGAATCAACGCGTCGAGTCTCAGCACTGAACACCAACCCGAAGTCGCTTCCTTAACTGGTATTCACAGTGTTGGGATAGATCGCTTCTGCCAGTTGAGTAGCGATGAAAGCGCGCTGCGACGCCGAGCATCGCTGCCCAGTCCTCTCCAGAGACGAGGTGCTCGACCGCAGTGGTGAGCTGCTCGTGCGCCTGGGTGAGGTGGTCGTCGTGATCGGTTCGCACCGTTCGGCCGCTCATCGCTCGATCACTGGTCGAGTCGGGACCGGCGTCACCGGGCGGGGCGCGTTCGATCGGAGCGGGATTGCGGAGAAGGTGTTGGGGGATGCAAGCCTTCGCGCCCGGGCGAGCACCGCGGAGGTCGCGGTCTCATCCGGGCGCCGTGAAGGGTCCGACGATCGCCGCCCGGCGTCTGTTCGCCTCTCTGGAGCATCCGGTCGGCCTGGGCTCACCTCGCGCCCTGCACGAACGGTCCGGCCCGGGTTCGCTGGTTCTTCCGTCCTCCGACGCGGTTGGCGCTCGCCAGCGGAGAGCCCCGAAGCGATCGTGCGGAGCGCCTCTGGTTCTTCGAGCCCGGCGCGGAGCGCAGCATCGAGCAGGTGGGCCTGGGCGTCTTCGGCGTCGAGGACATTCGCGCCGACGAGGGTGCCGAGGGAAAACGCGGCGCGGTTAAGACGGTGGTTGCGCGTTCCCTCCGGCGTCGTCGCGACCGCGTTGCACTCCGACTCGACTGCGACGCGCACGTAGTGGTTGCTGCGGAGCCGGATCGGCGCCGACTCGGACGGCGCCGTGTGGGAAGGCGGACGAAGGCGGTCGATCAGCCACTCCGGCGCAGCCGTGAGGTGAACGTTCGGCATCCTCGGCGTGAGCTCTCCGGTGTGCTCGTCCAAGAATCGGTAGTCGTGGCCGTCGGGGTGGCGTGACGGCGGTGCGACGACGTAGCCGCCTGCGCCGCGCACGTCGACGCCGTCCAGGACTCCTGCGCGGGTCGGCAGACCGCTCGACGCAAACCAGAGGTGCCAGCCCCGCGCCGTGCGCACGATGACGTTCGGGTGCAGGGGATCGTCGGCGTTGAGGGCCTCGAGCGCGAGGCGCGCCGCCGGGCTATCGATGTCGACGACGTCGAGCCCACCGCCTGTGCGGATGCCGACGTTCGCACGGGGCGAGGAGGTCCACCACTGACGGATGCGCGCCTCGTCACTCGTCGCGTCGGTGAGGCCGTGCGGGACCAGGCGGCCGTCGGGGATCTTCTCCTCGACCCGTAGCGGCAGCACGGACCATCCGCGGCGGGCATACGCGAGGGCCGCGGCGAGAAGTGGGTTGGCAGCCTCGGCGACCATCGCGCGGTGCGCCGCCTGGCTTTCGCGACTGAGCCCTGCCAGCGAGCGGATGCTGACTGGGGGGAGCGACGTTCGGACCTCGAAGGTGTCGTTCCCAGCGAAGCGGGCGAGCCCGAAGTCCGAGAGCCGCCGTAGCGTCCGGTTGAGTGGCGCGCTGGCATTGAGGTGTTCGCGAAGCCCAAGGTCGCGGGCGAGATTCGCGAGATCGAGCGCGGTGCCTTCGGGGTGCGCGTCGAGCTCGGCCCCGAGGCGTCGCACGCAGAGCGTCGCGGCCGGACCGATAACGGGAAGCCAGCACCGCTCGACGTAGGGGTGGTCGGTGCGAAATCGCGGCAGCTGCTCGCCGGTCGCCGGCGCGTCGGCAATGGGGACGAGGAGTGGCCGGAGGAAAAGGAGCGAGGGAAGGTCCCCTCGGCGCCGCCCAGCTACGGGCACGTCAGATTTGGCCATCAGCGGCCTCCTTTCGGCGCGGAAACAGATCTCGCTGTGCGCGGTTGCGAGGCGCTCATGACGACCCTCCGGCTCCCTCGACGAACGAAACGGCTGCAGGGAGAAAGGGGATCTCCGCGCCGTGCTGGTAGGTGACCCAGGCGCCCCAGTTGGTTCCGCCGGCCGAGATCGAGAACGCGGCTCCCGCCGCACAACTCGGCTTGTAGTCGCAAGACGCCGAGTACTCGGCGTGGACGGAGTTGATCTGCCAGACGCCGCGGTCGACGGTGCCGTTGCTGTCAAGATTCGTCGCGGTGGGATTGCCTCCCGACTCCGCGAGCGCGACCGCGATCGCCATCACGAGCCCCGAACCGGAAAAGCCGGCAGCAGCCGCGACGGTACCGATCTGGGCGACGGTGAGATCGGGACCGCCGCCGGGAACGACCACGGCGCTCCCGCTCGCGGCGAGGGTCGCCGCACTGCCCGAGGCGATCCCGAGTCCTGGATCATTCAGCGCGCCGCCGAGCGCGCCGGCGAGCGCGACGATGCCTGCCACGACTAAACCACCGAGCGCAGCGCCGATCTTGGCGACGGTGCGCGCCGTGCTCGGTGACGCCGCGGCCCGCAACACGATCGGGTTCATCGCGGCGACCCGAGGGGGCTAGCCGAAGTGCGGCCGAGCATCTCGGCGTCGGTGTCGAACGCGTCGAGGAGCGATCGCGGGACGAGATGGCGGACGAGTCGGGCGTGCTCGCCGACGTGCCAGAGCGCGACGCCGCGTCGAAGGTGCGGGAGCAGCTCGCTCTCGGCCTTCGCGAGCTCGAGCACGGATGCGGTCTCGGCGAGCGCGGCGTCGCTGTGCGCGAGGAGGACACGGCTCGCGGTGTCCGCGACCAAGCTTGCTGCGAGGCGTGCCGCCTCACTCCGTTCGTCGCCGACCGCGCGGAAGTCAGCGAGGCCGTGCGTGACGAGGACGACCGAGGCGCCGAGCGCGCGGGCGAGCTTCATCGTCGCCCGTAGCCAGCGTCCGATCCCCGGATCGGCGAGCACCTGCCAGGTCTCGTCGAGGACGAGCATGCTCTGCCTCCCCGGCGCGGCGAGCGCCGCGGTGAGCCACGAACCCGCCGCCACCATCGTCGGCGCGAGCACGGCAGGATTCGTGTACACGGGCGACAAGTCGACGTGCACGCCCGGGCTCGTCGCGTCGAGATGGACCGTTGACGGTCCGTCGAACATGCCGGCTAGATCGCCCGCCACGAGGCGGCGAAGGGCGAGCGCGAGGTCGCGTACCGCACTCGCGAGCTCTCCTGCGCTCGTGCGAAGAGCCGCCGCGACCGATGTGCTCGGAGTGAGCAGCGCATCGACAACGGTGCCAAGGAGCGGCGCGCCGGAGAGCTCGCCAACGGTCGCGTCGAGTGCGGCGCGCTCTTCGGGGCGAAGGGGACGGCCGAGGCCGGACTCGCCGAGCGCACCGAGGACGTCGACGCGCCGGCGCTGATGCTCGTCAAGGATGCCTGGCGAGAAGGACAGTTCGAGCGGGTTGATCCGAGTCCGCCCACCCGGGGAGAGACGGACAGTCGGAAGACCTAGGAGCTCCGCGAGGGGCCGGTACTCGCCCTTCGGGTCCAAGATCGCGACGGAACGGCCGAGGAGCGCGCGTTGGGTCCAGCAGAGCAGCTTGGCGACGGTCGACTTGCCGCTTCCAACCTCGCCGAGGACGAGGAGGTTCGGGTTCGTGATCAGACCCGACGCGTAGGCCGCGAAGGGGTCAAAGCAGAAGAGACCACCTGAGCGGGCGTCGAGGCCGAGCACCGGTCCGTCGTCGAGCGGTCGGTCGGCCTGGAGGAGGTAGCAACTCGCGAGGTTGCGAGTCGTCGCGCGGTGCGGTGCCAGCACAAGCGTCATCGCCAACCTCCCGCGAAGCGGACGATCCCGAGCGGGAGCGTGGCAACGAGGGCCTCTGCCTGGCGGCCGTAAAGGCGGCGAAGCTCGACGTGGCTCTGTGCCCCCTGGCTCACGAGGGCTCGGGCACAGGTCGAGAGCTCCTCCTCGCTCGTTGCAGAGACGGTGACGAGGAGCGAGAAGCGTGCGTCGGCGAAACCCGTCGCGAGCTCGACCTCGCGGTTGAGCGCCGCGTCGTGGGATTGTTCGTGGCGAGCGCCGGAGCGAAAGCCCCAGCGCGCCCGCATCGCCTCGTCGCTCTCTTCGGACATGACGGCGCGCTCCGCCCTCTTGATCGCGAGGTCTGGACGAGCGAGCTCCAGGTGGAGGGCGAGGGTGCGTCGATCGAGTGGCTGTTCGGCGAGGACGAGTGGCCAGGCCCACTCCGGGCCGACTGGGAGGCGGGGCAGCCCGCTGGCTTCGAAGGAAGCGTGCCACCCGGAGTCCGTGCGGACCGATGCCCAGGCGGTCTGCCAGCTCCCTGGCGCGTGGAGCCCTGCCTCGAGCTCGCCGTCGAGGGGGTCGTTGCCGTCGAGCTCGTCGAGGATGGTGCTCTCCGGATCGAGGATCGAGCGCAACGACCGCGCGAGCGCGATGGCCGACAACGGATGGGCGACGAATCCCGCCGCGTCGAGCAGGTCGGCGAGGCGCGCGCACTCGGTGGCGATGGCCTGCTCGTTCCGGCTCGATCGGCCGAGCGTCACCGTGAGGAGAACCTCGTGGCGGACGGCCTGGCCGGCGAGCGACTCGAGCTGGCTTCGGTAGATGCGCTGCGCGTTCGGATCGGCGACTGATCCGAGCGAGGCGAGGAAACGCCACTGGCCACCGAGGTCGTCGGGAACGAGACGCTCGGTTAGCTGCAGGCGCTTGAGCTCATTGGACTCGCGAGCGAGCGCACCGAGGAGCTGGCCCCAGGAGCCAAGAGCCCGTGCTTGCTCGTCGGGATCGGTCAGTCCGAAGCGCGGTCCGGAGAGTGAGAACGTGAGCGAGGCAGCGCGGTTCCCGCCGGAGACGTCGGCGACGCCGACCTCGCCGAAGTCCGTCGGCACGCGACGGATCACACAGCGTCCGACCCCCGGCAGGTGCCAGCGAATCGGTCCTGACTGGTGCTCCATCTCGATGCCACGGCCAGACCGCAACCGGTTTCGTGCGAGCGGCGCCCTCGCACGGCTGCGACCAATGAGCTGGGCGCTGAGCGGCGCAAACCAGGTGACGAGCGGACGCCCACTGATCGGCGTGAAGGCGACGAGCGCGCCGAGTCCGATACAGCCGAATCCCGCGAGCGGCTGACGCGCGCCGAGGACCGCAACAAGGGCGAACACCACGCCGACGCTTCCCGCGACAACCTGTGATCGAGCGAGGCCGAGCACGCCGTTTTCGTGTCGGGGTGCGAAATGATAGGTCGGGGTCTCGGTCACGGCCGGGCTCCCGAGGAGTCGGGTCCGCGGCCTGGCCCTGGCGCGGGCAGACCGGAAGGCGCGGGCGTCGAGCGAGCCGGTGCCGCACCCGACTGCGGAGCTGTCGGAGTGGTCGTGGACGAAACTCCCCGAGGGGACGTGGCCGAGCCTGCGGGTGCTGCTGGACCGGGGGCTGTCGGCGCGCTGCTTCCTTTTGCCGGCCCTCTCGGACCGCGACCGCCGGAATTGCTGCCGGTCGGGCCGCGACTCGTCGAACCGCCGGCGGCCGGACCCCTGCCGGATGAGCCACCCGATGACCCTCCACCGGGGCCAGCGCTCGCTGCGCCGCCAAGCGACGTCGCGCCGCCGTCCCCGGCCGAACCGGAGCCCCCAGTTCCACGCACGCGCCGCATCAGCGTGCTCGTCGAGTTGGCCCCTGCCGCGAGGCGCGACGCGGCGTTTCCGGATCGCATGAGGAGGCCACCGCGTCCGGCACTGAGCGCGGCTTCGGCCGCGAAGGGGACGACGCGAAGCGCGATCGGCAGCCCGAGCGTGGCGAGGCCAAGGAATGCGATGCCGTTGACCATCGCGTCGATGTCCGCGCCAGGCGTGGTGAGCGAGACTGCCGAGTTCGTGAGCGCGGCTGCGCCGAGGACGAGCACGACGACGATGACGAGCTTGGAGATCGCGATCGCGGTCAATATCTCGCCGAGTCGTCGGAGCCACGATGCCGTCTTCGGCCACAAAAGGCCCGAAAGACCGAGCGGCAAGAACGCTGTCGTCACGAGGATGAGCGCCGTTCGCATCGCGAGCTCGAGCCACAACGTGAGGGCGGCAAGCGCCGCTAACAGCGCGAGGAGGACCGCGCCGATCGCTGCGACCGCTCCTCCTTCGACGACGGCGGTGACTCCGAGCGCGGTGCCGAGACGAGCCAGCGCAGCCGAGATGGAGATCCCCGAGGTTCGCTCGACGACTTCGCAGGAGACATCCACCAGACTGAGGAGGAGCTGCACGAGCGCGAGGGCGATGAGGGCTCCGACTCCGGCGAGCATCAGCCGGCCGAGTACGCGGCCGAGCCCGGCGACGCCTTCACCGTGGGCGAGGCTCTCGAGCACGCCGGCAAGGAAGAGCGGCAGCGCGGCGAGGCTCGCCACGGTGAGCATCGCCCGCCAGGGCCCTAGGAACCAGCTCGAGAGGTTCACCGCCGTCGTCGCGGTCGCCGCATGGGTGAGACCGCCGATGGCCCACGCGGCGAGGGAGGTGACGCCGGAACCGATCGCGTGCGCCAACGCGGAGAGGATCGCCGAGGCGATGCTGCTGGCGATACCGGCGAGCAGCGGATGGCTGAACAAGGTCGCCATTGTTCAGTGCGCCGACTGGCCGAGGCTGAAGAACCACTCGACGAGTGCCGGTCCGAAGCCGATGAGGAGACCAGCGAGCAGCGAGACGATCACTGCTGTCTTGCCGCGCGACGCGCCCTGGTAGTTGTTCGAGTGCGAGGAGAGCGCCCAGACCGCTGCGCCGATGATGATCGCGGCGATGACCGCGAGCTCGGCGTCGAACTGGAGGCCCCCGAGGAGCGAGACGAGCGAGCTGCTTCCCGGGAGGCCCGAGGCGTTCGGGGAGACGTCGATGCCGCTCGCGGCGAGCACGGCCGGCGCGCTCACGCGGCGTAGCCGTCGTGATTCGCTGTCCCAGACTCATCCTCGGCTAGCGACTGCTCGTTGTGGGGGAAGAGCCATTCGGCCGCGGCGTCGTGGTCGCCGGTGAAGGCAGGAGGACGATCAGGTAGAGGGCGGTTCTTTCGCATTGCTGCTCCTTTGGAGTCGGGAACAGCAGTGATCGTGCACTTTCGACCTCCGCGCGAACCTCCGCGAAACACTCCGCGAAAGCCTCCGCGGAGAGAAATATGCGAAGAAAATTGACTTGCGACCTCCGCGGGGAGGGTTCAGTCCTCCGCGAGATAGCTCACGAACCCACTGGAAGTAGCTTTCTGCCATGAGCACCGACGAAGGAGCACCGTTGCTGTCGCGGTTGCAACAACATGCAGACTTCTTTGAACGCGTGGCCGATGGTCGCTCGACGCTGTTCGCAGATAATCCGGTTGGCGCCAAGCTCCTCGCGGCAGATCTCCGAGAAGCGATCGAAGCTCTCTCAGATCGCCCGGATGGCTGACCCGGTCCGGCGAGCGCCTGCGGCTGAGACGCTCCGCTGGGCCGCCGATTCAATGGCGACAGGTTCTGTCGTCGTGGGTTGCCGACGATTGTTTGGCGGGATTACCTCGTCGATGCATCGCTTGAGCATCGAACAGCCGAACGGAGTGCGCCAGTCCGTCGTAATCAGACGCTGGGTCGGTCCCAACCTCGAAAGCGCACGAACAAGTGTCGAGCGCGAAAGCATGGTGCTCGCCGGTCTCTCCCGCTCCGACCTCCCCGGTCCGCGACTGATCGCAAAATCGCTCGGCGAGCGGACCAACGGCCACCCCGCCGTGCTTATGACGCGTGTCCCCGGTCATGTGCACCTCGAACCGCGCGACCCGGGAGATTGGACGCGGCAGATGGCCGTGATGCTCTCGAGAATCCACAGCGCTGACATCGACGTTGACATGGCGCCCGTAGGGCAATCGTCGGTTCACCGGGACGCGCCGCGATGGAGCCGCAGACCGTGGCTGTGGCGAGATGCGCTCGAGCTGTTGCAAGGCCCTGCTCCGAAGATTCGCACGTTCATCCACGGTGACTTCCAACACTTCAACGTACTGTGGGCTCGCGAGCACCTGGTAGGCGTTGTCGACTGGACCGAGGCAGGGCGCGGTGACCCTGACCGAGACGTCGGTCACTGCCGTCTCAATCTCGCCGTCTTGTACTCCGCGCAGATGGCGGAGCGCTTCCTCCTCGCGTACGAGTCCGAAGCGGGAAGACGAGTTGATCCATGGTGGGACGTCTACGAACTCTGCGTCTACAACGAATCCTGGCGATCGTTCATCCCGGTTCAGGTGGCCGGTCGTATCGTCGTGGACATCGACGGCATGCACGACCGGGTCGAGGAACTTCTCGACTCAGCAATCAAGCGAGCATTCTGAGCTGCTGCCTGGCTGCCCCGGAACAGTGATGTCGGCGTCGGTACCAAGCTGCTCGGCGCTAAAGGCGGAATCCGCGATCGGCTCGCCAGGCGACTGATTCGGCCCATTCCTCTGCGGCGACTCGGACTACGTCCACGACCGGATCTTTGGTCTCAGCGTAGGCGCCGGTGTCTGGCGTTAGCGCCGACAGTCGGCGCTTAAACTCCGAGTAGGAGGCGACGGCGGAAGGGTGGGCTCGGAACCAATCTCGAAACAGCAATGCGAGTCGCTCATTTGGCGACCCGACTAGCCGGACGTGAAGATTGACCGGCTGTCCGCGATCGGCACGACGAATCCAGAGTCGCTTTGACCAATTCGCGGCATCGTCATCGAGACCGGCGGGCACGTGGTCGGCCTCGTAGGGACTCCGCGTAAAGCCGAGGGTGCTAAGTGGCACGTCGAATACGCGAGTTGCCTCGGCGAGTTCTCGTACGCTTACTTGTAGGTCGAAGATGTTCTTCGCCGCCATTCCGGCTATCGCCGTACTGCCGATGTGCTCGATACGGCTTGCCGTTGGACCGAGAAGTTCTTGTAACGAGGCTATGAGGCTCGCCGCGTCGGCTGGCCAAGACGGTTGATAAGGAACGACTACTGGTTGCATAGTGGGCATTCCGTCGTAATAGCAGATGCGGAATCCCGGAGGTGTTGGCATTCCGTGTCACGGATCAGACCCGTTCTGCGAGAACGATTTCCGTGTCGCCTGGCCAATCCCAGAACCAGCCACTCGGCGAACGCGCCGTTAATAGAGCGCGCACCTCGTTCTCGAAGTCGGGAAGCCTTTCACCGAATAGGTGAGGCGCAGAGAACGACATGGAGAGATAGCCGGACAACACGCTCTCGATGTCACGGAGCAGGTCGGCTTTCCCGGGAGCGAACATCACGGTCGGTTGGCCGAATCGTGTTTTGACCAAGATGTCCTCGAAGGTGTGAGTTCGAATAGGTGCAAACCCCTGGCCATTTCGACGCTTGGGCCCGAGGAATCGGTCGATGATCGCTTCGATTTCGTCGTGAGGGATTGGCGGCTCGAGTGGTGCCGGCGGCCTCGGACGACCATCGATCGTGTGGGCGATGAGCGCGAGCGCTCCACTTGGCTCAAGCATGTCGAGGACGGCCTCGGCGACTGCGAGCTCGTTCGTTCGGTGGAATGACTGGCCGAAGGTGATCAATCGGTACGGGCCTGGAGCGATCGCAGGAAGATCCTCCGCCAACCCTTGTACCCACGAACAGTTGTCGACGCCCGTGGCAACGACTCGTTGCTGCGCCTCAGCCAGCATCTCAGCATCGGGATCGACGCCGACAACCTCTGCAAACAACGAGGCGAGCCGAAGCGTCAGGACACCTGGTCCACAGCCGACGTCGAGGAGCCGGCCAGCGCCGTTCAGCCCCAGTGTGTTCGCGAGGATGCTCTCGAGCTGATCGGAATAAGGCGGCCGCCCGACGATGTAGTGAGCTGCGGCGCCGCGATAAAGCGTGGGGTCGTAGCTCATGGGTGAAGCCTCGCGCATGCGCCTAAACAGTGAAAGTAGCGCTCGCAGTTGGCAAGCTGTTTGTGTGGACGCGATGGATCGGGTTCAAAAGTCAGTCGCAGCGTATAGCCATGACCCGCACGGGTACGCGCGCGAACACGCTTCGAAGATGGCTGACCGAGTCGACCGGTTCATAACGCTCCTGCCTAAAGAGGCTCAGACACTTGACGCTGGATGTGGCCCTGGCCGCGACCTCGAGCGCTTCGTTGCGGCAGGTCATCGACCGGTCGGCATCGATCTCAACTCGGACTTTGTCGCAATCGCGTCGGAATTCGCTCCTGTGATTGAAGGCGACCTTCGCAACCTGGCGAGCTGTTTCCGCGAGAGGAGTTTCGACGCCGTGTGGGCAAGTGCATCACTCGTCCATCTCGATGATGCTGAAGCGCTTGAAGTCCTCCAGGCGTTTCACAGGCTTCTGCGCGACGGCGGCCATCTTTACGCTTGCGTCATGTCCAAAGGTCAAACAGGGTGGCTCGAGGAGTCAGACGGCTCGCGGTGGTATCGAGCTTGGCCCGCGCACGAGTTCACCGCACTCGTCGAGAGCGCTGGATTCGCCGTTGATGACGAGATCGATGGTCCGTACGTAGAGATTTGGGCTACTCGACTCGGTTAGTCGAACACTGCCCCGTATCACGCCGGGCCGGTGTCACCGTGCGCTCGCTGGTACCGTCCCGTACACAATGATCAGCGCAGTGATTTTCGACCTTGACGATACCTTGATCATCGAAGAGGCAACTGCTCTAGCTTCCTTACGCGAGGCAGCTTCGTTGCTGGACGATCACGACGCCGATGAGTTCGCAACCTTGGTGCTTGAGACCGCCCGATCGCTATGGCGGGCACACCGGTTGCATCCGCTGTGCTTGGAGCTCGGAATAGCGTCGTGGGAAGGCCTTTGGGCGACGTTCGAAGGCTGCCACGAGAGCATCGACGAATTACGTACCTGGGCACCTACGTATCAGCAACGGGTATGGTCGAATGCGATCGCAGCGGTTGGAGATCCTGACGAAGGGCTTGCCCAAGCGATGTCCGAAGCCTACGTCCACGCGCAACGTCGGGGCCATCCGAGCATCGAGGGCGCCGGCGATGCAGTGCGCTCGCTCCATGGCCGATGTCGCCTAGCGCTACTCACCAATGGGCCAAGCGACATTCAGCGGCGCAAGCTCGCCTTGACCGGACTCGAAGACTGCTTCGACTCGGTGATCATCTCCGGCGAACTGGGGATCGGCAAGCCCGACGTCCGCGTCTTTCAGCACGCTGCGGAAGCCCTCGAAGTACCGCCATCAGAGATCGTGATGATCGGCGACAGCTGGGAGCGGGACGTCATTGGTGCGGTCAACGCGGGCATGTCCGCCGTGTGGCTCTCATCTGCACGCCCAACCCCCGAGGACGTAACCAGAGTAACTGTTGCCGAGGGCATCGATGCAATTGCCTCGGTGCTCGACCTCTGATCACACCGTCCCACAACCGTGATACTTCCTTGAGGGCCCAGCGCTCGAGCGTCAAGGCGAGGTCGCTGCGAGAGAACGCTTAATGTCCCAGAGATGGTGCAGCGCATCGTGAGCGTTCGCGTGGATGACGTCGCTTCGCGTGAGCTCGCCGCGCTCTGGATGGACAAGGAGCGTGCCAGCCTCCGCGACGTTCTCGAGAGCCTCTAGATAATCGGCGACCCCATGGCGGAGCGACCACTGGGACGCGGCGAGCGGGATGAGCTTGTAGCCCCGAGCTGTTGCGAGGAGGTTCTCGTCGTACGGGCCGATTGCCGGATCCGCGCCTTCACGAGCGCCTCCGATACGCTCGCTCCAAATCCGCAGATTGTCAGCGACATGGCATACGTAGGCGCCAACCGTCCAGCTGAGATCGGGATGTCGTTCGCTACCCGTGGCTCCCGAGAGCAGCTCCCCGAACGCTGCTGGCAGCTCCGAAATCAGCGACAATGCGTCGCTTTCGTCAATCGACCAGCTGAAACCACACTCGCGACACGGGTCGCCATAAAGGGATGCTCCCCATCGATCCACGTAGCCATCATCGCGAAGTTCACCGGTGGATCGGAGACTTGTGGGTGCCCCCGACCAGTGCTCTGTGTGATCCATGGTTACCAACGGTGGCGGATTAGCGGTTCCACCTCAGCGTCTTCCGCGCGCTCTGGCTCGGCGTGCCTCGGCCCGCGACGCGCGAGGAGTGATTCGTAGAGGGCGCGAGTCTCGGGGTGAACGGTCTCGAACGGCTCGACGTCGTCTTCGAGCGCGGCCGATAGGCGGTGCATCACCGCGCGGACCGCGGCCGGGTTGCCGGCGCCGTCGGCAGCGCGCATCAAGATTCCGTAGAGACGCTCGTCGTAGGGACTGATGAGGATGCCCTGAGCGGCGGCCTGTGCCGCTGCGTCGTAATCGCCCCGGGCGAGCTCCTCTTCGCCGAGCTCGTAAGCGACGTCGGTGACCTCGGACTCGATCGCCGCCATGATCCCCTCGGTGGTCAACCAGATCCAGTCCTCGTCACCGGCCGGACGGCCGCGCACGAGCGCGAGTGCGTCGGCGCGACTCAAGCGGTCACCCCTCGCCACGAGTGCACGAAAGTGCGCCCAGTCCGTCGCAACCTCGGGTCGGAGTGCGAGGTCGCCTCGCGCCGGAAGGAGTGGCTCGCCGTTCGCAGTGGTGCCAAGGGCTCGCCGGACCTCCCAGCGGTAGTTCCAGAACGTGTGGTCCGAGCAGTCGCCCTTCGGCCACACGGCAGCCTTGACCACGTCCGACGATCCGCCCTCAGGATGGAGCGCCAGCCATGCGAGGAGTTGGATGGACTTTCGACGCGTGAGTTCGCCGGGGAGCCCATGGAGCTCGAGCGGGCCGAGCACGCTGATCTCCACCTGCGGCACCGCGGGTTCCTGGGAGACAACTGGACCGTCTCCGATGAGGTGCAGCTCCTCGGGTGGCCACGTGTACTCAGCTGCCGGAGCGTCGTCCACCGCCTCAGCGTCTCCGACATCGCCGAAGAGCGGTTGCCGCTCGGCTACTTCGAACGAACGGCCACCGTCGTCCGCGTGCTTCGAGGCAGCGTCGCCGTCTAGCTCGTCATCCGAACCCTTGTCGGCTGGGTTTTCGGCAGCGAACGCGACGCTCGGCACCGAGATCGCGTCGTAGGGAGCCTCGTCGGGTGCGACATCAGCGCGGCTCGCCGCGAGCCCGAGGACGGCCGCGATCCCCGCGAGATGGCGGCGCGACACGCGCTGTGCCCGAACCCGTCGTTCGAGCATCGGCACTTCGAGCGTGCCGTCGCCGCGCGCGACGAGCGTCCATCGCGCGGCGAATGCTCCGGGAGCGACGACCGCGAGGCCCTGGGTCTCGGGCGCTGCGATCGCCGCAAGCGTTGTCGCCTCCTCGGATGTCGGCGGATCGCTCGAGACGACGAGCAGCAGCGGCCAGTCCTCGTCGGGTGCAGCGAGGCGCGCCGTGGCAGCACTTCGCGCCCCGCTCGTCTCCAGTTCGCGCGTGGTCGCTTTGGCTCGTCGGTGAGCGACGTCGAGCGCGCCGGCGAGCGTGGGAACCGTTGTGCAGCGGTACGGGTTCGCCTGACCGGTGCCCACCCCGACGTCGTAGAGCTCCGCGCGCTCGACCCAGCTCGCGCTCGCGAGCTCAAGTGCAATGGCGGTCGCGACCTCCGCGGCGACCTCAGCGTCCCCCGTGATCGCGATGCTTCCTCCGCTCTCCAAGTTGAGAAGGACGAGCGCTCCGTCCTCCTCACCGATCGTCACGAGGCCTGGCAGGAGGCTAGCGTCCTCCGCGGCGGCGATGAGCGCACGCTCGCTACCAGGATCGCGGAGGTCGAGGAGCCACGTACCGTCCTCGCCGTCAGTGAATGGCGCAGGTGCGGACAACGACCCTTCGAGATGGAAGGTAACTCGATCAGGAGCTAGGAGGAGGCCGAGGACGTCGGGCGCGAGCTGCCGCTCGTGGCACACGCTGCAAAAGAGGCGGATGCTGCGGTCGACCGTCGTCGCGGCGTCACGGTCGGCTCCCGAGGCGAGTGCGCGCTCAACGTCGGCTAGCGCTCCCGTCGGTAGTGCGATTCGGTGACCCGCTCGACGATGCCGCTGCTGGACGCGGCGGAGTCCGACCAGAAGACCGAGCAGGCCGACGCTGAGTAGTCCGGCACCGATCGGCACCACCGGTAGGGGAGCGGGGCGCTCCGTGACGGCTTGCCAGTGGAATTTCCCGCCGGTTTGGCTGCTAGCCGAAGCCGGCCCGTCGGGAGCTCTGGGCGTCGGCGTCGCGGGTTCGGTCGTCGCCGGTTGGGTTGTCGGCGACGGAGCAACTGAGCTCGATCTGGTTCGGCTAGAAGCGCCGTGATCGCTCACAGGCTGCGGTGCCCTGCGTCCGCCAGCGTGTGCAGCCCGGTGCGGCGCAGTCCGGTGCGGCGCAGTCGGCGGAGTCGGATTAGCGGATTCGGTTGCCTCGGCCGAGTCGGTCGGCAGCAGAAGTCTCCATCCGGGATAGATCCAGTGCGGGTCACTGAAGCGTGCCGTGCCCTCCAGACGGTCCTCGTTCAGTTCGGCGATCTGCCGCCACCGAAGCGGGTCGCCGAGCTCTCGCGCCGCGATTCCCCAGAGGGTGTCGCCGCGCTGGACGACGTAAATCCGCGCTCCAGTGAGTCGTTCCGGCCGGACTGGACGTTGTATCGACGCCAGCGTCGCCGCTGGCACCGACGAGGAGGATGTTGGCGTGCTCGGCGCCGAGGTGTAGCGGAGTTCGACATCGGTGAGGACGAGGGTTGCGGCTGGCCGCTGACCGATCGCGGCCAGGACCGCCGCGTCGCTTGGGCGGGCCGATCCCCGCGGCGAGAGCGCGAGCGCCGCTACGAGCACCGCCGCGACGAGTCGGCCCGTGAGCGGCTGAAACAGTCCGGCGAGTGGCACCCGACGAGCTCGCTCGCCGCGGACGGTGCCGGCGACCTCGACGAGGACCGAGACGGCGAGGGCAGCCCAGATCACCCAGACGACGACGGCGAGCGCGTCGACGAGGGTCTTGTCGGGAATGCCGCGCTGGTTGAGATCGTGGCCGAGATCGGACCACGACGGCAGCGAATGCGGAAGCGGCCAGCCGATGAAGTGCCAGAGCGCCCACGGGACGCCGACGACAAGTGCCGTGAGCGCCACGAGTGCCCCAAAACCGGTGAGTATCCGGCGAAGTCTGGTCATGGTGCCTCCTGCTCCGCGGTCGCAGAGCCCGTCGCTGTCTCGTGCAAGGCGTCTATGCCGATCAGGTCGAGGACCTGGGTCTGCTGGGTAACCGTGACGGTCACGGTAACGACGTCGCCGACGACGGTGACCGTCCCGGTCTCTCCCGAGGTCGCGAGCGCCTGCTCCGCGTCGGTGGTCGCTGTCGCCGCGGCGAGGGTGATCTGGCCGGTTGCTCGATACGTGGCGAGATCGATTGCCTGTGCTCCGGCGCGGGCTGCTGCCTGTGCGTCATCTATTGCCTGCACTTTCGCCGCGAGCGCGAGGCCGCCGTCGAGGACGAGCCCTGCCATCAAGATGAGCGCGGAGACCATGACGATGACGAACGCCGTAACCATGCCGTCTTCGTCTCGGGCAGTCACATGGAGCCACTGAGGTCGTCGGGTCCTCATGACGCCGCTCGATAAGTGTCGACGACCGAGACCGAGCGGGCAGAGATCGCCGTTGACGCGGGGAGTCGTAGTCCGGCGAGGTCGGCGAGGTCGACGTTGCAGGTGATGGTGACTGCGACCGTGCCGCCGGCGCTGAACCCGCTGGTGTCGGTCGCGACGGCGAGGTTGGCACAGGTGACATGGTCGTCGGCGAGCGCGGCGGTTGCGGTCTGCTTCGCGGCGTTCGACGCGCTCTCGGGGTCGCGGGCTATCGAGGCGGCCCGCGCGGCCTGGGCCGCGGCGCCGTTCACGTCGATTCGCGCGCTCGCCAATCGTCCGAGCGCCACGACGAAGAGCAGCAGCAGGATCAACAGCGGTGTCACGAGCACGAGCTCGACCGTGACGCTCCCGCGCTCGTTCCGCATCCCTCGAGCTCCGCGCCTCACGGTCCTGCCCCCGGTGTTGTGTACGCCTCGGTCGGTCCGACCGCCACGGCTCTCACCGGAAGGCTGAAGAGACCGACGACGCTCTCGGCCCGCCCGGTGACAACGACGGTCGTGGTCGCCGCGGTCCGGGTCGCGTTGATGGACGGGTCGATGAGCACTGTCTGACCGAGCTGAGTGAGCACGCTCTCGGCTTGGGTTTGGCCGGCGTTGGCCGAGCTCCCCTGTAGGCGCGCAGTCGCGAGACCCTCTTGCGCGACCGCATCCGCGACGTGGCTCGCGTGCTCCCAGATCGCAAATTGGATGACGCTGAGGATGAGGAGCAGTAGCAGCGGCGTCGCGACGACGAGTTCGGCCGCGACCGAACCTCGCTCGTCCCGGGCGCGCCTCGAGGAGGGCGTGCGCATGGCCTGCTAGTTGCCGCCAGTTTGGATGTTGTTCGCTGTCGAGGTGACCTTCACGGCGATGATCGCGATGACGGCGACGGCGAGGCCGACGAGGAGCGCGGTGACGACGACCGTCTCGGTCGTGTAGCCCGCCTCCGGTTCGGCGCGGACGTCTTCCCAGCGATCGCGCAACAGCGCGAACAGATAGCGGAGGAGGATGAGTTCAGGCACGGATGTGCCTCCTTTCTTGGTTGGTCAGAAGCCGGTGAGGACGCGTTCGACGGCGGGAAAGGCGATGAAGCAGAGGAATCCGGCGAAGAGGAGGACGACCGGCAGGCTCATCTTTTCGGTGGCGGCCTGCTCGGAGCTCTCCGCTTCGGTGAGTTCGTGCATTCGCAGCGACACGGCCTTTGCACCGAGACTGGCGCGGACCTTCGCCCCCTCGGTGCCCGCGAGCCCCACTGACGCGGAGAGCTCGGAGAGCTCCGCGACGCCGAGTTCCTCGCCGAGCGTGCCGAGCGCCGACCACGGCGTCTCGCGCGACAGGCGCGAGTGGTCGAGTGCGCGGCGCAGGTAGTCGAATGCCCAGCCCCGCCCGACGCTCGCCGCGTCGGCAAGCGCCGTCTCGACGCCGGCACCGCCGGCCAGCGCGACGACGACGAGGTCGAGATAGGAGCTGAGCGCGTGGCGGAAGTCGCGTCGGCGCTGCAGGGCTTCGCCGTGCACGCCGAGATCTGGCAGGAGGAAGCCCGCGACGCCGAGCAGCAGGACTGCCCAGACGGGGAGCGCGAGCGGCAGCCGCACGCCGCCGAGGAGGAGGACCGCGACGAAGAGCGGGACGAGGACGATGCCGACGAGTCCGAGCGTGACCTGTTCAGCCAGGTGGCGCTCGAGGCTCCGTCCGGTGATAGCGAGGTCCGGTCGGATGCGTCGGGGCACGAGCCAGTCCGCCCCGGCGCGTTCAAGTAGGCGGGCGATCGGCGCACCGAGTCGAGCTGCGCTACCGCCCTCGCGGTTCCTCGTCGCTATCGGCTCGGGCTCGGGGGCAGCGCGCAGGTGCGCGAGCGCGTCGACGAGCGAGGGCCGCGGTGGGAACAGCCCGCGCCAGAAGAGGAAGATGCCACCGCCGAACGCCGCCCCGGAGACGAGCACGACGATCACTGGAGGACCTCCTCCCGCGGGGAGGCGAGGAAGCGCTCCGGCGCGCTCGGACGGCTCATGTGGGCCAGCCAGACGAAGCTCGTCCCGAACAGCAATCCGACGATGAGGAGGACGAACTGGCCGAGTGCCGAGCTGTACGGGGCGAGGTAGCCACGGTTCAGCACCATCAGCGCGAGCGCGAGGCCACAGGTTGCACCGACAACGACCTTCACCGACGCCCGGGTGCGGGCCCGGCCCGCTTCCACGCGAAGACGCATCGTCGCCTGGTCACGCGCAGCGGTTGCGAGCGAGCCGAGGAGGTCGCCTAGGCGCTGCGCGTGGTGCTCTGCGGCGAGGAGGAGGGCGGCGACGACGAGGTCCATCGTCGGGTCTGCGACGTCTTCCGCGAGCTGACGGAGCGCCGGGGCGAGGCGCTCACCATCGAGGCGCGACGCGAGCGTTGTCACCGCAGCGCGAATCGGGAGGGGAGCGACCGACGCCGTTGCGACGATGGCTTGCTCGAGCCCGGCCGCGCCGGCCATCGTGTCGCGTAGCATCTCGGCCCATCCCGCGATCGCCTCGATGCGGGCGATCGCCTCGGCGCGGCCCTTCGTTCCCGAGATCAGCACCGGCGCGCCCCAACCGGCCGCGGCGGCGAGGAGCGCCCCGACCGGCCAGCCCGTGACGGCGCCGACGACGACGCCCGCGACCCCCGCAGCCGCGAGCCGGAGCGTCCGGCGTTCAATCGAGCGCCGCGTCCAGGCGGCCCGAAGGCGCGGCGAGGGTCGGAGGATGTCGTCGCCGCGCCAGGCGCAGATGACGAGGAAGAGCCCGAGCCCGACGAGCGCTCCGCATGCTCCAGCGAGCGCGGTCATCGACGGTTCCATTCGCTGAGCTCGCGATCGGCGTCCCAGAAGCCGTTCGGTTCATTCAGCAGCTCCGGGTCGAAGCCGACTTCGACGAGACGGTCGAGGGTCTCGGCTCGCATCGGCGCGCCAGGTACGGCCCGGCGGTCGGGCCCGGGACGGAAGATCTCGTTCGAGACGACCATCGGGCCTTCGGCATCGGTGACCTCGCGTACCGAAGAGACGAAGCGTCGGCCGTCGTGCTCTTCGAGGTGGACGACGAAGTGAACGGCATTCGCGACGAGAAGGTTCGTCGCTTCGAGCGGGAGCCGTTCCGGCGCTTGGATCGCGTAGGTCGCGAGCTTGGAGAACGCGCCTTTTGAGGAGGAGGCGTGCAGTGTCGCCATCGAACCGTCGGTGCCCTGGCTCATGGCGTTGAGGAGAGAGAGCACCTCCGCGCCGCGTGCCTCACCGACGATGACGCGGTCGGGAGAGAGCCGCAGCGCGAAACGGACGAGGTCGGCGAGGCTGACGCCACCCTCACCCTCGAGATTCGGTTCGCGTGCTTCGAGCGCGACGACGTCGGGGTGGAGCTCGGGGAAGCGCTCGAGACCGAGCTCGAGGGAGTCCTCGATCGTGACGAGCCGCTCGTGGCGGGGGATGTCCGCGGCAATCGCCCGGAGCAGTGTCGTTTTGCCTGCTCCGATGCCGCCGCAGATGATGAGCGAGCGTCGCGCGAGCATTGTCGCGCGGAAGAACTCCCGGAGTGCGAGGTCGAGCGTGCCCATGCCGACGAGCTCGTCGGCCGTGACGCGCAGATACCGATGGCGACGGATCGAGAGGCACGGTCGCGAAGAGACCGAGAACATCGCCGCGAGCCGTGAGCCGTCGGGCATCTGCTGGCCGAGCATCGGATGAGCGAAGTCGAGGCGGCGCTCGCTTAAGCCGACCCGCGCTCCGATCGTGCGCAGCAGTTCGAGCATCTCCTCGTCGCTGTCGGCGATCGGTTCCACTTGCTCGTGGCGGCCGTCCGCGTAGCGGACGAAGACCTGGTCGCACCCGTTCGCGTTGATGTTCTCGATCGAGGGGTCGTCGAGGAGCCGCTGAAGCCGGTCGAGCCCAAAGATCGAATCGAACACCGCCCGGGCGAGCGCATCCTCCTCACCAATTTCGAGGACAGATTTGCCCGAGCCGATCGCCTCGCGGGCGTGTCGCTCGAGGACCTCGGCGATGAGGTGGCGTCCGAGTGCGCGCTCATCATCGGCGCCAAGGCCGCGAGCGGACCCGGCGATGTGTTCTTCGGTCGTGAGACGGCCGAGAACCTCGGCGCGGAGTTTCGCGACTGTCGCGCTGTCCGGCGTCATCGGTCCTCCTCGTCGGCGTGGTTGCCGCTGCCACTCCCGTTACTCGGCCCGACGTGTGCCGTCTGCCGGAAGCGACGAAGGCCGCGGAGGTCGATCAGAACCTCCGCGGTCCTGCTCGGCACGGGTGAGGAGGAGGTGTCCGCGCTCGGCGCGAGCGAGAAGGCGAGGCTCCGAAGCGCGCGCACGAGTGGTGCGTGCCGAAGCTCGCGTGCGTCCGCCGCCACCGTCGGGAGCGCTGCCGCACTCGGCGCGTCGAAGGGGAGGTGCCCCGCGACTTCCACATCGAATGCCGCCGCGATCTCCGCGTCAGGGTAAGGGCCATCGCCGACGAGGATCAGACGGAGTCGAGCTGAGCGCCGCGCCTCAGCGACGATCGGGTGCTCGAGGAAGCAGCCGACCGCGTGGAGGTCGGCGAGCTGCGGACGGCAGGCAAGGAGCGCGACCTCGGCCACGAGGAAGCGATCGGTGCTCGAGTGCGGCATGCGATGCGAATTGGGCGGGTTAACTCGCGGCTCCTCGGCCGCCTGAGAGATATCGAGTCGACCGCAGTCGAGCACGACGTCGCCGTCGAGTTCGCCGAGCTGGGCGAGGAGCCCTTCAAGCATCGTGAGCGCTCGGCGGGACTGCTCGGGCGTCCCCGGCGCGGCCAGCGCGGGAGCACCGTTCGGAAGCGCCTGGCTGTGTGCGAGCGCGAGCTCCACCGCTTCGGTTCGCCGTACTGCCGCGGCGAGAGTGACGAGGCTCGGCTCGGCCGACCAGCCCGAGGCGGCCGCGAGCGTGCCCCCGGCGGGATCCGCTTCGACGAGGAGCGCTTGGCGGTGTGCTGGCCACGTCGCCACGAGGCCGAGCGCCAGCGTCGTCGCTCCACAGGAGCGCACCGAGCCGACTGAGACAACGGTCATGAGCCGCTGCCGATCTGCACGAGACTCGCCTCGCCCGCGGCGGCGAGCTGGGCCACGGTCGCGGCATTCGAAGACTGCACCTGGAGGCCGACCACGCTGCTGCCGTTTGCGTCGCTCGGATCCGCACCGATCGAGAGCACCGTCGCCGGCAGCGGGCTCGTCGACGACGGCGCGGCGAGCGAGCCGGTTGGGGCTACGGGGACTACCTCGACCCGATCCCCCGGCGAGAGGGCGGGCGGGAAGCCGCCGGGTTTCAACAGCACCGCGACGATGTCCGAGCCCGCGATGACGGGCGACGGCGACCCCAGCTCAGCCGTTGTGATCGGCACGCCGGCAACGAGAGGTACCGCGAGCGGCCGGCCGACGACGATCGACTCTTCGCTCGTTGTGACGAACGGGAGGCCACTGTTACTTGAGATGGCAGCGGTCGTGAGGTCGTTTGGTCCGAGGACCTGTCCTGCCGCGAGCGGCCTTGCCGTGACGAGGACGTCTTGACGGCTGCTGAGGTGGAGCGAGGTGTCGGTGAAGGCGAGCGCACCGCCGACAACGAGGAACGCGCCGACGATCACGACGGAGAGCTGGTGCCGCCGGCCGACTGGGGCGACTCGCGCGGTCGCGCGTCGCGGCGCACGCACGCCATTGCTTGTTCGTGGCGGAGACAGGGTCGCCATCGTGGAGTTGCTCCTCTCCTAGGAACCTCCCGCGCCCGAGCCTCCGGGCGGAGATGGATTGGTGGGGGTGTTAATTGCTTGGGACTCGGTGACCTTGACCTCGACATGGGCCGCAGGCCCGGCGACGAGGCCGAGGTTGCCACCACCCGCCGCGCCGGCGACCGTCCAGGTGACCTGCCACACGGTCGTTGCGCTGACGTCGAAGGTGCCGCCGGGCTCGGCGTCAGACGATGCCGTCCAGGTATAGGTGCAGTGGCTCGTCGCGTTCGGCTCCGACAGTTCGTAGGGGGTGCCGGGACCGTCGCAGGTGATCGTGTTGCCGTCGCCCATGTTCCAGACGACCTTTTCCGGCGTGGCGATGGCTGTCGCCGCGACGCCGTCGATCGCGGCGGTCGCGGTGTAGGGCTTCCAGCCTGTGGGATCGAGCCAGAGCCACGTGCTCACGTTCACGAGTTGTGGCGAGGCAGGCGGTGGCGCCATGTCGATCGTGATTGAGGGGAGGTCCAGTTGTTTCTCCGCCTGCTGGGCGACGACGACCGGCGGGGGTGCGGTGACGGCGGCCCCACCTGGTGTAGCTGGAGTGCCGGGCTGGGCGATGACGATCCAGACCGGTGGATGCGGGATAGGACCGTTCGGTCCGGTGCACTCGTCGATCGCCCAGTAGCCGGGCTCTGGTCCGCCGATGCCGAGAGCCTGTTGGAACTGTGGCAGGTTGACCGGGATGAGGGTGCAGGTGATTGGATCGGTGGTCGGTGTCGGGTCGGATGAACCGCCTCCCGAGGGCAGCGTGGTCGTCGTTGCCGAGATAGTCGTTGAGGTTGGACCGGGTCGGGGATGGTGGTGAACCCCAACGCCGACCGTAACTTTGCCGGGTCCCGTGGATGCCGTCGCCGAGCCGCCGCCGTACCCACCTAGTCCGTCGTGCGCCCACGCGGCCGAGACGTCGATCACCGTCGCCACGGCAGCGAGCACGACCGCAATCAATAGCCGGCGGGACACGAACCCTCCGTAATGTCCTGACTCTTCACCTTCCAGGTCGAGCCGTCGAGGACGAGCGTCGCCTTCACGGCGTCGTGCTCCGGTTTGGTGATCGGCGGCACCTGCTTACCCGTCTTCTTGTAGATGAGCAGCGACGCCGAATACGGACAGTCGAGCACTGTCGCAGAGGAAGCATTAAGCGACGACACGTGCGGGTCGAGCTGAATCGGTCCTTTCCCGACGATGCCCTCCTGGTTGTCCGTCACGAGGTTGCCGATGACCTCGTGGAGCAGCGGGTTGACCATCGTTGCCTTGAGCGCCGGGTCGAGCGGGTTTGCCGTCGAGAGCGCGTTTTCGTACGCCGCCCAGCCGGCACGGTAGGCGGTCAGCACGGCCGCTGTGGTGGCTGAGGGGACAGTCGTGGTGGTGGGCGCGGGCGTTGTGGTAGTCGAAGAGGTAGGCGGTGAGGTTGTGGTGGTCGGCGACGATGCCGTTGTTGACCCGCACGCCGCTGCGCCGAGAGCCAACATTGCGCACAGGAAAAACAGCTGCATCGCGGTCCGGCAGTTTTTTCCTGAAAATGGCCCGGAAGTAGCGATTGCGGTCGAGCTGCGAATCAAACTCGAATTTGCCTGGGACCGATGCAGCTGAGTCAACGATGCTGCTGCACGCCCAAGCCGGCGATTTGCCATTGGCGAGGACCCTCCGCGCGGGCCAACCATTCGACGCGATATCCAGCGACGAATACGGCTGGCAAACGAACCTTAACGATTCAGGGCGAATCAGACAAGGCGCAGATCTCGTGCATCGTTCTCGGTCAGTAGCCAGACGAGCGGCCACCAGAGGACAGCGAAACGACGGGATCGTCGCCTCGCGACAACCCTTCAGGGGTGCGTCGGCTACACCGAGTCACACGCCGATACGAGCGATTGCGATCATACCGTCACCGGCGGGCGGTGGTGGTCCCTTTTCAACGGCTTTCACAGGAGCGCTGCTCGCCTCCCTTCTATTGCTCGCGCAGGACTGCGACCGTATGGCGGATCAGTCCTTGTCGCCGAGCTCGTGTTCGGGGTCCGATGGGTTCGACGAGCTTCGTCTGGCTTGACGGAGCGCCGCGTCATTGGTGTCCTTATGCAGCCGTTCTGTCTGGTTCTGATTGTCATGCTCCTTCTCGACACGGAGATGGATGCACAGTGGGACCCACGGCTGCGCCGTGCGAAACCTTGCGGCTCTAGTCGGTTTCTGCGGAGTCTCGTTGTCAGCGCTTAAGGGCGAGGGTTTCGGCGAGGTCAAGTGCGGCGGAATCGCAGTCCTGCATCGAAGTCCTCCCGGTCGGATCACTCAATAGTTGGCAGCCTGCCGAGCTATCGCAGTGATCTCTCGAGCTCGGCGGTGATGCCCACACTCCGGTCGTCGTCGCCGAGGCTTGATGCTCACATCCCTTTTTGCGGCGAAGGCTTGCTCGTTGTCGGCGGCGCACTCCGTGGGTGGTAATAACTGCGGTCTACATCGCCAGCCTCCTGTAAGGGACCCTCGAGCCGACGGTACGGATGCTGAGTGAGGAGCGCGCGTCGCGCCGGAGCGCGCTGCCGGAGCCGTGCCGTCGCGTCAAGCGGTGTTCTCCGGGACGCCGGCACGGTGGGCGACCCTTCGGGTCGGCTCGTCCCTCGCCTCGCCCACCGGCCTTCGTTTCCTCGCCCACCGCTTGACCCGCCGTCCCGTCCCCGGCGATTCGGCCTTCAGAGGCCGACGCCCGGGCGTCGGCCTGGGTCGCAAAAAAAGCATGAAAGGAAACCGTGAAATGACCACCGCTGAAACGAATGAGCAGCAGCGAGTTGAGCAGGAGACGCCGCGAAGCGCCGTGCTCACGCAACTTGACCCGAGCGTGCTCGTGGCACATCCGAACAATCCCCGGAAGAAGCTTGTCGGGATAAAGGAGCTGGCGGCGTCGATCAAGCTCGTTGGCGTCGTCCAGCCCCTTGTCGTGACCCAAGACGACCAGGGCTACCGGATCATCGCAGGGCACCGTCGGGCCGCAGCGGCCATCGAGGCGGGAGTTGCAACAGTGCCTTGTGTGCTCGACGCAAGCTGGTCGGAGAGCGAGCTTGCTCCACTCACCGCCTTTATCGCCGAGAACGTCAACCGGGAGGGATTGTCCACTTCGGAGGAAGCCGAGGCCTACCGGCAGTTACAACTGCTTGGGATGCCTGCTGCGGATATTGCGAAGGCGGCTGGGCGGAAGAAGCATGATGTGGAGCAGGCGATCAGCGTGGCGGAGAACGCGGTGGCGTTCGCGCTGACGGCTCGCCATGACCTCACCTTCGAGCAGGCCGCGGGTATCGCGGAGTTCTCCGAGGACAAGGAGGCCGTGAAGGAGCTGACGGTGCTCGCGGTGCGCTCTCCTGGGTCGTTCGACCACAAGCTCTCCCGACTTCGCCAGGATCGTGAGCGCGAGGTGCAGCACCAGGAGCTGCTCGCGGACTACACGGCGAGGGGCGTCAAGGTCATCGAGCGGCCGGACCGTGACGACAAGGTCATCGTGCGGGTCAGCGACCTCTTCGACCACAAGGGCAAGGCTCTTGACCCGAAGGCTCACGAGGAGTGCCTCGGCTACGCGGCCGCGATCGAGACGGACTGGTCGGGTGAGCTGCACGTTACCGACTACTGCACGAGGTGGAAGGAGAACGGCCATCACCTCAAGGCGAAGGCCACAACAAGCGCCGCGAGCGGTACCGACGCGGCGGAGGCAAAGGCCAAGCGTCGAGAGGTGATCGAGAACTTATCCGCGACAGTTTTCGCCGCGTCCTCAACGTCATGAACGAAGGGGATGCAGCGCGGTGACGACTCGCTGAGTACGTCGCGGAACGGCCCGTCCTTAACGAGCATCTCGCGTGAGGGGTCCACCACCGCGAGCTCCGCGATGGCAATGCTTCTCTGATGGCGTTGGTCACCGCGGTCATGGCTCCGGGCAACCAACGCACGTGGACTGTCCTCGGCGCCGATTACCTACCGATCGACGCGGCCGAGGAGTTTCTCGAGTTTCTCCGCACCGACGGCTTTTCGCCGAACACCGTCCGTTCCTACGCGCAAAGCCTCGGTGAGTACTTCCAGTTCTTGGAGCTCGCCGAGGCGACGTGGCGAGACGTCACCATCTCGCTCTTTGCTGCTTTTCGTCGGTGGTTGGCGACTGGCACAGCGCCGGGCACCGTCATGCTTCACAGCGACGAGGCGATGCGGTCACCGGCAACGGTGGACCTTCGTTGTGCAGCCGTCCTTTCCTTCTATCGCTTCCACTACGAGGAGCACGGTGAGGAGTGCGCGCTGCGCCTCTACCGAGTCGGTGGTCGCGACCGCGGCGACGGCGGTCATCGAGAGCTGCTCGCGCACCTCCGCCGCTACCGCAGAAATGAACTGCGGCCGGTCTTTCGGACCCGACGAGCCGCGCCGCGCCTCGCGCCGATCTTCACGCCGGATCAGGTGCAGACGGTCCTCGACGGCTGTGCCACGTTCTCCGACGGAGCCTGGCACGGCTCGGTGCGGGACCGACTGCTCTTCGCCACGCTGCACGAGACCGGGATGCGCCTCGGCGAGTGTCTTGGTCTGCAGCACCGCGACTTCGTCACCGGGGCCGGCGGCACGCCCTACATCGAGATCGTTCCTCGCGACGATCATCCTCACGGAGCCCGCGTGAAGGGCGGCCACCCTCGTCGTCTCTACATCTCGGACGATCTCGAGCGTCTTTACGGCGAGTATCTCTGGCAGCTCTGCGATCTCGGTGCCGCCGAGGTGCACCCACCCCTCGACGAGTGGTGGGTCTTCGTCAACGTCAACCGCGGGGAGCCGTTCGCGCCGCTGCGACCCGAGAGCGTCTACGCCAAGGTCGGTCAACTCAGTCGTCGCTTCGGTGAGTCGCTACCGGAGGGCTGGACGCCTCACTGGTTTCGCCACACGCACGCCACCTCGCTCCTGCTCGCGGGCGCGCCGATCCATGTGGTGATGCGCCGTCTTGGTCACCGCCACGTCCAGACGACCATCGACCGTTACGGCTGGGTCACCGAGGACGCCGAGCTGAAGGTCCTCGCGGACTGGCGTGCCCACGCCGCATCGTGGCAACGGGCGGAGGCCGCGACCTCATGACACCCGATACCGCTGTTGCCGCGTTTGATTCGGCCGTGCTCGACAGGCTCTGGGATGACGTTCCGCCGGAGTTTCGGGTCTGGAGCTACGAGCCGGACAGCCCCGCCTTCGCCATCTACCGAGGACGGCGAGGTCATCCCGTTGCGCTCCCGGTCGAGCCGCTCAGCGAGTCGGTGCGACGCGAGCTCGCATGGTGGGTCTGGTCGTGTTACGCGTCGAGCAACCGGCACGTGCCCTTCGAGGTGATCCGGCACCTCGTTGCTGTGATCACCGAGATCGACCGCCGACGTCGAGGAGGTGAACTCACCCGTTCACTCACCGAGCCCGCACCTGAACTCCTCATCCGCACGTTCCGACGCCTCTTCTACGAGCGCTATCAACGCTTCCCGGGCGAGAAGCTCAACCGGGAGTTCCGGGACGAGGTGCGGTTTATCCGCTTCGCCTTCGACCGCCGCTACAGCCAGCTCGAGTGGTGGCGTCACGACATCTGGTCGCCACGTCAGGACCCGCGCATCCCGATCCGGGCCCACGAACCGCTCGGGGAGGCGACGATCTCCTTCGGGAAGATTGCTTCTGAGTGGGTGCGCGAGGCACTGAAGTACTACGCCGCGAACGCACTCGAAACCGGCGAGCTCACGTGGGGCACGCTCGGCGGCCGAGTTCATCACGTCGGCAACTACTTCGGGAACTTCGTCGCCGAGCGCGACCTTCCGCCGACGTTGTGCGCAAGTCCCGAGGACGAGCTGCGTCCGCTCATGCTCGACTACCTGTCCTTCCTTCGGGCACACCGCAAGACGTGGAAGGGCGAACGCAAACCCCTCTCGCCGCTCACGATCCGCAACGCCCAGGTGGGGCTTCGCGGCTTCTACGGATTCCTCGTCGAACATCGCCGCGACGTCGCCTCGGTGCTCGACGATCGGCGCTTCCTCGAGCTCAGCGGCGCACACCTTTGGCTATGGCGTCGCAGCGATGTCGGGCCAGAACGTCGACGTTCCGTGGGCTCTCCTCCCGAGATGTATATCGAAGACGCCGATCTCGCCGCGATGATCGACCACATCGACCTGCTCGGCATGTCGAAGACGGAGACCAAGACGTTCCTCCGCGACGGCGCGACGGTGACCGTCCACGGAATCGATGACCCTTCAGCAATGCGGGCCTGGTTGATCCAGGCGCTCACCGGTCGGCGGGCGAACGAGATCCTGATGCTCGACTTCGCGCCCTTGCAGCCGGTTCCGGGGCTCGCGACAGCCGACGACGGGGAGATGGTCGCCCGCCTCCGCTACCAGCAGACAAAGATTCCCGGTGCACCGAACACGATCCTCGTCGGTGGCGACGTCGTCGCCCTCGCCACCGAGCAGCAGGCGTGGGTGCGAGAACGCTTCAAGCTCACGACCACCGACCCTGATCCGCCCTACCTATTTCCCTCGCTCAACCGCAACCCCCGAGGGACTCGCCATCGCTCCCTCTCCGGCTACCACAACGCCCTCACCTGGCTGACCGAGGCCGTGCAGCTCGTGGATCGGGGTGGCCGGCTGCTCGTGTACTCCAAGAGTCACCGGCTGCGCCACACGAAGGCGACGACGCTCTTGAACCTCGGCGCGCCGTTGCACGTCGTCATGCGCTACATGGGTCACCACAGCGAGGCGATGGTGCTGCACTACGCGCAGACCCTCGCCGAGACGGCCGAGCGGGAGTTCCTGCGAACTCGCAAGATCGGCGCCGACGGGAGAGCCCTCGAGCTCTCGCCGAGGGACATCTTCGACATGATCTCCCTCGGTGACCGCACCGACAGAGTGCTGCCGACCGGTGTCTGCCTGCTGCCGCCGGTCAAGCATTGCGAAAAGGGCAACGCCTGTTACAGCTGCGGCTACTTCGCCACCGACGCGACGTTTCTCGATGAGCATCGCCAGCTTCTCGAGCAGAGCTTGACGCTTGTCGAACGTCGCAAGGAGTTGCACTTCCAGCGCACGGGTCGCGAGATGTCCGATGACAACGTGTGGCTCCGTGAGCAGCTCGCCACGATTGCCGCTCTTCGGCTGATCATTCGGACGCTAGAGCACGAGCCCGAGGCGGCGATTCAGGGAGCGGGCAGCCCACGCGGACCCGGCGAAGATGTGCCCGTTTCGATCGACACCACCGGCAATTCAGTCGAGCGTTTCCGTGACTCTCGCTGAAACCCTGTCGACCAAGGAGGAGCGCACGCGGACGCTTCGGGCCGCCGCGGATGCGAAACGCCACGCTGCGATCCGGCGAGCCGAGGACGGAATCCGCAGACTTGCCAAGAGTGGTGCTGCGATCAACTTTCGATCAGTTGCTGCGTCGAGTTCCGTTTCGGTCAACTTCCTCTACACAAACGCCAATCTTCGCAGCCGGATCGAGCATCTTCGACGCCAGCAACAGGAGAAGAGCAGCCCTCGTTCGGTCCCGAAAGACGACGGTCAGTCCTCCGTCGTCCGTTCGCTCACGGCCAAGCTCGCAACCGAGCGCCGTGAGCATCAGGCCGAGGTTGCCGAATTGAAGAAGGCGCTTGCTGCAGCGCACGGCGAACTGCTCGCACTCCGTCGCGCCGGTGCGACCGGCAGAGCATCTAACAGTCGTTGAAGACGCGTCCTCAACGACTTGACCTGGGGCTATATGGCGATGGCGACCATCGACTACAGATAAGACAACAACAAAGCTTGGCGGGCTGCAGAGCCGGTGCGCCGCCAGTTCGTCACCGATCTGCTCGCTCGCAAGTCAACGCCGAAGGGCGCGCTGCGCTACGCCGTCGACACGGCGCTGTCTGATCCGAGCGGCTTCGGACGAGCCGACTCGGCGCAGATAGCGGCGCTTGGCAGCCTCGATCTGTCAAAGGGGGATCAGTGGGGTCCGGCGATCGGTCACCTGCTCGTCGAGCGGGCAAGCGACGCTCGGCTTCCGCTCGTCCTCCTCGCGCAGGTCGCGGCGTCGGTCGAATCCTCGATGGGTGTCCACACCTGGCGGAACGCCCGGTACGCGGCGCGGGAGAGGACGTACCTGTCCTTCCTCGTCTCGCAGGGCTACACGTTGTCCGAGATCGAACGACATGTTGTCGATGGCGACGCCAAGCCAAAGGTCGGCCATATTCGATCACGGGTGGCAGCAACGGATGTGACCGAAGTTGTGCAACCTGAGCCTGCAGCCGATGAGCAAACTGAGAGTGATCACCCCGACGACGTGGCGTAGTTACGTGTTGCCCGCCTTGCGGCGGGGACAGGTACGGGAGGCCCGGGCAAACGCCCGGGCTTTTCCGCGCCCGCGGAGGTTATTCGTGACCTCCGCGGGCCGCTGCCACGGCCGCGAAGAAATGCCGCCCTACCAGCGCCGCGGAGGTCGGCGTTGGACCTTCCCGCTATTGCCGGGATCGGTCCGAGCGAAATTGCTCGGCGCGCAGGCACGCAAGCGTCGCGTCCACCTATGACTGTGAGGATCCACCTTGCAGCTCAGTGATGATGCTGGGCTGTGGGTCGGTGATCGCAAGCGTGACTCAACCTATGACTGGTTTCGTGCCTTTTAGCGGACTTGTCCGCTCGTGATTGCCGGCCCCGACCCGGTTGGAGCTCTGGCCTGATCAGGAGCTTGACCGTCTCCGGGGTGTCTGCCGGCGACGTGTCCCATCACAGTCCTGCCTTTCTCCGTCCGGATCGGAACCGACCACGTCCCCCTCCAGGCAAAGGAGCAACGCATGGACAGTCTGTCCGAGATCGTCGACGTCGTGATCGGCGTCGACACCCATGTCAGAACCCACAGTGCAGCGGCGGTCAATGCGCACACCGGCGGCGTGCTCGGCGAGATCACCGTCGAGGCGACGCCTGAGGGTTATGAAGAGCTTGTCGCATTCGCGGGCGAGCACTCAGGCCTTCGGGCCTGGGCAATCGAGGGCACCGGAAGCCACGGCGCAGGACTGGCCCGCCGCCTCGCGAAGGTCGAGGAACTCGTTGTCGAGCTCGACCGGCCAGAGCGGCAAAAGCGTCGCAACGGCGCTAAGTCGGATCCGCTTGACGCGATCCGCGCCGCTCGAGAGGCGCTTAGCCGGGCCAAGCTCGGCACGCCACGGACGACCGGAGAACGCCAAGCGCTCTCGGTGCTGCTGGCGGCGAGGCGTTCTGCGGTCGCTGCGGCAGTGGAGGCCCAGCAACAGCTCTTCGGTCTCGTTATCGCCGCACCAGAGCAGTTGCGATCGAAGCTTCGAGGAAAGCGCACACTGGCGATGGCACGCATCGCTGCGCGTTTTCGTGTCCAGGCTGAGTGGGATCTCGAAACCCGAACCACCGCAGGGGTGTTGCGCGATCTCGCCCGTCGTGCCCTTGAGCTTTCGGCTGAAGCCGATCGCCACGAGAAGGAGATCCTCGGCATCGTCCGAGCGTGGCGACCGGAGCTGCTTGAACGCAAGGGCGTCGGTCCAATCGTTGCTGCGACGGTGCTCTGCGCCTGGTCTCATCCTGGACGGATCCACTCCGAAGCGGCCTTTGCCAAACTTGGCGGTGTGGCGCCGATCCCTGCGAACTCGGGCGAGGTGACGACGCACTACCGCCTCAGCCATTTCGGCGACCGCCAGCTCAACTTGGCTTTCTACACGGTCGTCCTGTCCAGGCTGCGCTGGGACGAGGAGACCAGGGCCTATGTGAAACGGCGCACAGCGGAGGGCAAGACACCACGTGAGATCAAGCGATGCTTAAAGCGTTACGTCGCTCGCGAGCTCTTTCGCCTTCTCGAAAGTGTGCCGTCATCGACTTGACGAGCCATAGGAGCGTCCGATTCGCATCTACTCCGGAGGTTGGCACTTCGGCAACGGTCCCAGCCCATCTAAGGCGTCGCATGCAACAGAGCATCCTGGCGCTTCAGCCGATAGAGGACATGTGGCCGAAGTCGCTGGCCTTCCCGGATTCGTGGGTGTTCAAAGTCATCCGTGACTTTGTGCACCATGCCGAGACGCTCCATCACTCGGCGGGAGCGGACATTCACCACCGAGGTCATCGAGACGATCTCTGCAAGGTCGAGTGTTGTGAAGCCGAATTGAAGCGACGCGAGTCCAGCTTCCGTTGCTAAGCCTCGCCCCCAAAAATGCTTGGCGAGCCTCCAACCCACCTCGACAGCAGGAGCGGCTGGCAGGTCATCAGGAAGGGGAGCTAGTCCGACGAAGCCGATGAACGAACCCGTTGCACGCAGTTCCGCCGCCCACGGACAGAACCCCTGACTTGCTCGCATCGCTTCAAGTCGGTCGACCAGGCTGTCGCTTTCCGCTCGTGTCAACGGCTCAGGAAAGAATTCCATCACCTCGGGATCGGCATTCATTCGAGCGAAGGCTGGCCGATCGCTCTCCTGCCATCCGCGAAGTATGAGGCGATCAGTCACGATGGCGGGCGCGCTCACGGTCCTAATGGTATGTGGTCTTCTCGGCGCCGTCCGGCTTCCCACTTGAAGTGCGCTCGCCATGACACCGGTTAACTGACGAGTGTCGGTGGGCTCAAACCGATCGCCGTCGCTTAAGCCAGCTCGGATCGACGGCGATTTCCTCCGGCGTCAATCCATACCGGTCAGCGATGTCGCGAAGTCGCTCCTCACCCTTGCCCAAAGTGAAGCAGTGACCGTCAAGGTCGCGGACCTTGAAGTCGCGCATCCCGTAGGAACGGGAAGCGACAGGATCGATGATGTCCGCTCCGGCCGCTAGGTACTCGGCGCAGAGCGCATCAGGATCATCGACGTACACGTACGCCGACATGGGCGGTGGCGTTTCGTTGCTCGTCCACGGCACTAAGAACAGGGTCTCGATTTCCCGACTGGCCATCGCCGCCAGCCGCCCATCGACCGTCCTCCAGCTGAGGCGAAAGCCGAGGGCCTCCTCGTAGTACGCAATCGAGCGTTCCATGTCACGTACCGGGAGTTGGGGCATGAGATGCAACCACTCGGAGAGTTCCGTCGATGTTGTCATGGGGATATCCTCCTTGCTCAGCTTCTCCACCGCGTCCAGCAGGCCGCGGACTTCATCGAGGCGCGCTTCAAGGCGAAGCTTGTGGACTTGCAGAATCTCTTGTCGTTCGTTTTCGCTGGCGCCGGCCAATATGCGCCCGATCTCCGCGATCGGCATGTCCGTTGATCGAAGGAGCGCAATGACCCGAGCCGCTCCAATCTGTCCTCGGCCGTAATAGCGGTAGCGCGACTCCGATGACCGCTCGTTCGGCTCAAGTAGACCAAGTCGATCGAACCGCCGCAGTTGGGGCACGCTTAGGCCCACGAGGTCCGCAAACTCGCCGATCTGTAGTCGCTCGTCATCGGTCACGTCTCTAATTGTGCAGGACTCACCCGAGTAAGGGTCAAGGGTGCTTCTTGAGGCGAGAAGAGCACCTCGGCTGGCGTCGATGAGCATGCAGCGTTGGCGTGAGGCACGTTTGAGGCATGAGGAAGGGATTGCTGCTGAACCTCGCCTCCCGACGTTTCCCTGATCTGGCCGACGGCTCTCGTGGTCCTCCGCGAAAGGGGCGCATCGGGCAGCACACCTGATGCACAGAGTGCCGAGGGGTCGCGCGCGGACAACCTCCGGGAACGCTGAGTGGGTGTTTTCGGACAATTCCTTGAGTAGATGTCAAATTTTCTTTGTACAGAAGATTTGACACTGAGGACCGACCTCGCCAGACTGTGCGCATGGCTCAGTACCAGTCGGCCCTGAAGCAACACCGCGAGCTTGCGGGGCTCTCGCAAGAGGCGCTCGCTCGCAAAGTGGGAGTGAGTCGTCAGACCATCGTCAACATCGAACAGGGACGCAATGAGCCGCGCATCCTGCTCGCCCTTTCCATCGCAGCGGCCGTTGGTGTTGCTGTCTCGGCGATCGATCAGCTCTTCAGAAAGGCCTTGATGTCATGACCACCTTCCACTTACGAGCGACACCAACTTTCCGTTACGCGTTCTCCGGAATGGAACCAACCCTCACCCTGGAACAACTGCAGACGGGTTTCGCGGGTGCCGCTGTCCGAGCGCTCGTGCCTCAGAACTACGGATACGACCTTGAAGTCGAGGGTGAAGCGCCGTCGCACGGGCAAGCGCTCGATGCGATCAGCGCCTACCTCGAATCCGTTGGGTTCCAATTTGCGCAGGCCTATGTAGTGGAGTGGACGAACAATGCAGTCCAGGGTCTAGTGACCGGTCTCGTGGGCGGAGGCGCGCTTGGCGCGACATCAGAGAACGGCGTGGTGACGAGCATCGGCGCGCTCGCCGGAGCCGCAGCGGGCGCATGGGTTGGCTCCCAGATGAGGCGAGTCCAGACTGCATACCTCGCGAGCCGTGAGCAATTCGGGCATGGCTGGCAGCTCTCCCAGCTTCCGCAGGAACAAGTGACGGCGCTCTTCGGCGTTCGTACCGCGAGCTAGGAATCCCCGCGCTCGGTTCGGGGCGGAGTCTCTGAATGGGCCGGCTGCGATAATCGCGTGATGCCTGACGACGAGAGTCCAGAAGCACGCGGACGGCGACAATCAGCCGGCGGGGCCGCAGCTGCTAGCGGCGTGGGGCTCGACGCGCTTCTCCTTGCGTGGCTGTCATCGCACCTCTTGTCGGGAGCGCCGCTGCCCGACCCGTGGCGATTTGCGGAAGGAAGACTCACGTCGGTCGGGGGTCAGACCGGGGCACAGATGGACGACGCTGGCGGGATCACCATCGGAGGCGGTCGGCTCTACGTCCAAACCAAGCGAGGCCTCGAGCTCGGCACGACTGACGCCAGCCCTCTCGCCGAGGCGATCGACCAGGCCGCCCGACAGTTCCGCGCTGGGGTCGAAGACGACGACGGACTGGACCTCGGGGAGCACCGCGATCTCCTCGCCATCATTACCGACCGGGGAGCCAGCGGTCCGGTCAAAGAGCACCTCACTGAGATCGTCCGCGCGCTGTCGACGCTCCCACCCGAGCGCTCCTTTGAAGCGGTTGCCGTTAACAACGAGCGCAAGTCGATTCTCGACACACTCCTTGCACACACCCGCCGGTCGCTCGCTGCGGCGTACGGGGTCGACGAGATCGAAGACGAGACGGTGCGTGCGTTTTTTCGCGTGCTATTCATCGGCGTGCTGGAGCTCGACTCGGGTCAGGGCGATCGGCGAGCCGCTGAGGCACTTCTTGCCCCCGTACTTGTCGATCCCGAGCAGCGGTACGGGGTATTTGACGAACTCGCGAGCGACGCGCTTGAAGAGAGCATCCACCGCACATGGAAGCGAGCGGTCGACTTGCGCGCCTTCCTCCGATCACGTGACTTCGCGTTACGAGACGACCCGCGACATTCGACGGCCATCAACCGGTTGCGTACGGCCACGACCGACCTACTTGCTGCACAAGCAGCGGAACTGCTGATCGAGGCGCCGGATGGCACGGTTCGTATCGACCGTAGGGTCGCCGACCTGCTGGACAGCCCGCCTGGCGCGATCGCGCTCACTGGGGATGCCGGCTCGGGTAAGTCAGCGGCGGCGGTCAATCTTGCAATTCGCCTCCGCGAAGCCGGACACGACGTCGTCTACCTCACGGCTGATTCCTTCCGTCCGGATGTCGCGGCGGTGCGAGGTCTGGACTTCACAGAACCGCTTGCTGAGGTCTTTGCGAGCTGGGATGGCGATGAGCAGGCGACGCTCATCGTTGACGGGCTCGACGCGACGCGAGGCACCTCGAACGACGGCTGGGTGCTTGCGCTGTTGCCAAATCTCGAAAACACGAGATGGCGAACAATCGCCACCTTCCGCACCTACGACCTCCGAAACGGACTTGAGTGGCGTCGGGCGTTTCGCGGCGAGGCAGTCGATCCGCCGACTGCGATCTCCAGCCTCGCCGACGTCCGCCACTTGGCCGTCGGCGACCTCAACGATGACGAACTCGACCAGGTCCGCGCTCAGAGCGCCTCGCTCGCTGATCTCCTCGATGGCGCGGACGAGCGCCTGTTGGCGCTGCTTCGCAATCCGTTTAATCTCAATATGGCAGCAGCACTGTTGAGGTCTGGGAACTCCGAGCTCGGAGCGATGCGTTCTCGGCTCGACCTTCTCGACGCCTATTGGAGAACCCGAGTAAGTGAGGTTGAAGGAGGGCTTACGCGAAGCGCAGCAGCTCGCGCGCTCACGGATCGGCTCGTGGGTCAACGGCGCACTTCGATCGATGTTCTCAATGCAGTCGAGCCAAGCCAGCTCGATGCGGTCGAGAGCCTCCTACATGACGGGGTCTTACGCGAGCTTCGAAGTGCGTACAGCGGCGCTCGGATCGTCGAGTACTCCCACCCTCTGCTCTTTGACTACGCGGTCTCCGCGGCGCTCTTGTTCTCCGCTGACCCACTTGAGTTGGCTGCGCGCCTCGATGCCGATCCGAACCTTGTCATCCGGCTCTGGCCGAGCGTCGACCTCCACCTGTCCTCGATCTGGCAACTGAGCGTCGCCCACGAACAGTTCTGGGCGCTGGCGCTCCATCTCGCAATGCGTCCGAACGGTCATCCCCTTGCAGGCATCGCCGCCGCGTCGGTAAGCCTCCGCTCGAGTTCGGTCGTCAATGACTTTGCACCGCTGTTGTCCGCGCTCATAGGTCCGCAAAGAGGGCTCGCGTTGCGATGCCTTAACCACATCTCCGGCGTGCTCATATCTCAGGAAATCCCTTCTGCTACGCGTCTCGCTTCCCTCGAGTGCATGTCCGACGTCGCCGCGGCAGTCGCGGAGATCGCGCGGGAACAAGGTGATTTCTCAATCGCAGACGGTGGGCTGGTGTTGCTTCGCCGCCTCCAAGACGTGTCACCGCTCGACGTTGGGACTCCTGGGGCGCTTCCCAGGTCGCTGGCAGCCGACGCGCTCACCCGCTTTGCGCTCGCCGATCCGGCTGCACCGCACCGAATCGATGTGGCGAGGATGGTGGTCGAGATGCTGGCCGCAGGAACTTTGATCGATCCGGAGCGGTGCGCACCGACTCTCGAGGCCACACTCGCGCCGGGTGTACTCACCAAGTGGGGCGTGCTTGGCATGCGGTCGGCTTTGTCCTACGTGCCGCGTATTGCGGGCTCCCTTCCGCAGCTCGCAGCGAAGTTGTTCGAGACGCCCTGGACGTTCGAAGAGACCCGGGACGAAGGCGTGGGATTCGGCAGTCTCGCCCTCGGCGGTCTCGTCACGAGCTGGAAAGGGCTCCTCGACACGACGCGCTCGGACACGCCAAGGGTCTTTCCAAGTTTCCTCGAGGCCGCACCGCTCGAAGCCGCCCGAGCGCTTGCCAAGGTCGCCGAGTTCCATCCGAGCGGCCGCATCTACCCATACCTGTACACCTCCGACGAACCCACCCCTCACGACCAACCCGTGAGGAAGATGACCAAGCAACTCGGAGCGTGGCTGAAATCAACGGCAAACGACCTGGCGAGATATGAGCCCGTGCTCGACATGCTGGCAGCGGGAGATCGCAGCGGACCGGATCTCTGGCAAGCACTGTTCTCTGCAGGTGCTTCGCATCCCGAAACGCTCGGACGTGCCATCATCCTCCGGGTCTCGGCAGACACGTTTGATCCGATGTCGGTCACTTTGGCGCCTTACGTCGCCGCGATGTCGACCGAGCTGACGGGCAGCGATCACGAACGATTGGAGCGCTTGATCCTCGGCGTTGATGCGCCGGACCCCGACGACGCGGACCGGACGGCTCGAATGATCAAGTACTTGATTAGCAACCTCGATCCCGATCACGTCCAACTCGACGCGAGCCGCGAGCTGCTTCCCGACCCTGCCGCCGAGGCTTCGGTCCCGTCGCCGCCTTCCTACGGCTGGGCTGACGGCGCGACCCCTACGCCCGAGGAGTCCGACGACTCGACTCCCGAGCTCCAGGCGCTGCGGGCAGACACTCAAGCCGCGACCAACCCCGCGGGGGCTGAGTCGGCGAGAATTGATGCGGCGACGCGAGTGCGGGGCGCCTTTCTCGGAGCGCTCCGAGATCATGCAGGTGACCCCGAAGTCCTTGGCAAGCTCTCCGAGCCCGCGCTCCTGCTCGCACGCACTACTGAGGAACTCACGCCAGAGAGCGAGATCGGGCGGGCGGTCTTACAAGCGCTGCTCCGGGCATTGGATGGCGCGCCGTGATGAGTTGGGGAGGGAACTCGACGAACAACGCGATCAAAGGTCTGCTCTCTCTCCTGGGGCGGCCAGAGTGGCAGGGCACGCCAGAACTGACCGCGGCGCGTGGCGCCCTCCGATCGCAACTCGAGAGCGAGGATGTCGAAGCCCGGATGTTGACGTCGAATGCGATCGTTCAGATGTTCGACCCCGACGAGCAGGTCCAGCAACTCACTGAGCGGCTCCGCCACGAGACCGAGCCGCGGATTCAAGAAGCGCTCCTCGGAGCGCTCGGGCAGCTCGCCTCCCTCGATCCAGTCGCCGCTGACTCGGTCCTCGAACATCTGGACGGCGAGGGCACCGTGGCGTCGATCAACTTCCGCCCGGACGACCACCTCGAAGACCTCACCCGTGCCGAGGGGCAGCTCGGGTGGACGCTGCTCGACCTCTTCACGTTCCTCGTAATCTGGAAGTGCACTCCCCACGCATCCGCTGCGTGGGCGGAATGGATGGAACATCCCGTCGAAGCCCCAGCGACCGTGCGAACACTCATCCAGCGCTCCCGCGACGCGATGAAGGCCTGGGGGTCCGACGGTCAAGCGCGCGCGTTTTCATGGGCGCGCGACCTCACCGAGCGCGTCTTGGCCATCGTGAACGATCCTGGGAGTGCAGACGCTCCAGACACGCGTCAGACGTCACGAGACGACCCCGCGATGTATGTTGCGCACGCCATCGCTGTAGAGCTCTACTTCGCCAGTGGAGCGTTCACGACGAATATCCCCCCGGAGGTCGAACGCGATCGACGACCGGACCCGTCGTTCGTCGATCGCGCGATGCCGGTGCTTGAACGGTTGGCCACCGTCTCGGATGTCGCGACGGCGTACGAGGTGATCCGCACTCTGGTCTTCGTTGCTCGTTCGCTGTCGGGACCGGCCTTGCTGGCGATCACGACCGCAGTCCTGGATACACCGGGATTCGAGCAAGAACAGCAGGGAGAGGCGGCGATCTTTGAGCTCTTCGACGGACTTCTCGCGAATGACCCAGGGGGCCTTCTCGACCAGGACGAATACCTGAACCGAATCCGGCTGGTGCTCGAACGCTACGTCGACGTCGGTTCAACAGCGGCGATCGACCAGCTGCTTCGGCTCTCTCAGTCATTTCGGTAACGGGTCTCTTAGCCGCATCACCGCTCCGGACGATGCGCCTCCCGACCCTGCATACTGAGGAAGTGTTTGACCCTGAAACGCACGAAGGAACGTGGTGGCTCCCCGACGCGCCGCAGCGCACCTTTCGAGGGCGCCTTGTCTTCGATGCCGGCTTGCTGGAGCTCGCGATCGACGACTCGCTTTTCGAGCCGACGGTCGAGCCAGGGATATACAGCTTTGAGGGCTCGTTTGGAGTTTGGCTTGAGGTCCCTGCGGTTCACGGTCTCGTCGACGACCAGCCGGTAACCCTGCTGCAACTCGGTGGGCTCTCGATGGCGATGCCAGGAGCGTTCAAGGTAAACGAGGAGTGGCACGCACAATTCGCAATCTTCGGGGAGCACCTCGATCCGGACAGCACCTTCGACCGTATCGACCTCACCCTTGAGCATCTGGACGAATTCATTGGCGTCGGGCCGGTCATTCCGAACCTCAGTGGCCGTGACGAAGAAATCGAAGCCGTCGATGCAGTGGCTAAAAGACTCTCTGTCACAACAGGTGAGGTAATAGGTGCCGGAAGAGTCGAGTTCTTCGTACGCGCGCGCTTTTCGGTAGCCAACAACGCGACGACGATCGGGAACGTCGGCCAGGTGCGCTTTGTGGCCACCGAACCGATTGCCCTAGGTGAGTTGTTTGTTCATGCAGGCCGCTTGCGCGAGCTCGTACGTCTGAGCACGCACTGCGAGTGCGCTATCACTAGCGCCTACGTCGGACCGGCGGGTAGGTCGGTCGGCCTACGGGTGCTGCGGCCCTTGACTTCCGTGGGACGTAGGCCGTGCACGCGTGGTGCCTCTCATAACATGTTCTTCACCGTGCGGACGATCCCTGGCGGATCAGGGGCGTTCGACGTTTGGTGGTCGCTACGTGATCGCTACCGACGCGCTTGGAGCCTCCTTACCGTGCACGACGACGGCAGGTTTCCAAACGCGGGCGAGCGTTTCGCTGCCTACGTTCGAGCCGTGGAGGCTCTCCATTACGTCGACTTCTCCACGCCACGGATCGCTGTTGCCGAGAAGGATGAGCGGGTAGCCGAAGCCCTTGATGCCCTGCCCCCGCACCTCCGTGAGTGGGCGGAGCCGCTTCTCACGAAAGCGTATGCGGACTTCTTCCGGGCGCGGCTTCGCGAGCTCATCATCTACCTCGGTGTTGTCGGGACCCGTCTCGTTGGCGGCGACATCGAGGCTTTCATCGACGCCGCTACGAAGACTCGAAACGAGGTGATCCATCCGCCGCCCGAACAGCGCAAGGGCCTGGATGAGATCGGGCAGATTTGGATGGGTACGGCGCTCTACTGGATTGCTCACTGTTACCTCGTTGTCAGGCTCGGTATGTCGCCCGACGATCTGAATCGCCGACTGGATCGGATGCCGGGCGCTCGCGAGGTCGAAGAGCGGATGCGTACGAACCTGGAACCGCTTACGGCGCGTAATGATCAGTGACGGATGTTGCAGTGAGCTACAGCAGTCGATTCGACGCTGCGGGGGAGAGCCGAAGCTCTGTCTTGAGATCGGGCTCGATCTCATCCGGCGCGTCGAAGTACCGCATGATTCGTTCTCGGGCATCCGACACCACTTGAGCGATGGTGTCGGCGAACCATCGTTCTTCGGACAAGCCCTTTATGTCAGCGCAGAACTTCCCATCGGTCACGTCGACTCGAATCACGAACGGGTGGCTGCGGAGAACACCCCATCCGGACGCCTTGGCCACTTCGATCGGAAAACGCCTGGCGCCATCCTCGATGGGCGCGAGCCATCGTTCGACCGCGTCGATGGAGGCCAGTACAGGCGAATCGTCGGTCGCGTGGTTGTAGCAGTTGAAGCCCTCGGGTGTCACGGAGACGTTCAGGTGTGATCCACCCAGGTCCCCGAGGCTCCAGATGGCCTCGCCACTGTTGACGACCTCGAAGTGCCATCCCGCACGTCCGAAGAAGATCCGTGCGAGCTCCTTCCACTGGTCGAGGAGGGCGAAACCGCCACCGAAGGTATCGCAGACGTTCAGATAGTCGGCGTTCGAGAAGTCGACTTCTACGAGCTCGAACGGTTCCCTATCCACGCCGAGAGCGTAGGGCACGACAAAGTGGAGGCTGACGAGAGTTGAACCGGAGGTTATACTCGTCAGTATGACTTACCGTGTTGGCCCCAAGGGGCAGGTGGTGATTCCGAAATCGATGCGTGACCGTCTGGGAATCGCACCTGGTGACGAAGTTGATTTTTCTCTCGATGGCGAAGCCGTACGGGTCGAGCCCATTCGGGAGCAAGCAAGTCTTCGCGGCAGCTTGGCGGGCCGGGGTCTCCTCTCCGAACTCGAGGCCGATCACCGAGCCGAACGCGACCGGTGACCGAGTGTCTCGATTCGTGGGCCGTACTCGCTTGGCTCGAGGGCGAGGAGCCGGCGGCCAGTCGCGTGGAAGAAGCACTCGTGAGTCGTCCGATCATGAGCTGGATCAACGTCGGTGAGGTCGCGTACGTGCTCGAACGACGCGCTGGCGCTGACCGCTCACGCGAGGTCGTGCGCGAGCTGCGCCGGTTGCTGAGGTTGGACCTGCCCACCGAAGATCGAGTGCTCGAAGCGGCTCGCGTGAAAGCAACGCACCGTATGGCATACGCCGACGCGTTCGCCATCGCAACTGCGATGGCCCACGGGGCGCAGTTGCTCACCGGCGATCCGGAGATTCTGGAGGGCGATCCCGAGTGGTCGATCGTCGATCTACGCGGATGACGCCCCTCGTCGGCCGAGATCGGTAGAAGCGGTGAGCGCCACAACGAGTCTCCGACAAGAGATGGCTGTCGCATCCCATACGTACGCTGCTCAGGTCATTCGGAGCGGGCATTCGGGAGAAGGGAAGTGTCGATGAAGTTCTCAGACATCACGACCGGTTCCCGCGCCCACGGCCTAGCTGGTGATGGGGCCGTAGAAGTCATTTTGGTGGAGCCTCATGGCGAAAATGCCGCCACGGTCACGTGGAGAGACTCGAGTGGAGGTCTGGCTTCCCGCCTCGTGTACGAGGAGGACCTGGACGGCCTCAAGATCGAAGTCGCTGGGCGGAACTGGACGTTCGATGCCGACGGCGACGAGTTCTTGCTCGCGAGCGAGGCCCGCAGGCTTTCGATGGCGCACCTTTTCGACCCGCTGTTGGCGGTCAACGCCAGCGCTATCGATCCGCTGCCGCACCAAATACGCGCCGTTTACGGCGAGATGCTTCACCGGCTCCCGCTCAAGTATCTCCTCGCCGATGATCCGGGAGCGGGCAAGACGATTATGGCGGGGCTGCTTATCAAAGAGCTGATACTGCGAGGCGATCTTCATCGCTGCCTCATCGTCGCTCCCGGCAACCTGGTGGAGCAGTGGCAGGACGAGATGGGTGAACGATTCGGCCTCGAGTTCTTTATCCTCACCAATCAAGACATCGAGGCTTCGAGAATCGGTAACCCCTTCGAGGAGCGCAACCTCCGCATCGCGCGTCTCGACCATCTGTCGCGTAATGACGAGTTGGTGGCAAAGGTCGGGGCCGTCGAGTGGGACCTCGTTGTGGTCGATGAGGCCCATAAGATGAGCGCCTCCTACTACGGCAACGAGCTGAAACGCACGAAGCGTTACATCCTCGGTGAGGCGCTCGGCCGGGCCACTCGGAACATCCTTCTCATGACCGCCACCCCACACTCCGGCTATGAGGATCAGTTTCAACCCTTCATGGCGCTGATCGACCCTGACCGGTTTGCCGGCAAACCTCAGGACAATCACGCCGTCGATGTCTCCGACATCATGCGCAGGATGTTGAAGGAGGACCTTCTCCGCTTCGACGGGACGCCGCTGTTCACCGAGCGGCGGGCGTACACGGTGAACTACAAGCTCTCACCATTGGAAGCTCACCTCTACGAGAAGGTGACGAACTACGTCACCGATGAGATGAACCGCGCCGACCGGCTGGGCGAAGGACAAGGTCGTCGGCGGAACACGGTCGGGTTCGCGCTGACCATCCTTCAACGGCGTCTCGCCTCGTCGCCCGCGGCCATCCTTCGTTCGCTCGAACGACGGCAAGAACGGCTCATGGCACGACTGGAGCAAGCGCAACAAGGAAACCAAACGACGCTGACTGCCGGGCCAGAAATGTCCGACGACGACATCGAGGACTTCGACGACCTCCCCGATGAGGAGCGCGAGGACCGTGAAGACGAGTTAGTTGATGAAGCGAGCGCGGCGGCCACGGTTGCTGAACTCGAAGCAGAGATTCAGACCTTGATCGGACTGGTGCAGCTTGCTCTCCAGGTCCGTCGATCCGCTACGGACACGAAGTGGGAGCAGTTGCGTGGCCTTCTATCCGATGCGCCCGAGATGAAGGACGCGTCGGGGAAGCGCCGCAAGGTCATCATCTTCACTGAGTACAAGGACACCCTTAACTACCTAGCCGAACGGCTACGCAACAACCTCGGTCGTGACGGAGCGGTTGTTGTCATCGACGGCAGCACCAAGCGCAAAGACCGTAAGGAACGTCAGGAGTCGTTCACCGTTGACCCGGACGTGACCTTCCTCGTCGCCACGGATGCGGCCGGCGAGGGCATCAACCTGCAGCGAGCCAACCTCCTCGTCAACTACGACCTCCCGTGGAACCCAAATCGCATAGAGCAGCGGTTCGGTCGGATTCACCGCATTGGGCAGACAGAGGTTTGCCACATGTGGAACCTCGTGGCTACGGAGACCCGTGAAGGCGACGTGTATAACCGTCTCCTCTTGAAACTCGAACAAGAGCGGCTGTCCCTTGGCGGACGGGTGTTCGACGTGTTGGGTCAGGTCTTCGCTGGCGACGAATTGAAGAAGTTGCTGATCGAGGCGGTCCGCTACGGCAACCAGCCGGAAGTCAAAGCGCGGCTCGACCGGGTCATCGACGAACACGTGAGTGACGGCCTCCGCGAGGTGCTGGCAGAGCAAGCCCTGCACTCGCAGATGATGAGCCTGGCCGACGTCGAGGAGATTCGCCTCGATATGGAGCGAGCCGCCGCGCGTCGACTCCAGCCCCACTTCATCCGACTCTTCTTCGAACAGGCATTCCAGAAGATCGGCGGGAGGATGGCCCGCCGGGAGGACCGGCGATACGAGATCACTCATGTTCCTGCGGCGGCGCGGGACCTGCAGCCGAGGAGCGGCTCTGGCGTTTCGGTGCAGCGGAAGTACGAACGAGTGACCTTCGAGCGGGACCGGATGCTTCTCGCAGGTCGCCCTCCGGCGTCGCTTATCGCCCCGGGGCATCCGCTCTTCGACGCTGTTCTCGGCCGCACCTTGGAGCGAGTCGGGAGCCTCTTGGATCAAGGTGCGGTCTTGGTCGATGACAGCGACCAAGGCGATGAGCCCCGCCTTTTGATGTACCTCGAACATTCGATCACCGATGGACGCGTTACGGCGGCAGGCCGTGCCAACACCGTCTCGCGACGCTTTCAGTTCGTCTTCATGAACTCGAAGGGCGAGACGACGGGCACAGAAGGAGCTCCGTACCTCGACTACCGAGCAGCCATCGGCGACGAGCTGGCAGCAGTCGAGGAGCTCCGTCTCGAGAACTGGGTTCGCAACGACGTCGAGAAGAGAGCGGTCGACTACGCCATCAGCCAACTGGCACCCGAGCATCTGGCCGAAGTGAAGGCGCGCACCATCGCCCGAGTCGACAAGACCGAGCAGAAGGTCCGTGAACGCCTCTTGCGAGTAATCGCCGATTGGGACAACCGAGCGAACCGATTTGCGGAGCAGGAAGCGTCTGGTCGCCAGCCCCGAATGAACGCACAAGCGGCTCGAGATCGTGCGGCGGAGTTCGACAGCCGGCTGCAGCGTCGACTCACCGAACTCGACCGAGAGCGCCAACTCGCCCCACAGCGCCCCTTAGTGATCGGTGCAACTCTCGTCGTACCGGCTGGCCTCCTCCGAGAGCTCACCGGAGACAGCGACCCCCAACCATCACTCTTTGCTCGTGAGACCAAACGCATCGAGCGCATTGCCGTCGACGCGGTAAAGGCGGCGGAGAGGGCTCTGGAGCGCGATCCGAAGGAGATGCCGCACAACCATCCTGGCTACGACATCGAATCGAAGGCGGGATGGGGCGAGCTGCTCTTTCTTGAGGTCAAGGGCAGGGTCGCAGGCGCCCCGACGGTCACGATTACGAGAAACGAGATACTGACGGGACTCAACAAGGGCGACCACTATGTCCTCGCTCTCGTCCGCGTGTCCCCCGACGACTCGACCGACGTGCGCTACCTCTACGACCCCTTCGTAGGACAGGACGACTCACTCATCGGGGTCGCCAGCGTGAACTACGACTTCGACCACTTCTGGCAGAGAGGAGAGGCACCCCGTTGACCGAAACCCCTTATCGAAAAAAGTTGATCGAGACGGCGTTGCCACTCGAGGCCATCAATGCCGCTTGCAAGACTGACAAGGATCGCAAAACGGGGACCATCCGCAACTTGCACAAGTGGTTTGCTCCAATGCCCGTGCCGGCCCTTAGAGCACTAATCTTCGCCTCCCTGGTCGACGATCCCGAGGAAGCCGAGGATCGTGCGCGGCTTCTCGGGCTGATCGAAAAGCTCGTCGCATCAGTTGTCGACGACCCTCCTCAGGACGTGCTCGACGCTGCAATGGCGGCTATTGCCAAAAGCGTCGGCGACCTTCCGACTGTCCTCGACCCGTTCTGTGGTGGTGGCTCGACCCTCGTCGAGGCTCAACGCCTCGGGTTGCCGAGCAAAGGCAGCGACCTCAACCCTATTCCCGTACTCATTTCGAAGGCACTTACAGAACTCCCGCCAAAGGTCATTGATCGACCACCACTTCACGGTGATGGTGCTTTCGATGGAACTGTGCGGCGCGGCATTTCAGGATTTCTCGCCGACGTAGAGCATTACGCGTTGCGCGTGCGGGAAGTGGCGAGGGAACAAATCGGTGATCTCTATCCCGTTTCCCAAAACGGTGATCCGGTCGTTGCGTGGAGATGGGCACGAACCGTCGAGAGCCCCGATCCTCGATTCCAAGGTGCTCAGGTTCCGATTGTTAGTAACTGGTGGCTTTCAAAGCGTCGGGATCGGCTTGCGTATATCCGTCCCGTAATCGATAGGGATTTGAAGCGCGTCACATTTGAAATCGCCAACGATGGATCACCTCCGTCGGTGAGCAAGGAGACCTGTTTGCTCTCTGGAACCTCAATTCCCTTCTCCTACATACGGGAGAAAGGAATGAGCGGGGAACTTGGCCTCACAATGTTGGCAGTTGTCGCTCATGGCCAACACGGACGCACGCATTTCGCTCCAGACGAAACTCAAGTTGCAGCCGCCGCCAAGGCGATCCCTGAAGGCATCGCCGATCTAGACCTTCCTACCCAGGCTCTGGGTTTTCGGGTTCAGGCGTACGGAATTTCCAATTGGACGAGGATGTTTACTCCTCGCCAACAGGTAGCGCTCGAAACATTTGCCAGCACAGTCGCGCAAGTACCGGAATGGATTCGTAAGGACGGTGGAGACGAGGATCAAGTTGCCGCAATATCAATCGTTCTCGGTCTCTGTGTCGGCAAGCTGGCTCACCTCGGTTCCATGTTCAGCTCATGGCGACTTGACTCAAGAAACGGCGCGGGAAAAGCGGAAGCGGTCCTCGGCCAGCACACCCTCTCGATGTCATGGGACTTCGCTGAGACGAACCCCTTCGGAGGTTCCGTAGGGGACTGGATGCAAATCGTGGAGACAGCGACGCGCGCCTTTGGTTTCGTGCATTCGTCAGGGCCACCCGCCACCGTGGTACAAGGCGACGCTCGAAGTGGGGGTTCTGGGCTTGCCGGAGAATGCCTCGTAATCTCTGACCCCCCATATTTTTCCGCAATCGGTTACGCGAATCTTTCCGATTTGTTCTATCCGTGGATTCGCCGAGCGCTGCGCGACGTTTACCCAGACCTGCTCTCTACATTGGCGACGCCAAAAAGTGGTGAGCTAATTGCTGAGCCTGCTCGCCACTCATCTGAGGATGAGGCGAAGCAGTACTTCATTGACGGATTCAAAGAAACATTTACGTCACTCAAGACCGCTAGCCGACCGGACCTACCCATGCTGATCGTCTATGCGTACAAGGAACAGGCAACAGAACAGGAGTCCCGAGTATCCGCGGGGTGGGAAGCGATGCTTGAGGCTTTGATTCGATCCGGACTGAGTGTGGTTGGCACCTGGCCGATTCATGGAACCGGGTCCTCGCGCATGCGCGGACGCAACTCAAATGCGTTAGCCACTTATGTGGTGATGGTGTGTCGGCCTCGGACTCAAGATGCCACGAGAATTGTCCGGCGCGAGCTCACTTCAATGCTTCGCCAAGAATTGAACAACCCAATTCGGTTGCTCCAATCGGCAGCCATTGCGGCAGTAGACCTTGCGCAGGCAGTCATAGGACCGGGTATGGCGGTGTTTTCGAGATACCAGTCCGTACTTGAGCCAGATGGCACGCCGATGACCGTGCGCTCGGCCCTCCTCCTCATCAACTCAGTCTTGGCAGAGGTGCTTGATGAGCAAGAGGGGGAATTTGACGCCGACACCCGTTGGGCAATCACCTGGTTCGAGCAATTCCAATTTGGCGAAGCCTCGTCTGGCGAGGCTGACTCCCTCGCAAGGGCAAAGGTGACCAACATTGACGGCTTAGAGAGGGCTGGCGTCATCGTGACGAGGGGTGGCACTTGTCGACTCGTCCGACGCGACGAGCTGCCCGGGGACTATGACCCCAACACGGACGCACGCGCCACGGTGTGGGAATCGGTACAGCACCTCGTCAAGGAGTTATCGGATCATGGCGAGGAGAGGGCGGCACGCCTCTTCGCTCGTCTGTCAAACGGCGAGGCTGCCCGTGATCTTGCATATCGGCTCTATGCCATTTGCGAACGCAAGGGGTGGGCAGAAGAGGGTGGGGCATACAACGTCCTTGTCGCGTCGTGGCCAGAGATCGCACGGCTCGCTCAACAGCTGCAAACCCAGCAGCGCTTTGACAGCGGGCAACTGCCCGGCCTCGGATAGGAGCTAGACGCGCATGCCCAAGAGCAATCGACAACGGATCGACGAGGCGCTCGACTTGGTTGTCGCAGGGTTCGGGCCATTTGTCGCGTCCGAGCTGTCCCGCATGTACCCCGAGGATTGGATCAGCCAGGCAGCAGACCGGGGCGGATGGGCGAGGGAAAAAGGGGGCTCTGAGCCGAATCCGAACGACCCGGACTTTCTCCTCTGGGTAACTATCAATCATTGGCAAAACCCCTTCCGCAAGGTTCTGGGCCAGCAGGAGCGGAGCTACATCGGCGAACTGCGGGACGCTCGTCACAAATGGGCGCACAAGGAGTCCTTCACGGCGGACGCCACCTACCGAGTTCTCGACACCGCCTATCTCCTCCTCAGTGCAGTTGGAGCACCTGAGAGCGCGGCAATCGATGACTTGCGCCAGGAGGCGCTTCGGTTGCGCTTCGAGGAGATGACGAAGAAGGCCACCTTGGTGCCTTTGCCCGGCGTGGCTGCCCCGTCGTCCGAGTCTGGTCTGCCAGGCTGGCGCGAGGTCATCGAACCTCACGAGGACGTGGCGACCGGGCGTTACCAGCAAGCGGAGTTCGCAGCAGACCTCGCCCAGGTCTATCGCGGTAACGGACTTCCCGAATACACGGACCCGGAGGAGTTTTTCCGGCGGACGTTCTTAACTCGAGGGTTACGAACACTGTTGGTCCAGACGGTACGAAGGCTCGCTGGCCAGACCGCGGAGCCAGTCATTGACCTGCTCACCAACTTTGGCGGAGGAAAGACTCACTCGCTGCTCGCTGTGTTTCACCTTGCCGGTGTCGGTCCCGACGCTTTCAGCCTCCCCGGTATGGAAGAGATCGGGGCTGAGGCGGGGGTTGCTGCCATCCCGTCGAGCGTGACCCGTGCAGTGATCGTCGGCACGGCTCTTTCGCCACATCGGCTGGTCGAGAAGGACGACGGCACCACCGTTAGGACCATCTGGGGCGAGATGGCCTGGCAGCTTGCCGGGCCAGAGGGCTACAGCCTTGTGGCTAACGAAGACCAGGCCGGAGTAGACCCTGGCAGCACGGCCTTGCAGGAGTTGCTCGAACTGTGCTCGCCCTGCATCATCCTGATTGACGAATGGGTGGCCTATGCGCGCCAGCTTTGGGCGAAGGAAGACCTTCTAGGTGGCAGTTTCGACGCGCAGATGAGTTTTGCCCAGTCGCTGGCCGAGGCAGTCAAGGCCGTCCCCACCGCGATGCTGTTCGTCTCGATTCCGGCGTCGGATCGGTTTAGCGCCTCCTCCGATGTCGAGGAGGGCTCGATCGAGGCCGGAATCGAGGTCGGAGGAGTGGGCGGGCTGGAAGCTCTCAAGCGGCTCCGCAACGTCATGCACCGAATGGACTCCCCATGGCAGCCAGCGACGGCTGAGGAGGGATTCGAGATCGTTCGCCGACGCCTGTTCAAACCCCTCGACACCGAGGGCTTCGCGAAAAGAGACGCCACCGCCCGTCGGTTCGTGGAGATGTACCGCCAGCAAGAGACCGAGTTTCCGGCTGAAAGCTTGGAGGCGTCCTACGAGGACCGCATCAAACGCGCCTATCCGATCCATCCCGAGTTCTTCGATCGCCTCTACCAGGACTGGGCGGCATTGGAGCGCTTTCAGAGGACTCGTGGCGTTCTTCGCCTGATGGCTGCTGTCGTGCACAGCCTCTGGGCAAACGGTGATCAGAGCCCGCTAATCCTCCCCGCAAGCATCCCTCTCGACGACCAGCAGGTCTTCGAGGAGGTCACCCGACACCTCGAAGACAACTGGAAGCCCGTTGTCGACACCGACATCGATGGGCAGGGTTCTGTGCCTAACGTCCTCGACCGCGATATACCCACCCTCGGACGACTGCGAGCTACGCGGCGGGTCGCTCGGACCGTCTTCATTGGCTCTGCCCCGACTATGCAGCGTCGGACGCAAGATGGTGCGAGTGGGCAAAACCCAAACCGGGGGATCGAAGATGTGCGGGTAAAGCTCGGGAGCGTCCTCCCAGGGGAGAGCGTCGCTGTGTTTGGTGACGCTTTGCGGCGATTGTCCGATCGTGCGACTCACTTGTACGTCGATGGTTCGCGGTACTGGTACTCAACCGTCCCATCGGTCGCCAGTACGGCTCAGGCACTCGCGGACGGATATCGGGATGACGAGGTGTACGAAGCTCTCGCCCGTCTTGTCCAGGCTCAGACAGACCAGGGTGAATTCGCGCGGGTCCATCGCTGCCCGCACAACCCGGGTGACGTTGCCGACGAAGCCGCGGCTGGGCTGGTGATTTTGAGGCCCGAGTACGCCTACGCGGCAAGGTCGACATCGTCTGAGGCGCTGACTGTGGCGACGGAAATTCTCACCCGACGTTCCGGTGGAGAGCGGGTTTACCGCAACATGCTCGTGTTTTTGGCGGCTGACCAGAACCGCCTTCCTGACCTGCTTACAGCGATTCGCCAACAGATGGCCTGGTCGCACATCTTCGACCGTCAAGGGGAGATGAACCTCGACCAGTTCGGTATCACTCAGGCGAGAACAAAACGTGACACGGCCGACGACACCGTGCAACAGCTCTTGAACGAGACGTACATCTGGCTGCTCGTGCCGGCACAGACGCCGGAAGAGTCCGAGTTCCACGTCGAGGCGATCAGGGTTAATGGTCAGGGCGGACTCGCCACCCGCGCTGCCCATAAGGCGATGCCCGACCATTTGAGCACGGTGTACGGCGCCACCAATCTTCGTCTTGAATTGGATCGAATCCCACTGTGGCGAAACGGCGACCATGTCGACGTGCGGCAGGTGTGGGAAGACTTCGCGCGCTACCCGTACCTGCCCCGACTGAGGGACCAGTCCGTATTCCTCTCCGCTGTAAGCGTTGGACCTCAGGGATTCTCAGTTGAGGAAGAGGGCTTTGGTTACGCCGAGTCATTCGATGCCGAGAATGGGCGGTATCGGGGGCTGGTCATCAACGGGTCAGTTGATCGTCCTGTGGCAGACGGGAACAGCGTCTTGATTCTTCCGGGTGTCGCTCTTGCGCAGCAACGGGCGGAGCGCAAGGCACACGAAGAACCACAACCTCCTGAAGGTGGCCCGCTCGGTGGTGGCGAACGTGCTGGTGAACACGCGGCCGGAGGGCAGGAATCTGTACCTGAGACGTTGAGTCATTTTTTTGGACGACTGGAAGTGCAGAACCCGGCCCGCCTTGCGGCGGTCGCCGGGAGCATTGCCACCGAACTGATTCCGCACCTTGCGGCGGCACGCGGGAGCAATCTGAAGATCACTATCGAAATCGAAGCTGACGGGCCGAACTTCGACGAGGACACGCGGCGTGTCGTTACTGAAAACGCGCGAACTCTAGGGCTGAATCCCGCCGAGTTCGATTAGTGGATGGCCGCGTGGCGATGCGACAGCTCGCTTTGTGTTGACGACCAGCGGTCGGCTGCTCACCCGCTCCCACGGATGCATTGGTTGGCGACGTCAAGGATTCGTCTCGTCCTGGGCCACTGCCGCGGATGGATCGGGGAGCTGTGGTTCTCGGGCCTACCAGGCCGCCGACCCAGATGAGAGACCCGCGTGTCACACTGCGATCGTGCAGGCCGGATGGTAGAGCTGAGGGAGTTTGATCGGACGTGACCGCTCCGACTACCCAATCAACATCCATTGAAGAAGCACTCGCCCACATCGCTGCAGAGCCCGTCATCTGGGTTCGGCTAGCAGCTATGAGAAAGGCCATCGGACAAGACACCGGTGGCTGGGAGCAGATGATGCTCGATCTGGTCAGTGGCGAAGCGCCGCCAAATTGGGAGTCGCTGTACTGGTGCTATCCGAAGTGCCTCTTTGTCGCCAGTGAACACACTGGCGAAGTAGTCGCGGGCTGGTTCAAGCAACAGTGCGTCAATCTCAATGGTGAAGACATCGCTTTGCCAGAGGTAAATGGCCCTATTCAGTGGGAGCGTCGAGACAGCCTCTCCACCTACGGCGCATATCAGTCGTTGCCGTGGCCGACGATAGGGGCGAACCTCGGCAACAACGCGGCCGGCCAAGACACCGGAACTGGGACACTGATCGGAGATGGGGCTCCGGCATTCCCGACCTTTTATACCGCCGCGTCGTTTGTCTTCAATGTTGCTCAGGCGATTGGAGGCGGACGAGCGAACGCAGCACCTACATACCGGCATCAGGACTCGTCGGCTCGAATCAATCGAGTCCAGATCGTTAGTCATGAAGATGTTGTACGGGTCGAGATCGAGGGGGATGATCTCGACGGCGCACAAGTGGAACTCGGCGGAAATGTACCGGGCCCGGTGGTCTCGCTGACTGGCGCCGCCGTCCAGCATATTGAGCTCCCACTTACAGGTGAGCTTCCGGGTGAAGCATTCGTGCTCGTGCGTCGCGCCGATCATTGGCTAGATCGCAGGGTCATCGTTAGTCACTACGGCGTCGCAAATCAGCCGGGCATCGAGTACGTAGTCGATCCGGCGAACCGACTCGAAGGCTTCATAGCCGGACGTGAGAGTCCGACGGTCGATTTCAAGGGGTTGATACCTCATAAGAAGGAAGTTCACACGACCCTTCAGGCGATGAAGTCCGTGGCGGCATTTGCGAACGAGAATGGCGGGGTACTCCTCTTCGGTGTTAACGACGAAGAGGAGATTGTCGGCATTTCTCGGTCCGGACTCGACGGGACGAAGAACCATCTCGTAGAACTCGTGTCATCGTGGGTCGATCCGCGGCCGACGATCTCGTTTGAGGAGTTCCCCGTAGAAGGTCATGCCGACTTGGTCGTCCTCGGCATGTGGGTCGAGCGTGGCGCGTCGGTTCCTTATATGGCCGGTCAGCCTGGTCATACCAAGACCGTTTACATTCGAAATCACTCGTCCTCGTCACCCGCTCGCCAGTACGAGATTCTACGAATTGTTCAGTCACGCGTGCCCAACGAACCAGGAGGATTGTTCAGCGGCAGGCACATGTGAGACGAGCTCTTCGGAGACTCACGTCGATCAAGGTTCTGTAGGTTGGCGAGAGGAGGAACAACTGCATAAGGAGCGCGACATGGACCTCGAGAACACCACGCTCGATTCGGTCACGCTTCGCCTCGACGCCGCAGCCGAAGGAGCGATAAACGAGGCGGCGGTCTATGAGAAGGTCGCTCTTCAGCCAGGTGAAGAGAACACCTCGCTTGCGTGGGCCGCCGCTGGCTTTCTCTATTACGAGCACCATGGCGAACGAACTGAGCGCGGCAAGTATTTCGATCAGCCGTTTCCCGGCCATCCTCCTGCCTACGAAGACCTCCCCGAGGGCACGTTCGATCTCTGGAACGGCTGCGCTGTTCGATCCACGGCACCGATCGTTCGGGCTCGACTGCACGATCTGCTCTTCGAAGCCAAGCAGGGCAACGGACGTGACCATGCTGGGGCTGCCAGCGAGGCGTACCTGGAGCGAAGCGAAACCGCTCTGGCATCACCGGTCGAGGAGTTAAGCGGTGAATCGGGCCCAACGATGGGCGCTCTGCACGCTCTCGAACGCGCCCTCGATCTCGCCACTCGGGTAGGACTCTCGGAACTTGCCCAAAGGGTCATCGACAAGCTCCGCGAGAACGCACGATCAGCGCTCGACAATCCCAGTTCGAGATTCGGGAACATCTATCGATCGCTTGATCCCCTTGCTCACCATCGAGAAGAGGTCTCTGGCGTAGCTGAGCTGCTCAAGCGAGCAAGAGATCGATTTCAGGATGATGTTTACAGTTCCGGAGCATTTATTGAGCTGCAGATGGCAAATGCCCGAGGCGATAACGAACGAAAGAATCAGCTCCTGAGGGAATCGATCGAGGCGTTGCTCGAGGCAGCATCGAAGAGTCCGGCGTTGAACGCGATGCAGCATTTGGAGGACGCGGCGGTTCGAGCTGAGCAGCTTGGTCTCACGGATTTGAAGGATGAGGCCGTCCGTCGACTACAGGACTTCGCCAACGTCGACATCGGACTTGCTCACCACGTCACCAAGGTGACGCACTCCCGCGAAGACGTTGACAACTTTGTCAACCACATCTTGAGCCTCGACAGTTGGCAGGCGGCGTTGACCGTGCTCGCGTCTATTGCGCCCCCAACCGGATCGACGAGCCAGAACAAAATCCAGGTCACGATGATGGCGACGAATACGCCCCTACTCGCACGTATTCCGACGAGATCGCTCGGACCGGACAACCTGACACGCACGACCGTCGACGCCGATGAGATGGAGGCGTTCAATCTCGTTCGCATCGAGATGATGCGGCTTCAAGCCGACGGTCCCCTTCGGTCAATAGTCCTCAAGAAGATCGGAGAGAAGTGGGGCAACCCGAGTGTTGAGGAACTCATTTCGTTCTTCACGGCAAGCCACATCGCCTCGGCAGAGTTGGCAGCAGCATTGGGGCGCTCGTTAGTCCGCTTCTATGAAGGTGACTTCGAGGGCGCCGCGTTTTCGATAGTGCCGCGAATTGAACGACTGATCCGGGAGTTGCTCCTCAAGGCGCGCATACCCGTGTATCACACCGAGCTCGGACAACGACCTGGGGGGTACCCGGGGCTTGGAGCAATGCTGGCGAAACTGACGGACACCGAGCTCGATGAATCATGGCTTCGCTTCATCGGCACACTTCTCTCGCGGCAAGAGGGCTTGAACTATCGCAACGAGCTGCTTCACGGGTCCGTCGACAATGTCGACTATCGATACGCAGGCTACGCATTGACGATCGCTATCTGGTTGGCGATCACCATCACAGTTCCTGGGGCTGAGTAGAGCGGAATCGTGGCTTTCGACCGAGAGCCCCGGCGCAAGTGGCCCCGCGGTTTCGTTTCAGTGACCCGGTCGAACCGGTCCTAACCTTCGGAAGTGCCAAGTGAGGGGGCGATCGAGGACGGCCTAGAGGAAGTTCGCGGCGCCGCGCCCGCCGCGCCAGCTACAGACGGCGAAACGGGGCCCGAAGGAAAGAAAGCGGTACCCGAACGCCCGAGTGCCCGAGGAAAGCGTAAGCACTCCCTGAAGTCCTGGTTAGCTCGCCCTACGAACCGAGCGATGCTGGCACAGCTTGCTGCCTACGAGCTGGGCCGCGCCGATCTCGACGCTGCCATGAACGAGCGCTTGCGCTTGCCCGCCGAGGAGGAGGTTCACCTCGGAGGAATCCTCATGGCAGAGGCGTTCACTCCCTCGACCATTCGTCGCCTCAAGGAGGCGATTCGAGCGTTACCTCCTGGCGTCACCGACGAAAAGCGGACAGAGCTTCTCGCTCGGCTCGAAGTCTTCCGTCGACCCTCCTTCGGCACCGGTTCGAGCGCCATCGGGTACGCCATACCGCGGACGACGGGTCTTGGACCGAGCTTCTACGACCAGGCCGTGCCGAAGGGCGTCGATGCCATCTGGCTCCGCATGTACGCGGTGATGCCAGCGCTCACCGTGGTTGTGGCCACGTTCACTTTCGACGAGGCCTCCGGGAACCTCACGCCACTGCTCCGCGCCGACTACAGCACCGGCCGGCACAACATCCGCCTCAAAGTTCCTGGTCGAGCCGGCAAGCTCCGTGCGTGGTACCCATTCGGGCGCCCACGACTCCGTGGTCACTCGGAGTCGCTCAGCACCGCCGACGGAGAAAGACGTCGCGCATGCGAGGACTTCATTCGCTCGCGCCAAAAGGACTGTGCTGACTGGCTTGCGATGCGGTTTCCGGGATGCTTCAGCGAAGTCGACGACGTGATGAAGCGCCCCGCGGTTCGAATGTTCCTAACCAGAGATGAAGCGCCGTTCTCTGATGAACAGTCGTGGCGGGAAGTAATCGGGCTGTGGCCCTCGTTCGACCGTTGGGATTCAACGGAGCAGGCAGGATGGTCCTTTCGAATTGACGAGCTTCAACCCGGTCCTGCGGCACTGGTGATCGCCGGCGCGCGGCGCACTGATGCTGCTCACCCTCCCGGAGGCGACGATCCGGGGACCTCGTCATGGTTTCTTACTCAACGGTTTCATGACCACCAAGGAGAGCTCTTCGCACGTTGGGCGTCCGCCTGTTTGGTGGACTCGTACACCGACAGGCTGGCGGGACTTCGCGACGAGATTGCCAAGCGTGGTCGGCGACGCCCGGTGCGAGAGGCGGAGGTCCTCGACTCATATCTCATGACGAACGGGCTTGATTCGGACGCTGTCGTCTCGGACGTCCTGCACGCGACCGAGGACCTCGGCCGGTTCGCGTGGGGTTTCCCTAAGTACGTGCAACACGATGCTGCGGCAGACGGAGACAGCGGTGCCGACGAGGATGCCCGGCTCTTCGCGAGGGGACTCGGCAAGTGGATGAGAAGCCAAGCGACCCGGCTTCAGACCGATTCGAAGGTGGCAGTGCCTTCAGTGATTGCCTCGGCCGGACTGCGCCAAGCAGTCATGAACACCAAGCTTCAGCGCGTTGCGGTCGGGGTGGCTTTGGTTGCTGCGGTGATTGCCGTAGTCAGCCTGACTCGCAACCCGTCGGATAGCGGAGGCGGTGCCACCAACAGCGTCGGCGTCGCGGCCCGATGCTCAGCTCAGCAGCTCCGTTTCAGCTACTACGGCTCGAGCGCGGCGGCCGGCACGGCCGTCACGGGTCTTGAGGTGACGAACACTTCCAATTCCACGTGCACGCTCGAGGGCTATCCAGTGATTGGATTCGAGGGCACCGATTCCGTGCCGCTCAAAATTGACGTATTGCACCACGGGCCAGGCGTTGCGTTCAACCAAGTGAGAACGTCGGTTCGACTTTCCCCCGGCGCTCGGGCTGGGATCATTGTCACGTCGGCGGACTTCGGCTCAAACGGCGCGTCGACGTGTCCGCGCATCGGAGCATTGGGCATTTCGCTGACGCAAGATGCTGCCGCTTCCCATGTTGCCCTTCCCGCGCCCGTGAACGTTTGTGGTGTTGGTCTGATGGTGAACGTCTCGGCCTTCTTCGCCGCAAACCAACTCCGTTCGTACGTGAACCCCGGTCCTTAGTTTGTCCAAACGGCAATATCCCAAAGCGCCCAGACTGTGATTGAGTTCGACATGCCAGAGTCCGACAAATCCGTTGCGTTGGCAATCTTGCTGACGAGATTGGCGCAGGCGCTAGAGGTGAGCTGCCTTTGCCCGACAGAGGTCAGTTGACAGAGTGGCTCGTTCTGTTGAATCGCCTCGGTGGCTCTGACGGAGCCAACGATTGAGACGGACCGCGAGACGACTGACAGAGCACAACTCGCGGGAGCACCCGCTTGATGGGCGACCGCGGTGGTCGCCTGCGACCCTTCAGTTGGCAGCGCACCGCAGCACCGCGCAAGGCGTTCGGATGGAAGGTTGGCCGAGGAGATGAACTGATGATTCGCGCGAAGGCTTGGTGAGCGCGGTCTGTGGCGTCAGCGCCGAGCAGCTCGGAGCCTTCGGCGGCGAATTCGTTGTCAGCGGAGCAACCCACACTGTTATTACCTCCGGTATCGCGCCATTGCTTTCGCATTGAGCACTGGCTTGGATCGGGAGCTCCGACGCTGTAGAACAGAAACGTGCCGTCCCATTGCGAAGGTGAGGCTCCTTCTGTCGGACCATCGCTGAGAGTCCTTGCTCGTGGTAGAGCGCGATACGACAGGCCCGATTTCGGTGGACGCAATGGACAACTCGCCTAACGGAGGACCACGTCAGCGATTTATAGCTATCTAGCTGGACGTTTGCCATCACCTTTTTTTGCCAAGGTGAGGGTCGCGGGTTCGAATCCCGTCGTCCGCTCCAAAAGGTCCTGGTAGAGAGCTAAATCTTCACCTTCCGGTGATTTCGTTGGCCATCCTTTGGCCATCACTTGGCCATCCCTCCTAGGGTTGGCTCGTGCCCGGTTCGATTCGCTCTCGTGGTCCGAATAGCTGGCAGCTGCGCGTTTACGCGGGAATCGACGCTGCGAGTGGTCGGAAGCGGTGGGTCACCCGGACTGTGCGCGGCAGTGAGCGGGAGGCGCGGCGAGCGCTCAAGCGCTTTCTCGATGATGCCGACAACGCCCGCGTCTACGCGGGGAGTGTCACCGATCTGCTCGATCGATGGTTTGCGGCCGCGTCGAGTGACTGGTCGGCGAGCACGATCCGCGAGACGAAGAGCTTGATCGAACACCACCTAAAGCCTCACCTTGGTCACCTTTCGGTCGCCAAGCTCACGACCGCTGATATCGACGACTTCTACGCCCACCTCCGGCGGGCCGGCGGACGCGAAGGCCGAGCTCTCGCGCCGGGAACAGTGCACCGCGTCCACGTCGTTTTGCACCGAGCGCTTCAGCAAGCAGTGCGTTGGGAGTGGGTCTGGCTCAACCCCGCGTCGGATGCCAGCCCGCCGCGGTATGTACCGGCAGAGATTCGTCCACCGAGCGCGGACGACGTGCGCGCGCTCATCGCTGCCGCAGACGAGGTGAGTCCCCAGCTTGGAACCTTCTTCTTGCTCGCCGCGACGACTGGCGCTCGCCGTGGCGAATTGCTCGCACTGCGTTGGCGTGACGTCGATCTCGACGGAGCGTCGCTCAGCTTCCAGCGTTCGCTCGTCGATGGAGCGAATGGTCCGGTCCTCGCGCCAACGAAGACGAGGCGGTCGCACCAGGTCGCGCTCGACGCTTTGACAACAAGCTCACTAGTCGCGCTGCGAGAGCGACTGGAAGCCGGCGACGTTGATCTTGATCGGTTCGTCTTTTCGAATCGCGACGACGGTTCACGACCCTGGCTTCCCAACTGGGTGACAAAAGCCTTTATCCGTTGTCGAAGGGACGTTGGCCTCGCGCACTTTCGGCTGCACGATCTCCGCCACTTCATGGCGACCGAGATGTTGAACGACGGTGTCCCAATCGCGATCGTCGCAAGTCGCCTTGCACACGCGCGGGCGTCGACGACGCTCAACGTCTACGCGCATGCCGTTCCCGGTGGTGACCAAGCGGCAGCCGAACGACTCGCGACTCGATTAGTCGATGGCATAGGGCATTCGGCGGACCGAGAACCTCAACGTGGAGAGGAGGACAGTGCTTTCGTCAGCCCGGGAGAAAGTGAACAGCAGGCATCCCGATGAGGACACGCGGCGTCTCCCACGCGTATGCGCGCGAGACGAAGCGCTCTTTCGAGGTGGCCGAAGGTGACATGGTCAACCTCCCTATCCAGGGCACGAGGATTTGACCGTTCGCAATCGAGTACAAGCTTGGTGATGCATGGCCGGAGAGGATCAGCGGCCGGCGTTTTGCGCGCCACTTTGATACATAGTCGCTCGCGCAATGGGCGCGATTAATGGAATCGTCGCCAGCGTCATCGGGTTTCCATGTCAGAGACCAAGGAGCTGCACATGGCCGAGATCGCGGACGTTGTCGTCGTAGGGATGGGTCCCGGAGGAGAGGACGCTGCTGAACATCTCGCCGAAGCTGGCCTTGATGTGGTCGGGATCGAATCGACGCTTGTTGGCGGCGAGTGTCCCTACTGGGGCTGCGTTCCCTCCAAGATGATGATCCGTGCGGCGAACCTCCTCGCCGAGGCGCGGCGCATCCCCGGTGTCGCCGGGTCTAGCACCGTCAATCCCGACTGGGCACCGGTGGCGAGACGGATCCGCGACGAGGCCACCGACGATTGGAACGATCAGGTCGCCGTCGAGCGCTTCGAGAACAAGGGCGGTCGGTTCGTTCGCGGCCATGGCCGCTTGGTCGGACCGCATGAGGTAGAGGTCGGCGATCGGCGATTCGAAGCCCGACGCGCCGTCGTGATCGCTACCGGGACCCAGAGCTGGACACCTCCAATCCCCGGCCTTGCCGATGTCCCCTACTGGACCAACCGCGAGGCGATCGAGGCGTCCGAGCCTCCCGGCTCGCTGGCAGTGATCGGCGGCGGCGCGATCGCCGTCGAGCTCGGCCAGGTGTTCGCCCGCTTCGGCGTGACGGTAACGATCGTCGAGGTGGCGAACCGTCTCCTGCCCGCAGAGGAGCCTGAGGCGGGCGAGCTACTCGAGACGGTCCTTCGCGACGAAGGAGTCAGAGTGATCACGGGCGCCCAGGTCGACAAGGTTCGCCACGACGGCTCGCTGTTCGAACTTGATCTGCGGGGCGAGCGGCCAATCACGACCGAGCGACTGCTGGTCGCCGCCGGTCGTCGAGCAGACCTCTCCGCGATCGGAGTCGAGGCCGTCGGCCTTGACCCGAACGCCCGGTACCTTGCGACCGACGACCGACTCCGTGTCGCCCCGGGGATTTGGGCGGTCGGCGACGTGACGGGGTTCGGCGCGTTCACCCATGTCGCCATGTACCAGGCGCGCATCGCCGTAGCTGACATCCTCGGCCAGGACACCGAGCGCGCCGATTACGAGGCGATCCCACGGGTCACCTTCACCGATCCGGAGATCGGTTCGGTGGGCCTCAGCGAGGAAGCAGCGCGATCGCGTGGCCTTTCGGTTCGCGTCGGCCGCTCGGAGATTGCCACCTCGGCGAGGGGCTGGATTCACAAGGTCGGCAACACCGGGCTGATCAAGCTCGTCGAGGACGCAGATCGCGGCGTGCTCGTGGGCGCGCTCTCCGCGGGACCGATGGGCGGCGAGGTCCTCGGACTGCTCGCCCTCGCGGTGCATGCGAACATTCCGGTCGCCACGCTGCGCACGATGATCTACGCCTATCCGACGTTCCACCGGACGATCGAATCGGCTCTCGCCAATCTCGAGCACGCCGGCTGAAGTCGGAATCGCGATGGCAGAACAGGTTCCCCGGCCATTGCCGGACAGTCACCCCGACTCCTCACCGGCGCCAACGCCTCCGAGCCCGGTGACGGTCTTCTGGCGACCTGGTTGTCACTACTGCTGGCGCCTACGACGTGGGCTTCATCGCGCGGGGGTCCCATTCAACGAGGTCAACATCTGGGGGGACCCGAACGCCGCGGCAACCGTTCGATCGCTCGCGGGTGGGAACGAGACGGTGCCCACGGTCGTGATCGGCGAGCGTGCCTTCATCAATCCACCCTTGCGCGAGGTCCTTCGCGAGTTTGAGCGCCGCGCGCCCGGCCTACTCGCGGAGAGGCTCCCAACGGTGCGAAACGGGCTGGCCCGACGGCGCCGGCGCGAAGCAAGCTGAGTGTCCTCCCCAACCGCCTCAGTGTTCTCGCACGCAGACAACTCGCCGAAGCGGGACGCCGATCTCTGATCCGATCCAACGACGGGCGATTGCGACGGCCCGCTCGACCCGCCGTTCGGAGCGGCCCGGGGCGTAGAGGGACTCGATGAATCGACGACCGCTCGCCTCGTCGGGGATCGGAAAGGAGAAGCGCTCCCGATCGTCCTCGGCGGCGTGCAGTCCTACCTGCCCGAGGCGAGCTCCGAGGCGTCCGAGGTGGACTCGGTTCGGGTATTTCGGTCCGAACGAGCGAAGCGCGATGAGCACCCGCAGGTAGCGCAAGCGATCGTGCATGCGCAGCGGGTAGGAGCCCGGTAGGAGGAAGACGGCCGTCCCGGTGGAACGGAGCACCCGGTGTATCTCGGCGAGGGCGACGTCGACATCTTCGAAGACCATCAACCCCATCACACAGGCCACGACATCGAACGATCCGCTCGCGAAGGGAAGGGCCGAGGCATCCCCTCGGACGAGCGGCGCGGCGGTGTGCTCGCGAGCCATCGACAGCTCCGCAGTAGAGCGGTCGATTCCGACCCAGTGGTGAATGGTCCCCGCCGAGGCCAGCGGTGCGCTGCCGCACGCGAGGTCGAGGACTCGGCTCTCTGAGGAGATGGCTTGCAGCGCCCACTTGTAGGGGTTCATGCCGCCCACATCGCCAACCGCTCGGGCCAGAATCTCCTCGGTGATGCCGGGACGTCGTCCATGGAACCACTCGAGATACTGGTGCCACGATCGCGGCGCGACATTGTCGGGGAGAGCGTTCATCGGGATGCACTGTCGACAAGTGAGCTGGCGAAGCGATGCAGCCTGGCGATCGAAAGCTCGGGGGGCCGCCGTCGGTCGATCTGGACGAGCGCGCTCTTGATCATCGTCAGCCACTCGGCGTCACAGCTACACGTCCAGCACACCTCGAGATGCCGCGCCACGGCCGCTTCGACGTCGGGCGCGGCCTCACCGTCGAGGTAGGTTTCGACTGATCGTCGCAGCGCCAAGTGCTCGCGGTGCTCGCGCAGGTTCACGGTCTCGAAATCCGTTGAGTGCCGGCGCGCATTCCATGGAATGCCGGAGGTCGGGAGGGGATTTCACCACTGTGCCAGCTATCGGCGAGGAAAAGCGACGCGAGGATGCCTTCGCGTGCTACGTCCTCCCAGAAGTTGCAGTCCTCGCCAGGGTGGCTCGCTCGCTTACGCACAATGGCGCCGATGCCGAAGACCTTGTGCAAGAAACGCTGCTCTCGGCCTTTCGAGCAATCGATCGCTTCGATGGCGCGCACCCGCGGGCTTGGCTTTTGACCATCATGCGCAACGCCGAGTTGAAACGGCACCGAAGGCGCCGACCGCGCCTCTTGTACGAGGGCGAAACCGTCGAATCCTGGTCAGCGACCGACCCCGACAGCGCGTGTGCTTCGCCGGAGCAGGTCGTGGTTGGCCGGGAGTTCGACGCGGTCGTCGCCCAGAGCCTCGCCGCGCTGCCCGACCGGCACCGCCAAGTGGTCGAGCTCGTCGACATCGATGGGCTGTCCTACGCGGAGGCTGCGGAGGTGATCGGCGTGCCCGTCGGGACCGTCATGAGCCGCTTGCATCGCGCGCGGTCTCGTATCCGCCATCGTCTGACGGCCGCCGGTCTTGCCCCGAAAAGGAGCATGCGATGAAGAAGATGTGGAAAGGGGCGATCAGCCGGATGCGGTGCATGCGGACGATGCCCGTTCTCCAGTCCTATCTCGATGGCAACGTCGACGAGGCGACGGCGCGCCGGGTCGCTGCGCACCTCGAGGACTGTCTCCGCTGCGGCCTCGAAGTCGAGGTCTACTCCGAGATCAAGTCGGCGCTCGCCGAGCAACGGGACGCGGTCGACCAAGGAGCGCTCGATCGGCTGCAGCATTTTGCTGCCCACCTCGCGGCCGGCGAAGACCCGGCCGCTGGCAAAAATGGCAGCTGAGAGCGTGGCGATCTCCGACACAACAAGCAGTCGCCGGTCGCGTGACGCTCAGCCCACCGATGACAATGTCCTGCTCCGCAAGACCTCGACGGGCGCGCGGAGCGCGCGTTACGACTTGATCGTCGTCGGAGGAGGAGCCGGTGGGATCGCGGCGGCACGCGCCGGAGCTCGTCGCGGCCTTCGCACGGCCATCGTGCAGGATGGGCGCGTCGGCGGCGACTGCACTTTCACCGGCTGTGTCCCGTCGAAGACCCTGATCGAGGCCGCGTCACAAGGACTGTCGTTCGCGGAAGCAATGTCCCGGATGCATGTAGTGGTCGAGCAGATCGCCTCGACTGAGAGTCCCGATGCGCTCGGGCGAGAAGGGGTCGAAGTCATCGAAGGCCGCGCTGGTTTCGTTGGAACGCGCACGCTCGCAGTTGGTGCTCGGACCCTTCAGGCGGACCGCGTCGTGCTGGCGACCGGATCGGCGCCCGCGCATCCATCGATTCCCGGGCTCGCAGGTCTCGACTACCTCACGAACGAGAACATCTTCGAGCTTTCGACGTTGCCGTCCTCGCTCGCGGTGCTCGGTGGCGGAGCGATCGGTTGCGAACTTACGCAGGTTTTTGCTCGCTTTGGCTGCACGGTGCACGTCGTCGAAGCCGCCGAGCGCCTCCTCGCGCGAGAGGAGCCTGAGGCGAGTGCGGCCGTCGCGCGAGCGCTTCGGTCGGAGGGCGTGACGCTTCGTCTTGGCACCAACGTGACTGCGGTGGAGCGAACGAGCGATCAAAAGAGCATGCGACTGCGGCTCGGCGATGACGCGATCGAGATGGAACAGCTCCTCGTTGCGGTCGGCCGCCGGCCAGTGACCGAGGGCCTTGATCCGGATGCCGGTGGCGTTGAGCTTGACGACCACGGTTTCATCCGGACCGATCGACACCTGCGCACGACCGCCGCGGGCGTCTACGCGGTCGGCGACGTGACCGGGCGGATGCCCTTCACGCACGCCGCGGACGAGATGGGACGGATCGCGGTGCGAAACGCCACTCGCCGCCTTCGTCGTTCGGGCTTTGCGATGACGTCGATTCCCTGGGTGACTTTCACCGACCCGGAGGTCGCCCGCGTTGGTCTCAGCGAAGAGGAGGCCGCGAGCAGTGGCCGTGCACTGGTCGCGTTCTTGCCGATGGAGGAGGTCGATCGGGCCGTGCTCGCCGGCCGCACGGAGGGTTTTGTGAAGCTGATTGTGGGACCGCGCCGCCTGGTGGGATCGGCCGGGGGTGGGGTCGTGCTTGGCGCGACGATCGTCGCCCCGCGGGCGGGCGAGATGATCCACGAGATCGCCCTCGCGATGCGGACGAACGCGTTCGCTGGCCGTTTGGCCCAGACGGTGCACGCCTATCCGACGTGGTCGACGGCGATCCGCCAGGCAGCGGCTCAGCTCTTTTTCGAGGTGGACGGTCGGGCCGCACGGCGAGCCGGCTCGCCGCATCCCGACTGAGCACGACAAACCGAGAATACGCCGAGCTCGTTCGGGTAGACCTTCTAAAGCGACGAGTCGGGCTCAGCCAGTAGCCGCGACGCGGCGGGACAGGACGACGGTTGCCCCACGCGCCGGGACAAGCACCGTGCCGGCAAGGCGCACCCGTTCGCCGCGAGAGACCGTGGGCTCGAGGGTGAAAGCGGAGAGCAGCTCGCTCAGCACGATCTCCATCTCGACAAGTGCCAACTCCGCTCCGAGACATCGCCTCGTGCCGCCACCGAAGGGAATCCACGTCGCTGGGCTGGGTGCAGATCCGCCGACGAACCGTTCGGGGACGAACGCTGCGGGCGACGAGTAAAGCTCACGGTGGTGGTGGACGAGCAGCGGTGCCACGACTACCAGGGTGCCGGCTTCGAGGAGATGGCCGGCGAGAGCCATCGGTGCCGTCAGCTCGCGTACGGTGTCGATTACCGGAGGCCGCCATCGGAGCACCTCGCGGATGACACCCTCGAGGTAGCTCTGGTCGCCAGCGATGAGCGATTCCTCTAACCGCGTCAGCACCGCCGGCTCACGCACTAGGCGCTCTACTGCCCAGCCGAGCGCGGCCGCAGTGGTCTCGTGCCCCACCAACAGCAGTGCCCGCAGTTCGTCGAGCAGTTCCTGGTCCGGCGGGTGCGATCTGGGGACAGCTCTATCGAACAGCAGGCCCGCAACGTCATGGCGATCTGAGCTACGACCAGCGCTCTTCGCGAGCAGCTCGACGATGGCCCGATCGACAGCCTGCTGGTGATGGCGAACCGTCTGCATCGTGCGCTCGCGGAGCCGCCCCGGCCCGAGCGGCCACAGCCATGTCCCGGCAAGCGCAGCGGGGCCAGTGGCGCGCTTAACCAAAAGGTGGAGGCGATCGATGTCTTCGTGGTCGGTGACGCCGAGAACCACGTCGGCGATGACCGCGAAGGCGAGGTCCGAGAGCCGCGGCAAGAGCGGCATCGGCTGACCAGTCGGCCATGTCGCGAGCTCGCGCCGAGTGATTTCGGTGACCGCCCCTCGGTGGTAGGCGAGGCCGTCGCCGTGAAAGAGCGGATTGAGCAACCGGCGGCGTTCGCCATGGGCATCGCCGTCCTGGCGGAGGACACAGAGCGGTCCGAGCAGGGGGAGCACCCGCCCAGTCGCCGCCCCGGCGGCCGACGATACCGGGTCGCTGCGGATCACCTCGTGTGCCGCCGACGGGTCACCGACCACCACGACGCGACCGACGGCTGGGAGCCGCAGGGCGAAGAGGCCGCCGTAGCGCCGGGCCCAGGCCGTGAGCGATCCAACCGGATCCATCCACAGCCGGGCCAACTGGGCCAGCGGAGGAATCGCTACCTTTGGGACAGTCGTCGCGCCGCGGCGAGCGCTCGAAGCGATCATGGGCGGGTGCGTCGCGGCGAGCCGAGCTGGTCCATCGTGATGTCGAGATGCATGGGGTACGCATCCGGGCAAGCCGCGCTCGCTGGCCGTCGCTTCGGGTTTCGAACGATCCTGTCGACGATGCAGTCCCCGAACTCCGGCGCGCGCCCCTCTATGCGGTCGATCATGGCTTCGACGAAGGGATCGACAAGATCGGTCCGGCGGCTCCCGACCGTCGCCAGGCGGCAAGCGTGGCGCCGATCGAGCGGAAGAAGCGCGGCGGCGACTTGCCCGACGCGACACCGGGGTGAACTGCTCCATCACCCCCACCGTGATGGAGCCCCGTCCGAAGCGCGAACGCGTGCCCAGCGGCTCGGCGCCCCGACCTGACGGGCTCTTCCTGGCCAGGTCCGTGGCGCTCGTAAGCGAACTGACCCTCTGGCGATCGCGGCTCTCCGCCAGCACTTTCGGGCGAGCCGTTCATCATCTTCAGCATTGACCCGCCCCCGCTCCGGAAAAACCGCCACAGCAACGTGCCGGCGAGCGCAATGAAGACGATGTTCAGATAGGTCGTGTAGTCCCACGAGATCGTGGCGTGCAGGACCCTCGCATTTCTCGACGCGGGGATGAGCCCTGCCCCGCCGAAGATCAGCTCGACGGCGTAGCCGGCGATAACCATCGTCACGTAGAAGGTCACCAGGATGAACAGCATCATCTTCGTTCCGTAGTACTTCCGGTAGATGACGAGGATCGGCAAGATGATGAGATCGGCGAAAATGAAGCTGACGACACCGCCGAAACTGATCCCCCCGTTCCAGAGCACCGCCGCGAGCGGGACGTTGCCGATCGAGCAGACGAAGGAGAACACCGAGATGATCGGCCCGAGGAGCGGGCCCCAGATCCGCGCCACAAGCGGGTGGCCCGAGAAGAAAAGCGTCCGCCAAAAGCCGTCTGGCACCCACGCGCCGAGTGCGCCCGCGAGGAGCAGGCCGCCGACGACGTCTCGGAGCACCGCCGCCCATTCCATGACGAACACATGGGCGACAGAGGTGAATCCTTCAGGCGATGAGAGTCGCGACCACAGCGATCCTCCCTTCTCGACTCTCATGTCCATTGCGGCGTGACCCTCCATCGATCCGGCAAGCGCTCGATTGGCCTGGACACGCGCTTCGTCGATGAGGCGCCGTCGGAGGAATACCCGGAAGACGATTGCGACGAGCACGATCATGATCGGGCCACCGACGAACTCCGCCGCGGTGAACTGCCACCCGAGGAGGAGCGCCATGATGATCCCGAGCTCGATGACGAGATTGGTAGACGCGATCTCAAAGACCATCGCGGTCGTGAAGTTGGCGCCCTTGCGAAAGAGCGACCGTGCAAGGGCGACCGCTGCATAGGAGCAAGAGGAGCTGGCGATCCCGAATGCCGCTGAGGTCGCCAGCGTCTTCGGAACGTCGTTGCCAAAGAGGCGCCAGACCGTCTCTTTCCGGACGAGTGCTTGCACGATCGCTGAGAGCGTGAAGCCCAAGATGAGCGACCAGAAGATCTGCCAGGTCATCCCACCCGCTACCGAAAGCGCGTGACCGATGGCATCGAGCGCTTTCATGCGCTTGACGCCACCCGTCGGGCCCACAGCGCCAACGACGATGCGTGGATCACGGTCGAACGCATCGAGGCGAAGTGCTCACCACTGCGGAGGGGCCCTCGGACAGTTCGCGCTCGCGAGCCGTGCCGAGACGACCGACGAAAGCCAAGATCATCTCGTCCATCATGCTCTGGGCATCCGCGCCGTGCCTCCAGGGGTCATCGGGTAACGGTCAGGCCATCAATCGATCAGGACGAGCGCGGCACCGGACCGAGCACCAACAGCCGCTCAGCGGGTAGCCGGTAGGGCCGCGCTCACCGCCGGACGCCTGAAAGACATCGCGATCGCGGTCCCGACAACGAGGCCAAAGAGGAGGTGCGCGAGGAAGAACGCGAGCTGGGGAACGAGGCCCATCATCGGGTTCGCCGATGGCAGGAGCGCCCAGCGGTTGATCACGTAGACGAGTGCCCCTCCGATGACACCGGCCGTCATGAGCCCCATCGGGCTTCGCAGGCCGGGAAGTCCGAACCACGCGGCGGCTCCGATGATCGCGAAAAACGCGACACCCAAGAACGCGGCGAAGGCGAAGTGCAGGATCGAACCGACGACGACGTGCCCAGCACTCACTGGCATCGCCGCCATGACCGCATTACGCGCGGTTGGGCTCAACTGGGACAGGAGGGTGGCGACCGTGCCGTTCGTCGCGT
>Ga0307373_10000532_pt1 | contig 72874 bp, 52 predicted proteins | sample OX2MG_FD_202534 | JGI IMG/M metagenome (GOLD analysis project Ga0307373, IMG submission 202534) | Soil microbial communities from Risofladan, Vaasa, Finland - OX-2 | ecosystem: Environmental > Terrestrial > Soil > Coastal area > Acid sulfate soil | place: Finland: Risofladan, Vaasa | collected... | reverse complement strand
ACCGTCGCGGCGACAAACGTCCCGGCTGGATGGTATTGTGGCGTGGCTGGACGGCGCTGCAGCTACTGGTCACTGGAGCCCGCCTCGAATGCAAGCAAAGAAAAGTCGGCTAAACTTAAGTGCTGGGCCTGAAGATGGTCGATCACAGCGCGCACCGCGAAACGATCGCGACGATTCAACGGGCACTCGTTGAGCGGAGGCAACTTCGCGGCAGCTATCGCAGCCCTTATTCAGAGAAGCCGTGGCGCGTAACGCTGCACCCCTATCGGCTCTGCCTGGCGCGGCAGGCGTGGTACTTGATTGCGAGAGCAGAAGGAGAAACGGCGCCGCGAAATCTGCGAGTGGTGCGTTTCCGCGGACTGCGGCTGCTGGAGCGAGCGGCGGAGGTGCCCGACGATTTCGATCTGCGCGCCCACCTGGGCAATGCCTGGGACATCTTTCGCGGCGAACCGAGCCACGATGTCGAGATTCGTTTCGCAAAAGAGGCGGCGGTGCAGGTAACGGAGACCCGTTGGCACCACACGCAGAAAGTCAAGCGGCACCGCGATGGCTCCGTTACGCTCCAGTTCCGCGTCGACGGCCTCGACGAAATCCTGTGGTGGCTGTTGCCGTGGACGGGCTTTGCCGAGGTCATCAAGCCCATCGAGTTGCGTCAGCGGTTCGTCGAGCAATTGGAAGAAGGTTTGCGAATGAATCGTCAGGCTGGGCATAGGGAGTGCCGCCGGTGAAATAACGCGGACACCCCGCCATTGACTCCGCGAGTTCCCGCGGCCATTCTGGTAGATGTCGGCGTTTTCTGGGAGCCCAACGTGAAAACCGCACAGGTAGTCAGCTTCGAGGGGGAACAGGCGATCAAACTGCCACCGGAGTTCCGCGTTTCCGGCGAAGCCCTCTCCATTCGCAAGGACGGTGAGGCAATCATCCTTGAGCCAATTAAGGCGATGAATTGGCCCGAAGGTTTTTTTCAGCAGATACGCATCGACGATCCGGCATTTGCTCGGCCCCCTCAGGGCGAGATGCCGCCCGTTCCCGCGCTCGGCTGATCGTTTCTCCGACGTCCTGCTTGCCCGACATTGCAATACCTGCTCGATACAAACACGTGCATTGCCGCCATGAAAAACCATCCGTCGGTGGTCGCGCAAATGTCATCCGTGGCCCCGGCGGCATGCGCGGTTTCGACGATCACGGTCTACGAGCTTTACACGGGAGTTGAAAAGTGCGCCGATCCAACTCGCGAGCAGTCCAAAGTAAGTCGGCTGCTGGCCGCGGTCAACGAGTTGACCTTTGACGCTCAGGCGGCAAAGGAGGCGGCCCGTATTCGAGCGCAGCTCGAATCGCAGGGCCAGATGATCGGCCCCTACGATGTTCTGCTGGCCGGCCAGGCAAAGGCGGCGGGGCTTCGCCTCGTGACACATAACACGGCAGAGTTCTCGCGGGTTCCAGGATTGCTGTTGGAAGATTGGCAAACGGGGCCATAGGCCATTGTCGATCACCGGAGTTTGGTAATCGAGCCGTCCCGACGCGAACCGCCATTGGTGTTTTCCGAGCCGGCGATTATCTTTACGGCCCAACCGCTGGTGAGGGATACGCATGCGCCGTGATTTTAACTCCTTGCTGTACTTTGTTTTATCGTACTCTTGCGCCGCTGCCGCCGGCGCGGCGCCGCCCACCGTCGGCGACCTGGGATCCGTCGACCGGCTCGATATCGCCGGGGCACGGTTCACCACGCCCGACCAATTGAAAGAGGCCCTGGCCAGCGACCTGGAATACCTGTTGGCGGCCGAACCGGCGGCCGCGCTCGATCCGCTGTTGAAGACCATTGGCCGCCGCCTGGAAGCCGGCTACCGCCGGGCAGGCTTTGCCAACGCCGTCGTCGAAGTCCGGCCCAATTTGCAGTCGCGGCGCATCGTCGTGGTGGCGCAGGAGGGTCCGCGCTATCGAGCCGGCCCGGTGCGAATGGTGGGCGCGACGCACATCGCCCCGGCCGACCTCGCCGAATGGCTGGCCGCCGCGCACCCGGTCGATCGCGACGACGCCCGGATTGCCTGGAAGGCCACCGAAGACCTGGTCGCGATCGACGATTTCGGCGAGAAGCCGATCTGGATCGCCGGCCAGCCGGCGCGGTTCAACCATTGGTCCCGCGAGCAGCTCAAGCGTCAGGTCTACCTGGCTTTTGCCCAGCATGGCTATTTTTTTCCCAAGCTGGATGTCCACGTGGTGCCGCTCGAAGGGCGCGGGTTCGCCGAACTGGTCGTCGAAGTCGAAGACGAAGGGCCGCCGGGCGTGTTCGGCGCGGTCGAAGTGGTCGGCGCTCAAAGGCATGCGGCCGAGGCGATCGGCCGCTTCTTGAACGTCGCGCCCGGTCAGCCGTTCGACCGCAATCGGCTGTCGAACCTCCAGACGCGGCTCTATGAATCTGGCCGCTTCGCGTTCTCCGCCGCGATTCCCGAAATGCCCAAACAAGCGGGCCAGCCGCCGAAGTTGACCCTCAAGCTGATCGAGGCCGCCGATGGTCCCCTGCTGGACGAACCGTTCTCGGCCGAAGAGCAGGCGTTGCTGCGGCTGCGCGGCTGGCTGACCGAACAGTTCCACACCGGGAAGGAAGATTTGGTTTTGACGCTCCGCGACGCTTCGCTGGGCGTGCGGACGGTGCAAACGGTGGTGTCGGCCCGCGGCGTCTTCGTGCGTGCCGACGTGAGCGATCCCAGTCGGGCGCTCACGCGAGGCGTGTTGTTCAAGTTGCGGAGCCTGGCCGGGACGGCACCGCCCAAAGTTGAAACGCTGCGCTGTCTGGCCGGACTGGAAATCACCGCCGAGCAAATTGCCATCTTTTCGCCGATGCGAGACCGGCTGTTCGCCACCGCACCGGGCGAGAAACAATTGTCGCTCCGCCTGAAGCTGCACCCCGATCCGCGGCAGCCGCGCAAGCTGGCCCTTTCGCTCGACCCGGAGGTGAAACGGGCCGACGCATCGAAGCCCGCCCAGCCCGTACTCGTCGATGCCGATTTGGCCCCGGCCGCGTTCATCGCCTTGGCCCACGTGCCCGACGCCGCTTGCAAGGTCGAGCAGGGGGTGCTGCGGATCAAAACGAAAAACGCATTGCTCGAAGCCGACGCGGCCACCGGCCGGTTGTTGAAGGCCGCCGTGTTCGACGCCAAGCACGAACAAGAGGCGACGCTCTCGGCCGCCCCGCGACGGCTGGAAAACTCGATCGCCGACATGCGGCGCATCACGAGCGGCGATCGCAACGACCACGACCCGCGCCGGCCGGTGACGGCCATGACGGCCTTCGGCATCTGCGAGCTGGCCCATCTCTGGCGGGCCTGGGAAGGTGTGGCGCTGGCCGGCGACAAGCAAGGTTTCCATGTCTGGCAGGGGTTGCTGGCGGCGTACTTCTTGCCCGACCTGGATGGGCAAGCCGCTCCGGCGAGCGAGGCCGATCACTACTTTATTCCGGCCGAGCCGCTCCGGCCGGGCCATCCCCCGCGCAGCGACAACTCGCTCTGGCTGGCGGCCGAAACGCTGCACACCTGCCGCGAAATCTTTCCCGCCGAGAGCTGGCCCTGTCGCCTGGCACGGGCGGCCGTGCTCTATTACGCCAGCGACGACCGCGGCGCGCAGCGCGAGTTGATGCGGCTCGACTCGGCCTCGACCGGTCCCTTGGGGCACCTGGCAGCGGCCCTCTTGGCCGGCATGATCGAGCCGGCGCTGGTCAATCGCTTTGCCGCGGCCGGGCTGGAGAAATTGAGCATCGCCGACTTCCGCCGCGATTACTCCTTGGTGCTCGAAAGCCGCGCGCCGGCCGTCGATGCCGCACTCAAGGGTCTGGGCCAGTTGGCCCGGCTCGATCCGGCCCAGACGCAGGCGGCAATCAGCGTGCTGCCCAAGCCCTTGGCCTCGTTCTTGGGCGATTTCGTCGAGCGGCAGCGTACCTTGCCCGATGCCCCGACCGACGTCGTGTTGGCCGGATTGCTCGACGACTATTGGTCGGGCGGACTGGAAATTCAGGCCCGTTTCGTGCTCCGCTGGCTGGCCGACAGTTCCGCGCCCGCAACCGCCAGGGCGAAGGCGAAGACGAAAACGCGGTAGGGTGTGGGAACCGGTTTGCACGAGGGCTCGCGAACGGTCTCTGTAGGGAACGGACTCCGTGCCGTTCCGCGCGCACCGAACGATCATCAATCGGCAATCGGCGGAACGGCACGGAGTCCGTTCCCTACAGAGTCTTGGCCCGCGCGAGGCGCAAACGCGTTCCCACACGCGACGCGGCAACGGTGGCCCACAGCTAAACACCCGGCGGGATTTCGCGACGAATCTCGTCGAGCAAGGCCCGCGTGCCGTGCCGATCGGCCCAGGAATGGATGTAGTCCCAGTCCAGTTTCTCGTTCTGAACGGCAATGACGTCGCGGACGTCCTCCCGGTCCTTGGGGTGCCGTCTCGTCAATGCCCAGTACAGCTTGGTGACGATGACATCTTCGGCGGTCGGAATGGCAATCGTGCGTCCGAACAGCGAAACTGGGCCGCGTCGCCGAAATCGCTCTTGATCGTGGTCGTTGTCGCTAAGCTGGAACAGCTCAATGGTGAATCCGCTCGAGGGTACCCTCAAGATGTGGCGTGTCGTCATCGTAATCGTGTCGAACGACGCTTGCGGCTCCAGACGGAATTCCGGTCCCAGCCGCTGCATAAGGTCATGAAGCGAGACTTTGCCTAGCTCGACGACGATATCGGCGTCCTCGGTCAATCGCGGAATCCCATAGAAGTTGCTGGATAACGATCCAACGAGCATGTATTCGACGCCGAGCGCATCAAGTGCATCGACGACGGCGACGACGGCTTCATCACCTTGCATCTCTGCCTCGCACTCGCCGCACTAGCGTCAATCGCTCTCGGAGCAGTTCCTTTAAGCGCTCTTCGTTCGCGCCCGGGTTTTCATGGCGCAAGCCGTCAAGCATGATGCGGCACGAACGTTCGAACAGCCGCGGGCCGGCCAAAAGCTTCTGTTCCGGCGACATTTCGCGGGCCGCCCGTATTTTGTCGAGATACAATTCGTCGATGAGTTGCTTCGTGGGCTGCATGGGGCGGTGAGAATAAAAGCGGGGCAGTGACCTAACCGCCCTCCAATATACAGCGCCCGACGCTGCCCGTAACCCTGGAGCCGCCGCAGACCTCGCCTTGAGCCACACGGCCGGCTGTGCCATATTTGAGGCCTGAAGGTCGAATATAAACACTTGTTACGCAAGCCCTAACGTCGATGGCCGCCGCAGAACAAAAACAGGACCGCGAAGTGCTCGAATGCCTGCTGGCCGAGCGCATTCTCATCCTCGACGGAGCGATGGGCACGATGGTCCATGCGCTCAAATTCAACGAAAGCGACTTCCGCGGCCCGCAGTTCGCCGGACACACCAAGGACCTCAAAAACTTCATCGATATCCTCTCGATCACGCAGCCGGAGGCGATCGAGAACATTCATCGTCAGTATCTCGAGGCCGGCGCCGACATCATCGAGACGAATACCTTCGGCGCCACCTCGGTGGCAATGTCCGATTTCGAACTCGAATCCCAGGTGCGCGAACTGAATCTGGCGGCGGCGGCATTGGCCCGCCGGGCGGCCGACGATTTCTCTGCCCGAACGCCGGAAAAACCGCGCTTCGTGGCCGGTTCCATCGGCCCCACCAACCGGCAGCTTTCGATTGCCGGCAACGTCCACGATCCCGGTTACCGGGCGGTCACGTTCGACGAGATGGTGGCCACCTATTACGAGCAGGTCGAGGCGCTGGTCGACGGTGGAGTCGATCTGCTGTTGCCCGAAACGGCCTTCGACACGCTGGTGCTCAAGGCCTGCCTGTTCGCCATCGAGAAGTATTTCGACGATCGCCAGGTGCGGTTGCCGGTGATGGCGTCGTTCACCATTTTCCAAGGCGGGCGGACGCTCTCGGCACAGACGGTGGAGGCGTGCTGGACGTCGATCTCGCACGCCAACCTGCTGAGCGTCGGCATGAACTGCGCGCTGGGGCCCGAGCACATTCGGCCGTATGTCGAAGAGCTGTCGCAGATCGCATCGGTGTACGTGAGCTGCTATCCCAACGCCGGCCTGCCGAACGCCTTTGGCGGCTTCGATGAAACGCCCGAAATGATGGCGGCCACGCTCGGCGAATTCGCCCGGCAAGGTTGGCTGAATATCGTCGGCGGATGTTGCGGCACGACTCCGCGGCACATTCGCGCCATCGCCCAGGCGGTCGAAGGCCAGGCTCCCCGCGTGCGTGCCAGGCCCGAACCGCTTACGCGCCTGAGCGGCCTGGAGACGCTCACCATCCGCCCCGAAAGCAACTTCATCATGATCGGCGAGCGGACCAACGTCACCGGCTCGAAGAAGTTCGCCAAGCTCGTGCTGAACGGGCAGTTCGAAGAAGCCGTAGCCGTGGCCCGCGGCCAGGTGGAAGGCGGCGCCAACATCGTCGACGTCAACATGGACGAGGCGATGCTCGACGGTGAAGCCGCCATGACGCGGTTCCTGAACCTGATCGCCGCCGAGAGCGACGTCAGCCGCGTGCCGATCATGATCGACAGCTCGAAGTGGTCGGTGATCGAGGCGGGCCTGAAGTGCGTGCAAGGCAAGTCGATCGTCAACTCCATCAGCCTCAAGGAAGGCGAGGAGCAGTTCCTGCATTATGCTCGGCTCGTCCGCCGTTACGGCGCGGCCGTGGTGGTGATGGCCTTCGACGAACAGGGCCAGGCCACCACAGTCGAAGACAAGGTCCGCATCTGCCGCCGGGCATTCAAGCTGCTGACCGAAAAGGTTGGCATGCCCGCGACCGACATCATTTTCGACCCCAACATCCTCACGGTGGCCACCGGCATCGAAGAGCACAACCGTTACGCCATCAACTTCATCGAGGCCACGCGGCAGATCAAGCAGGTTTGTCCGGGAGTGAAGGTGTCGGGCGGGGTAAGCAATATTTCGTTTTCGTTCCGCGGCAACGACGTGGTGCGCGAGGCCATGCACTCGGCGTTCTTATACCACGCCATTCGGGCCGGCCTCGACATGGGCATCGTCAACGCCGGCCAGCTCGCCGTCTATGAAGATATTCCGCCGGAGTTGCGTGAGCGGGTCGAAGACGTGCTGTTCGACCGCCGGCCCGACGCCACCGAGCGGCTCGTGGAGTTTGCCGAGACCGTCAAGCGGCAAGGCGGCAAGCAGGCCGGTGCCGACCTGGCCTGGCGCAACGCGCCGGTGGATGAGCGGCTCTCGCACGCCCTGGTGCGCGGCATCGTCGATTACATCGACGCCGACGTGGAGGAAGCCCGGCAAAAATATCCGACCGGCCTGTCGATCATCGAAGGGCCGCTGATGGCCGGCATGCAGGTGGTGGGCGATCTGTTCGGGGCCGGCAAGATGTTTCTGCCGCAGGTGGTGAAGAGTGCCCGTGTGATGAAGAAGGCCGTGGCGTATCTGCTGCCTTTTATGGAAGCCGAGAAGGCGGCCAGCGGACAAAGCGACGCCCCGCGCGGCACCATCCTGATGGCCACGGTCAAGGGCGACGTTCACGACATCGGCAAGAACATCGTGGGCGTGGTGCTGGCCTGCAACAACTATCGGATAATCGACCTGGGCGTGATGGTGCCCTGCGAGCGGATTTTGGAGACCGCCGTGAAGGAAGGCGTCGACCTGATCGGCTTGAGCGGGTTGATCACTCCCAGCCTCGACGAGATGGTCCACGTGGCCAAAGAGATGGAGCGGCAACAGTTCACCACGCCGCTGTTGATCGGCGGGGCCACGACGAGCGCCAAGCACACGGCGGTGAAGATCGCCCCGTCCTATAGCCGAGCGACGGTCCATGTGCTCGACGCCTCGCGGTCGGTCGGCGTGGTCGAGCAGTTGCTCAATCCCAAGTCGAAAGACGATTTCGATCGCAAGAACCGGGCGGAGCAAGACCGGCTCGCGGCCGCCTACCACGAGCGGCAGTCGGTCCACTTGGTGCCATACGCACAGGCAGTGGCCGCTCGTTTCCAGACCGATTGGACGAACGTCCGCATCGACGCGCCGTCGTTTCTCGGCACGCGGGTACACAACGAATTTCCGCTCGACGAGCTGGTGCGATATATCGACTGGTCGCCCTTCTTCGCCGCTTGGGAGCTGCGCGGCAAATATCCGAAGATTTTCGACGACGCCGAAGTGGGCGGCGAGGCCCGCAAGCTGTTCGACGACGCGACGCGGTTGCTGGACGAGATCGTCGCCAAAAAGCTGCTGCAAGCGCGGGGCGTGTATGGCTTCTGGCCCGCTGCATCGGTGGGCGACGATGTCGCGGTCTATGATGATGAAAGCCGCGCGGCCGAGCGAGTGCGATTTCACACGTTGCGGCAGCAGTGGGAGCGGAAGGGCACGGCGGCGTTTTACGCGCTGGCCGACTTTGTGGCGCCCGCCGACAGCGGCCGGCGCGATTATCTAGGCGCGTTCGCCGTCACCACCGGGCACGGCACCGACGAATTGGTGCATCGCTTCGAGGCCGACCACGACGACTACCAGGCGATCATGGCGAAGGCGCTGGCCGACCGGCTGGCCGAGGCGTTCGCCGAGCGGTTGCACGAACTGGCGCGGCGCGAGTGGGGTTACGGCCGCGAAGAGCGGCTTACGAACGACGACTTGATCGACGAAAAATACCGCGGCATTCGTCCGGCGCCCGGCTATCCGGCCTGTCCCGATCACACGGAGAAGGGCATCCTCTTCGATCTGCTCGATGCCGAGCGGGCCACCGGCATCCGGCTGACCGAGAATTTCGCAATGTACCCTGCCGCGAGCGTGAGCGGGCTTTACTTCGCCCATCCCGCGGCGCGTTACTTTTCCGTCGACCGCATCACGCGCGACCAGGTGGAAGACTATGCCCGGCGAAAGGGGATGACCGTGGCCGAAGTCGAGCGCTGGTTGTCGCCGAACTTGGGATACGAACCGTAAAGTAGAATTGGCTTCGTTTAAACTACCTTACGAGATGAGCGCGGTGCTCAACACCACGTTGCCGCCGCCCTACTACGCGCGTTTGCAAATGCGGCCCGAAATCGGGGTGGTCGACGGCGACACCGGCACGGCGTATCGGCACCGAGTCGTACCTGACGTGGCCGTGGCCGAAGTCCGCCGTCCGCAAGCCGGCAGGGGCGGGTCGACTGCGACGGCGGCACTGCCCAGGACGGAAGTTTCCGATTACCTTGAGATCACTGTTCCCGATGAGCCGGGCCGCCATCTGTCGATCGAAGTCCGCGATCCGCGCCGCCGGCATCGGCTGGTGACGTTCATCGAAATTGTCAGTCCGGCCAATAAAATCATCGGCGCCGACCGCGAGAGCTATTTGGAAAAGCACGAAGAGGTTTTCGCCAGCGACGCCAGCCTGATGGAAATCGACCTGTTGCGCGGCGGCCGGCGACTGCTGCCGAACCCGCGCGTCAGGCGTAAGGTGAGCAAGCTCAAGCCGCCGCCGGATTATTTGGTGCTCGTGAGCCGCGCCTGGACGCGTGGTGAAGGACGGGGCACCTGGCAGGTGTTTCCGGTCTTGCTTCGGCGGATGTTGCCCGTCGTCGCGGTGCCCTTGCGCGTCAACGAACCTGAGATCCCGCTCGATCTACGGCACGTTTGCAATCGGGCCTACGACGCGGGCCGTACCAGCGCGGGGCCGTCGACTATGAATTGCCGCCTCATCCGCCGCTCGCCGAGGCCGATTACGCCTGGGCGCGGCAGCGGCTATCCGAGCAAGCGTAGCAAAAGGAATGGCCAACTGAGCGTGAAGTAGCCTAAGCGACGCCGCGCGGATTTGGGTTGGGCGGGCCGCTCCTACCTCGAATCCTGCCATCGTTGCCTCAAACTCCTGATTAGCCGCTGCCGCCCGCCTCCATTGAGCGAACCAATGTGAGGCGAATGCGGCGATGCCCGTGCAAGCCAGCAGCGTTGCCAAGCTTAATTGAAACCGCCGATGCCGAAGGGCGGGTCGTTTGAATATCATGCACGCCTATGCTGGACATTTCACCCATCGACCGCAACGAGTGGCTCAATCTCTCGATTTGCGGCCCGTCGCCCGATGGTTGACTGTCAAGACGTTGCGTCTTATGCTCAGCAGTGAAGTCGGCGACGGGGGCGAACCGTTGGAGGATTACGCCCATGAAAGCGCTGATCGGCCGTGTTGTTCTTTTACTTGTTCTCGCCGCCGCGTGGCCGACGTTGGCCGCTGATCCTGCCCAACGAGGGAAAGACGAGGCAGCGATGAAGCCGCTGTCGGGCGTGGTAGTCGATGAGAAAGGCCAGCCGATCGCCGCGGCCGACGTGGTCTATTCCTGGCGGAACAAAGAACGCAAGAACCAGACCCTCGACGCCAAGAGTGATGAACAGGGGCGGTTCACTTTGCAACCGCCCACGGATGTTGGGGCGGCCATTTGGCCACGCGGAGAGATTTGGGCGGGCGTCCGCGGTCGACGCCTGACTCATAAGCTGCTGTTTGAGGACGGCAAGCCGCGGGCGGAAGAAGTGCGGCTCGTGCTGCCCGAGGCCGCGAATGTGCCTGTCCTTGTCGTTGGGCCGGACGGCAAGCCGGTGCCGGAGGCGCAAGTAACGCTGCCGGTAATCACTTATCACGAAGGCGGCAGCCGGCTCTTGCCCGAAGCATCGCAGCTCTGTGCCGCGGCGACCACCGATCGCGAAGGCAAGGCCACGATTTCGGCCTTCAGCCGCGACGAGCTTTCGCAGGTCCGAGTGGTCACCGACCAGTACGGTACTCAATCGCGATATTTAAGGCCGTCGACGGCTGGAGAACCGGCGGAGATCAGGATTGCGCTCAGACCGGTTGGCCGTGTCCACGGGCGGTTTGTTGCGCCGGAAAAAGATTTGGTCGATGGTGTCGGCATCTGGCTTTTGAGCTATCCCAGCGATAACAACCCAAGCCCCGACTCGACGCTGGCCGAAGCGACGGCGACGAGCGACAAAGAAGGAGGGTTTCAGATTCCGGTCATCGCGGCGGGCACGATCCGCTACATCTCGGTCGTTCGCAAACCGGAACGGCCGTTTCTGCCCGCGGTGCCCAATGAGGTTGCCGTCGCAGTCGGCAAAACTGCCGAAATCACCATTCCTTTCAAGCCGGCAGTCCGCGTGCAGGGCGTGGTGCGAGAGGCGGCCACTGGCAAGCCGCTGTCCGACGTGATGGTGGGTGTGAACGAGAACAACGGTTCTTCGTCGTCTCCGGCCGCCACCGGCGAAGACGGACACTTCGATTTCTTGCGGTTGCCCGGACTGTTCAATATGTATCTGCAGTTCAGCAAGTCGCGCGGGGCGCCGGCCTGGTTTCTCCATCACAATTATCAGGTGCCCGGCGGCAAAGCCGGTTTTGAACTGCCACCCATCGAGCTCGCGCTCGCCCGCGGCCGAGTGGTCGATGGCGCCAGCCGTACCGTGGCGGGGGCGAAGATCGAAAAAGCCGTGACCAAGGTCGATTTCCAGGGACAATCGGTGGAAAACCCCGTGGTTTGGTATAGCGAGCCGCGAGAACTGTCGACCGACGCCAACGGCGAGTACCGCGCGTGGATCGAAGTCGGCGCCCCCTACCGCGTTCAAATCGGCACCGAGGGCCACACGCCGCAATGGACCGAGTGGGTTGAGTTCGCCGCGGACAAGCCGCCTGTCTTTCCAGACGTCGTGATCGACTCGCTGCGGTCAATCGCCGGGCGCGTTGTCGATCGCCAAGGCCGGCCGGTGTCCGGCGCGACGGTCATTCAATCGGGCGACGGCCCGCAACGCACGCAAGCCGCCTCGGACAACGACGGACGTTTCGAGTTGTCGGGTTATCAAAACGAAGCCGCCTTCGTGTTCGTCGAGAAGGAAGGCTTCCGCTTTCACGGGCAACCGCTGAAAGCCGGCGACGATGTCGAGAGTGTGCTCACGCGGGCCAGCGAACCGCCCCAGCGCCGTTTGGCCACGCTGCCCGACGTCGATCCGGCGGCCGATCTCGCCTTGGCCAGGCGCGTGCTGAAGCCCGCGCTCGATGCTCTGCCGAAGGCAATAGACGACCGCGATCGTGGGGCGGTGTTGCGTGAGTTGGTCAAGGTCGACCCAGCCGCGGCGCTCGATCGGCTGGAGGCGCTGGGCGTCAAGGGAGACATGGCCGACATGCTGCGGGTCGAGGTTGCCAAGCACTGGTCGGCGGAACATCCCGACGACGCCATGGCGATTATCGAAGCGCTCGACGATGCTTACTCGCGGGCGGCCGGCTATGTGCTGTCGGCCGACGGATTGCCGGCCTTGCAACGGGAGCTCAAGCTCGATTGGCTGGAGAAAGCGCGCCTGCACCTGCGGGGCGCGGGCGATCCGACGATGCGGATGGCGCTGACCGGTTACATCGCGCGGTTGATGACAGAAAGTGGCGATGCGGACGGTGCGCGGAAGCTGATCGCCACGATCAAGCCGGATGTGGACGCGCTGCCGCTCGACAACGTGGCCGCCTATGTGCGCGGGGTCACCGCCGAGGCGTTGGCCACGGTCGACCTGCCCGCCGCGCTGGCGCTGATCAAGGACGTTAAGGACGACCGCGAATACGAGCGGCATCACGGCAATATCGCGCGCATCTTGGCGGCGGCCCATCCGGCCGATGCCGTGCGCGTGCTCAAACTGATGCGCAACGATTCTGGGCGCGAGTGGCTCGCTGTTCGAGTGGCGTATCTCATGGCGCCCGTGGATCTCACGCGAGCGAACGAAGTGGTCGAGCTGATCGCGACTCCTCGGCTCAGGGCCTACGCCGAAGGACTGACGGCGGAGGCACTCGTCGACACCGACGCGGCGGCGGCCATGGCCCAGCTTGAGCGGACATATAACCTGCTGGTGAAATTGGCTAAGAGCGAAGAGCCGCATTTCAATAACTACGACACCGCGCCGGTTTTGGCGGCGTGGTTCTTGCCGATCGTCGAGAAGCTTCAGCCCGACCGCGTGGAGGAGTATCTTTGGCGGGCCATCTCGCTGCGTTTGCCGTTGGCGAAGCAGGGCGATCGCGAGGAGCCGATTCTGCTGTCACGGGCATATCTGGCGATGTTCCTCTCACGTTACGACCGCGATTTGGCCCGCAAATTCTATGGCGATCTGCTCGACGAGGCGTACCGGAAGCTGAATTCACCGGGGGAATATAAGGGCTTGTTTGCCGCGGCGGCGATGATCGACCCCGCGTGGGGGGTCGCGCAGTTTGAGATGTTGCCCAACGATGCCCCGAACGGCGCCCCCAACGTCGCCAAAGCGCGTGCGCGCGGCGGGCTGGTCGACATTCTGTCGAAGCAAGGCGAGGCCCGCTGGCGGGCCGCCTCGGATTACTTGCGAATGCCGATGATGTGGCAGGGGATTCAGTGAAAACGACGGACTGAGGATGCCTGCGCTGGCGATGGCCTTATGGCTTGCCCGGTTTAGGCCCGACCTCGAAGACACTTCGCGAGCGGAAGAAGCAAACATCGAACTCCAAAAAGAAGTTCACTTGCCCCAAAATCACGGAGACGGCGTCAGTACGCGCCCAAGCGAACGCAAGGGTCACTGGAGGAAATCTCCCGACCGCCGCCGATAATACGACTACGCGGGCGTCAACAGAGGCCAAATTGCCGGACAACTCGACCGATTGCGTTTGCAGATCCGAGTCGAGTCCCAGGTCGACTCCCAGCGAAAACGGCAGAACATTGACTGCGGCGCCGCTGTCGACAAGGGCCGATATCGTGGCGCTCCGAGCGCCGGTCAAGGTGAGCGTCAGCATCGGGGCCAGACTCGCTTGGCCCAGCGACGGCTCGCGCGGCACATAGCGAAATTGCTGTGCTGCGGCACTCATGGCTGGCCCTCGTGTTCCTCCAAGGCCTGCAGCAGAGCTGCGGCGGCGGAGAACGCTCGGTCAGGCGATGAAATCGGATAGGAAAGCCCCGGTTCAATCAGGTTGCCGGCGTCCCGCTCGAGTTCCTGCGCAAGGAACTGAATCAGGCGAATCTTGTCGAGCCGCGAAAGTAATTGCACCTCCGGTAAAACCTCGGCCAAAGGCATGACCACAATCCTCCACGAATTGGAATACCCACGTTTCAATATAGCAAACGCGAGCCCGGTCATCGAATTGGATATGGGAGTTCGCGGCGAAAGTGTGTCCGGCGCACCGGCCGGGTTGGCCATCCGCCGGAGGCGGGCTATGATAAGCGTCGGGCACACCGGTCGGTCGCTTTACGCATTCAGTGCGGAGATCCTCTCATGCGACGGTTGTTGATTCTCGGCGGTGCATGGATTGCGGCGTCTTGTCTGCTTCCGGCGGGGCCGTTGCTCGCCGGCTTGGCTGGCGCTGCGGAGACGGTCCGCGTTACCGGTTTGATTCGTGAACATGGCACAAACCGCCCGATTGCCGGTGCCGTCGTGGTGCTGTCGAACGGCCAAACCCAAGCACGTGTCGAATCAGGCACGGACGGTCGATATGAGTGTCGAATCGGCCCCGGTGTTATTACTGGCCAGGTTATCGAATTGCCCCCGCCGTTGGTGAAACCGTTGCGAGCGTTTCGTGCCCCCCTCGAGTTGGACGCCAACCAACCCGAGCAATCGTTGCCACCGATTCTAGTGCGCCCCGGCCGTAGCGTGCGCGGGCGAGTCGTCAACGCCGAAGGCGAGCCCGTCGCCGGCGCCTTGGTACAGGCGTCGTGGCCAGCCCATGAGCCGTGGCTGGAAAGTTATGCGCACGGCACCAAATGGATCACGACTCGGAGCGATGAGCGTGGCGACTTCGCGTTCACGGGCATCGACCCGGTCGATAATCCGAACGCGCTCGACCGAGGGGTGCGTTTTTGGGCTGCGGGCGGCGACATGGCAACCGAAGCGTTCGTGGCCCCGCCGCCCGATGCGGATGCTGCGGTCGAGTTGAAACTGTCGCCGAGCGGCATGGTTTCACTTTCGGGTCGCGTGGTCGACGGCGCCGGCCACGCCGTTTCCGGCGCAAAGGTTCAAACTTGGACTCGATGGCGCCACGCGAATGGCTTCGTTCTCGTTCAAACGCCGCTTTTCGTTTCAACCCTCGGCGACATCGCCGCGGATTCGGACGGCCGTTTTCAAACGCCGCCGGTGCTGAGTTGCAAGGGCGAATACTCGCTGCTTGTGTCTTGCGACGGATTTATCCCGGCACGCGGCGCGTGGTTTCAGCCCGCCGGGCCAGAGAACAAGGTCGCAGACGCTCCAGACATTTGCTTGCGACGATTGCGGACCGTGGCAGGGCGCGTCGTCGATCGCCGAGGCCATCCGCTGGCCGGTGTGCGGCTTTACCAGTCGGGTGACGGCGTGCGGCGGACCACATCCATCACCGGCGCCGACGGGCGTTTTACGCTGCCTGATGTCGCTGAAAACTCGGCGTTCGTCTTTGCGGAGCTTGACGGCTATCGCTTCACTGGCCAGCCGATCGCCGAATCCGCTGACACCAAGTTGGTCCTTACGCATGACGACGAGACCGTTGCGCCGTTAACTTTGCTCAGGGCGAACGTGCTGGATCGCGAACAAGAGTTGGCACTGGGCAGACAGGTGATCGGCGCCGATGTCGAGCGCACGCTGCGGTCGGGCAACCGCGACGAGCGCTGGACTGCCCTCTACTATTGGACGGTGATCGATCCGGCCGACGCTCTGGAACGGATCGACAATGGCGCCATCCCCAATTTGACCGTCGATGACAAGGACTTTTTGCTTACGCAAATCGCCAGGCTGCTCGTACACGACCATCCCGACGAGGCGGCGGCGGTCGCCCACGCCATCGAGGGCGCCGGCCGCCGTACTCGGGCGTTGTTTGAGCTGGCGGGCGCTCTGCCGACCGCCGACCCTGCGGCCAAGCGCGCGCTGCTCGATGAAGCGCTCTTGGCTTCGACGCATGACAATTTGCGCTCTTTTTGGCAAGCCTGCGTGGCCGATGGACTCCTTGATTTGGGCCAGACCGATCGTGCGCGGGCGCTGCTGGCTGACGCAAGCGTCATGGCGGCGACGCTGCCAATCGCCGGCGACGGCGCGATGATACGTCGCAAAACCGCCGATATCCTCGCTCGCACCGACTTGCCGGCCGCGCTGTCCCTGGTAACCGACGTGGCCGAAGAAAAAGAGCGCGATCTCATCTTCGGCAAGATCGCCTATCGCGTGGCCGCCCAGCAGCCGGCCGAAGCGGAGCGGGTGCTCGCCATGATCGGCGACGAGTACCGCCTGGGATTTTCTACCGTGCGGGTCTGCTATCGCATGGCCACCGTCGATGGCGAGCGAGCGCGCAAGTTGGCCGGGCGCCTCACCAGTCCCTACTTGCGTGCCCTGTCGCTCGGTTGGACGGCCCGCGGTTTCGCAATCTCCGATCGTCGCCGTGCTTGTTCCATGCTTAACGAGGCCTTTGGCATACTCCACTCTCTGGTTGAGGCCGACGAGGGGCGGTTCTACGGACCGCAGAGCGCCGCCGTGGCCGCGGCCGCGTTGCTGCCGGTTGTCGAAGCCATCGACCCGCAGTTGGTGCGCGAATACCTTTGGCGCGCGGTTTCGTTTCGCCGCTCATACCCGCACGACGATCAGCAGGACCGGCTGGCTGAAGCAGCCACGCTGGCGCTCTTGCTGGCGCAATACGACCGCGACGTGGCGCGGCTGGTGCTTGAACCGGTCGTCGATCGGCTAAAACGCCGCTCTCGGGACCAGACGAGCGTTTGTGTTCGTGCGGCGGTTGACGCCGCTTGCGCCATCGATCCGAAATGGGCGGCCAGGGTGTTTGAACAAGAAGATATCGACGACCATCGCTACTATTTCTCCTGGCGCTATGAGTTCGCTCACGCACTTGCCATTCAGCCGTCCATCCGCACTCGCATTCTTCTAGGGAAGTATCTGTGGTATGCCTATTGGTTGCCCGGTGGACCTGATAACGAGCTGCAAATAGAGTTTTGATTGTCGCGAGAATAGCCGCTACGGCGGCCCGTTCCTGAGGAGGTGAACATGACCGTGAATGAGCGATGGCGAGCAACGGTCGGGCGCCTTGTCCTGGCTTTAGCATTGTGTTTGTCTGGATGTTTGTCTGCCCTGGCCGACGAGGACTGGCGATTCCTTTTGCCCGAACCGGGGGCGGAGCACGAATACCCGCCGTTGCGGGCGATTCCGCTGGCCGGCGAGAAGCCCGACGATGTCACGGAAAAAGCCGAATATCGCGGCTCGTCGCGCCGCTACGCCCAGTTGCGCTACGGCAGCCGGAGCGCGGCGCGAGTGGCGATTGTCGTCGATCAAGTGTCGCCGGGCGAAGTCGATCTCTATGTCGACGCCAACCGCAACCGCACCATCGAGCCGAAGGAACGCTGTGCGGGCGAAGGACGCCTGTGGCGCGTGCCGCTGAACGTCGAATATGCCGAGGGCGAAGTGTTCAAGCGGTTCCCGCGCGAGCTGGTGTTTCGCCTCGGCAGCACCGGCCGCACGCTGAGCTATGCCGCCGCCGGTTATCTTGAAGGCAAGCTCCCTCTCCTTGGAGAGGGCCGGGGTGCCAAACTCCCTCTCCCTCCGGGAGAGGGCCGGGGTGAGGGCGCAGTGAAACAGCAGCCGGCCGGCGCGGATGGAGAGCCTCGAGACGACGCCACGTCCCCTCACCCTAGCCCTCTCCCGAAGGGAGAGGGAACTTTGGTCGCCGTGCGGCGGATGGACGGCGACGCCAACGGCTTCTTCACCGACCCGCAAGACCGGCTGTGGATCGACCTCAACCGCGACGGCCGTTGGGATGCGGTCGAAGAACAATTCTTGTACGCCACCATCCTGACTCTCGCCGGCCAACGCTACGCCCTCCGCTCCGACGAACGTGGAACCATGTTGACGCTGGCGAAGCTGGAAGGCACGGGCACCATCCAGCTTGCCGTGCGGCAGAAGCCGGGAAAAAATTCGAGCGAGCCGGGCACGCTCGGCCGCATCGCCGAGATCGCCGTCACACTCGTCGGCCGCGACGGCTCGGCGGTCGGACTGCGCGGGGCCGACGCCAAAGCCACCGTGCCCGTCGGCGACTATCGCGTCAGCGCGGTCGCCGTCTCGCTCGATGACCCGGCCGGCGGGCCGCGGTGGAACTTCGTCTTTTCCGACAATCAAGGACAAGACGCCAAACGCTGGTACAAGCTCGAAAAAGACGCCGCCCTGGCCATCGACCCGCTGGAGAAGTTCGACTTTTCGACGGGGCCGTGGCAGACCGACGGCAAGTGCCGGCCGGGAGACGACCTGACTTTTCAGCCGAAGCTGTGTACGGCGGATGGCCTGTTGATCAACACCTGTTACCGCGGCACGCACGACACGGGCCGCGACGGCGCGAGCGCCACGATCAAGCTGGCGACCAGCGACGGCACGCTGCTGGCGACGGCCCAGTCGGGCTTCGCCTGAGGCACGTTCTGCGCGCACTCCGTGCGAGTGCCCCGCGAGTTGTCCGGCGGTCCGGTCTATGCCAGCGTCGAGTTCGACAGCGGCCCGCTCGCCGGGCTGCTGCGGGCCGAGACGACGTTCGAGGTGGTGCCGCCGAAAAGTTCAGTAGACGGTCGACAGTAGACGGTTGACGGGCATCGTAGGGTGGGACCAGCGAGCTTGCGAGCGCCGGCGCACCACGGAATGACTGCCGCTAACGGGAACGGCTGCCGGCGAGCCTGCTATCTCTTTTCGATGAGCTTGTCGTATTCCGCGTGCGTGCCGATCCAGTACCAGACGTTGACGCCTTCCTCCACATAGTAAATGGCGCGCTACTGCATCGTTACCGAGACAGAGAAGCTGCCAGGAACTTGGCTGCCCCGCCTCGTGTCGCCAAGGGCGTGATGACGCAAGGACGGATGCAAGGGGTTGTCGCAGAACAGCTTGAACGCTCCCTTGGCCAGCTCTTGTATGTGGGCGGGAAGACGTGCGAACAGTTCGTTAAACTGCGGGCTGCGGCGATTCGCCGGTTTCCCAGCAGGTGCTGTCGCCGGATCGGTGGGCTTCGATGGCTTGGTCACGGATAGCAGCTAGCTCGCCGGCGATTTCGTCGCCGGAATCGACCAGCGACCTGACCTCGCGGAAACAGTCGCGAAACAATTCAAGGTTGTCGATTTTGTAACCGCGCCGTTCCTGTATGGCAACCCATTTCTCCGCGTCTTCGTAGGGACGAAGCCAAAGCCGGTAGAGCGTGCCCAGGGCCTCGTCGACTTCCGCGTCGTACTCCAATCGGCCGGCGTAGATCTCTTGCCGCAATTGCTGGTCGGCGCGGTTCAGCCAATGGAAGGCATCGATGCCAAGTTGCAAAAACGCCTCACAGTGCAGGCAATCCATCGCTGCCTGGTGGCGTGCCGCCAGTTCGTCGTATTCCCCGGTGAAACTATGCACCCACGCACGGGCCGTTCGAAAGGCGAGGTTGTCGAGCAGCATTTCACAAACACGGCTAAGAAAGGGTGAGCCAAACAGATCGAACAATTCTATGGTATCGAGGCGCGGGTTCGGTGGTCAATGTTGCGGAACGTTCCGTCAGCTTATAATCGAGGCGCAGGTACAAGTGGCACCCAAGCCGCGAAACCACAGACCACTCACAACGGACGACTGCCATGCTCCACACCGCTCTTCTATTCGTCCTCACGCTTGCCGCCAGCGACCCGGAAGTCACCCTATCGGGCACGGTCGTCGACACGGACGGCAAGCCGGCGGGCGGCGCGGAGTTGTTCCTCGCGGATGGGCCGACGATCAACTCGCGGGTCGGGGCACTCCGCCAAGGCGACGTGCCGGCTCGGCCCAAGATCGTGGCCCGCGCCCGGAGCGATGACACGGGCAGCTTCGCCATCGGGCTGCCGGAGGAGGTTCCTGAGAGCGACTGGGCGCGAAGGTCGTTGGTGCTTTGGGTGCGGCATGCCGGTTCGGCCCTGTCAACGTACCCTGTCGGACGCGACTGGCCCCCTCGCGCCGCGCCGGTGGAAGTACGCCTGGCCGCTGCACCGTCGTTGCCGCTGGTGATCGTCGGGCCCGATGAACGGCCGTTGCCGAAGGCGCGCGTTCTGCCCGAGCAGGTGAACGGCCTCCGCCTGCCGCGCGAGCTTGCCGAGCAATTGGCCTCGACGACCGACGATGCGGGCCGCGTCACTTTGCACGGCGTCGCGCCGCCCGGCCTCGACCTCGTCCGCGTCGAATCTCCCGAATACGGCGTTCAATGGGCCAGCCTGCCGGCGGCCGACGCAGGAGGCGCGCGGCGGGTCGCACTGTTACCGGTGGCAGTGGTCCGCGGTCGTCTGACCGGCGACGACCCGCGCGCCATCGCCGCCATACCGATCCGACTGGCGACCTGGTTGACGGCAGGCGACGACCTGGCGGGCGGCGGACTGGCCGAAACGATCACCGACGCCGAGGGACGCTTTGAAGTGCCGGCCATTGCCGCCGGCGCGCTCTCCGTGGTTCCGCAGTTGCGCGCCGAGTTGCCCTTCCGCTGTCATCAAGTGACCGGGCGGCCGGTTGCCGAGGGGATCGCGAGCGAGTTGACGATCAACCTGGAGCGTGCCGTGCGCGTGGAAGGCGTGGTGCGCGACCGTGAGAGCGGCGAACCGCTTGCCGGCGCAGCCGTGTGGCTCGATCGTTTCGTGTCGCCGGACGACGACCCCCGCAGCGATGAACGTGGCCGCTATGGCGCGCTTTTGCTGCCCGGCCAGGCTTCACCGTCGTTTCGGCGCATACCGCGGAACTATTACTTTCCAGAGTACACGCTCGACTCGCAGCCCGTGCCCGAAGGGGCCGCGCGTGTTGAATTGAGGCCGCTGCGATTGGCGCGAGGCGTCGCGGTTCGCGGCCGAGTCGTCGACCGACGGGGAAAGGGCGTTGGCGGAGCGGAAATCGAAGCACGTTGGGATTTGGCCTCTGGCGGGGAGAATTCGGCGCATGGTCGCAGCGACCGCGACGGCGGCTTTACGCTCGAGGGGGTCGCGCCCAACGTACAACTCAAATTGTCGGCCTTCTCCGCACAGGGTACGACCAGGGAAGCGGTGGCAGTTCATGCCGCCGCGCAAAAGCCTCTGGAGTTGGTGGTCGATCCGTCCAACACGACGTATCTCGAAGGCCGGGTCGTCGACACGGAAAAGCGGCCGATTGCCGGCGCCGTCGTGCGGATTGCCTGGCAGCGGCGCGGCGCCGAGGGGCGGGCCGAAGACGAGGGCTACGTCGAGTTCGGTGGCGGCCAACGGCTCTTGACCGATGCCGACGGCCGGTTCCGCACGCCGGCAGTGCTCGCGCGGGGCCGCGAGTACCGCGTGGAAGCCTTCGCCGGCGGCATGTTGCCGGCCGTCACCGAATTCATCGACCCCACGCGGATGAAAACGCCGGCCTTGGGTAACCTGGTGCTGGATCGCGTACCGGCGCTGCGCGCGATCGACGGCCGCGTCATCGATCGGCGAGGCGAGCCGGTCGCCGGATTAAAGGTGTTTCAAACGGGCGACGGTCCGCGATGCACGCAAACGGTGACGGACGAAGAGGGACGCTTCCGACTGCCGGGTCTGAACCTGGGTCCGGTCTTTCTGCTGGCGAGCGGCGATGGTTACCCACTGCAAGGATTCTTGCTGGCCGGCGACGTGAAGCCGGTCGAATTGACGGTGAGGCGAGAAAGCGAGCCTCCCATGAACCGGCTGAGTTCGCTCGAAGAGCCGCTCACTCGCGCCCAGCGGCGCGCCGCGGCCCTGCGTTTGGTCGAGCCAATCGCTGCGAGCGTAAAGCAGGTCGGCGTGCAGCCCGAAAAAATCTGGCTGATGGCAACGCTGGCCACGCTCGACCCAAGCCGCATCTCCGACTTTGCCGGCCTCGCGATTTTCAAGCTGCTGGGCGCGGCGGATTTCGCGGAACAATTCCGCTTTCAGGCGGCGGCGGCGATGCTTCCGGAGGACCTGGCGGAAGCGTTGGCGCTGGGCGAGGCGATTAGCTCGCCACACCATCGAGGCCGGCTCTATCTTGCGGCCAGCGCCAGCTTGACCGACGAAGAGCGTCAGCAGAAGGAGGACCTGCTCGCCAGCGCGCTGTTGCACGCGCGTGCCGAGCCCGACGTCGCGCAGAGAGCGGAGCTGATGGGGAAAATCGCCGAGGCTTGGCTCGATCTGGGCGAGGTCGAGCGCGGCACGGCGTTGTTGCGTGAAGGAGAAAAATTGGCCGAGCAGCTTCCGGTGCCCAGCGAGGCGGCCCAGCGCGCCCACGAGCTCGCCCCTCACCTCCGCGCCCGCTTCGCCGGCTCGCTGGCGAGAATCGATGGCCCGGCGGCGATCAAGTTGAGCGCCGGCTTCACCGGCCAGTTTGCCGATCGCTATTGGGCTGGGGTCGCCCGTGGGCTTGCCGGCTACGACCCCACCGCCGCCGAGCGCCTGCTCGATGAGTTGGAGTTTTCCACAGCGCTTTACTGGCAAGCATTGCCGGTTCTCTACCGCATGGCCGGCGCCGATGCCGACCGCGCCGCCCGCTTGGCGCCGAAGTGCGAGGAGATCAGCGAGCGCGGATACGCTCTGGGGATCGTGGCCAGTGGACTCGTTCAGGGCGATGCCGCACGGGCAAGGACGCTCTTGGACGAGGCTTTCGGCTTGTTCGAGCGCGCAGCCGCGGAGGGTGCCGGCCCCGCCTCTGCCCGGGAGCATCCCGCGGTCTTGGCTGCGGCGCTGCTGCCGGTCGTCGAGCGCGTCGATGCGTTGTCGCTGGAGGACTGTCTGTGGCGAGCGATGGCCTTGCGTTCGCCCCGCGCGGCGCGGACGAAGGCCAATCATGACGGAGCGATCGTGACCGCCGCGCTGGCGATGTTTTTGAGCCGCTACGATCGTGCGGCGGCGCGCGCTCTGGCGGCGCCGATCGCCGAGCGCGGACCGCTGCTCACCGCCGGCGGAGAGCATTGGACTTCGCGTCTCGCCTGGGGATCGTTGGCTGTCGTCGACGCAACATGGGCGGAGTCGCTTGTTGACACGTTGCCGGATCCGCCGACGTTGGACTTGAGAAGCGCGAAAAATGTGGCCCGCCGGTGTGTGGCCGAAGCGTTGGCGCCGTCGGAAAAAAGTTGGTGGCACAAACCTTATGAATTGACCGGCCTGCGCGATCCGGATGCGCGCGATGACGAGCAATAAGTCCGCCGCGCGGCTTTCGGTTTCCTGTTCCAGTCCGATAGAACAAAACAACCTTACTCGCCATCGCTGGACTTTCGGCGGTTTTTTGGTTCGGGGGGATCGAGTGTGACGAACTTGGCCGGCGCGACGAAGAAACCGGGCGATCGCCAACCGGCGTCCTTGGCCGTGATCACATGCTCTCGATTGCCCGATGACTCCGGCTTGTCAGAATCACCAGGTCGTCCTGGACTCGGTTGGCCAGGCGTGTCATTGCTGTTCGACATCTTGAATCTCTGCGTTGAAATACTGGCGGGCAAGTTCCTGCCCGTCGACGAACACCAGAAGTTCGTAACGCCCCGGCCGCGGCAGGTAAACGGAGTCGACTGGGATCGCTATGTCAATCTTAGCCAAGCGTTCCGGAAAGTCCAAGTCAGCGACAGTAGCCCTGGCGACGCTCGCATCGTCGTCGAGTGCATTTGCCTCAATGCTCATCTGGTATCGACCAATCCCATCATACACCTGGAGAAAGACGACAAACGGAGCGGTTGGACCCGGGAAAGTATGCTGGCGAAAGGTCTCAATCAGGGCGTAGAGGCTGATTTCGCCTGTTTCCTCGTCCTCTGTGACCTCTTTACAGATTAAAAACGCTTTGCAGTGAGGCAAAGGTTTGTTCGCGATTGAGTCCATGGCCTCGAACTCGGTTGCAAACGATGAGGGTGCTTACGATGGCGACTATTTCCAAAGTGCTGACTCCGCAGGAGATGTCCCGCCTGAGACGCCTCAAGCTTCCCGTCCCGTGTACAAGGCCTCCATCACGCGGCCGCTGTTGAGACGCAAGGGACGTCCCTGGGGACCGTGTATTTCCAGCGCGGGATCGATACCCAGGGCCGAGTAGACCGTGGCGGCAACGTCGGAATGGCGATAGGGAAGCGTCACCGGCCAGCCGCCGACCGCGTCGGAGCGGCCGATGACCTGGCCGCCGCGAACTCCCGCGCCCGCAAACAGGCCAAAAAAACACGTCATCCAGTGGTCGCGGCCGGGACTGGTGAAGAACGAGACCGATCCGTTGGGCATCGCCAGCTTCGGCGTGCGGCCGAATTCGCCCATCATCACCACCAGCGTCTCGTCGAGCAGCCCGCTGGCCTGCATGTCGTCGATCAAATTCGAGGCCGCGCGGTCGAGGTGCGGCAGCAGACCGCGCAAGGCGACGAAGTTGTTGTAGTGCGTGTCCCAGAGGGCCTGATAGCTGATGTTGGCCTGCACGATCGGCACGCCGGCCTCAATCAGCCGCCGCGCCATCAGCATCGACTGGCCAAACACGTGCCGGCCGTAACGGTCGCGAACCGCCGGCGGTTCCTGCGACACATCCAGCGCCTGCGACAAGCGGCCGCTGGTCAACACGCGGAAGGCTTCGCGGCGCCGGTTCTCGTAAGCGCCGGCTTCCAGCGCCGCCGCCAGCGCCGACTGTTGCCGCTGAAGATCGGCCAGCAGCGACTGCTTCGACGCCATCCGTTCGATCGTCAGTCCGGGCGGCATCCGCAGGCTGGCGTCGACCAGATACTTCGGATCGGCCGGGTTGTCGCGGACCTGATAAGGATCGCATTGCGGTCCCAGCAAACCGCCGCTTTGCCCCGGATAGAGTCCCGTGCCCGGATCGACCACTTCGCCGGGCAACACGACGCTGGCCGGTAGACCGTCGCCGCCGCGGCGGGCAAATTCCACGCCCGCGCACCACGAGGGCCAATCGCGCCGCGAGGCCGCCAGTCCAGCGCCGGCGGGCAACTCGTCGATGCCTCCCAGCAAGCCATGCACCGCCAAACGATGGTCGCCAAAGCTGGGATTGCAGGTCATCGAGCGGACCAGCGCCCAGCGGTTCATGCGTTGGGCGAACATCGGCAGGTGCTCGCAGATTCGCGTGCCGCTGACGGCCGTATCAATCGTCTGGAATTCTCCGCGAACTTCCGCCGGCGCCTCCGGTTTGGGATCGAAGGTGTCAAGATGGCTCGGGCCGCCGAACAGGAACAGAAACAGTACCGACTTGGCGCGAGGCAACTCCGCGGCTCCCACGGGCTGCCGCGGCAAGGCGGCGATTCCCGCTCCCAACGCGGACGAGAAGCCGACTTCAATCAGTTCCCGCCGGCTGAGTTTCGCACCCGATGTTCGCATTCATGTCTCCGATGGTCTGTGCTTCGTGCGTCAACGCATCAACGTGTGTTAATAGATGCCGCCGCGCGCGGCGGGTCAAGAGGTGGGCCACCGCCCGCGTTGGATCCGCCGATCACGGTAGGCCGGCATGCCTGGCTCTCGTGACGCTGCTCCATATAGCCGGAATCGCTTCGCTAAGAGTATTCTTTATGCAACGATGGCGGCCCAGGCTCTGAGCCAGCCACCAATGGATCTCTCAACCCCGGCCCTGAAAAATGCCTCGCCCTCGACTTCGCCACTGGCCGCTGTGGCTCGCCTGCGGGGCGGTGATCGCGCTGGCGATTTGGGCGCGGCCGCGAAGGACCGACGCGCTGGTCACGCTCGACGGCCGAGAGCGCTGGCTGCTCGATGACGCCGCACCCATGCGGCTGTTCGCCTGGCAGCCAGGCGAAGCGCTCAGCGACTTGCTGCCGCCGCGCAGTCCGCCCGACGAGGTCAGCCATCCCAGCCTGGCCGACGATGGAGCGACGCTCTACCTCACCGTGCGGCGAGCGGAGGGCGATGCCGACATCTACCGCTCGCATTGGCAGAACGGCCGCTGGCAACCGGCCGCGGCCGTCACCGAACTCAATACGCCGTGGGACGAAAACGGTGTGGCCGTCAGTGCCGATGGCAAGCAGCTTTATCTGGCCTCGAACCGCCGCGGCGGCAAGGGTGGGTTCGATATCTACGTCTCCCAGCGACGGGCATCCGGCTGGGGCGTGCCCAAGAACCTGGGTGATGCCGTCAACACGCCGGCCAATGAATACGATCCGGCGCTGGCCGCCGACGGCCGGCAGCTTTACTTCGCCTCCGACCGCGGGACGCAAACAGCAACGACCGATCTGTTCGTCGCTCGCCGAACAGCCAGCAATCGAGCATGGTCCGAAGCCGCCCCGCTCGTCCGGGCAAATTCGCCCGTCAACGAACGCTCGCCGTGCCTGGCCGAAGACGGTGCGGTGCTCTACTTCAGCTCCGACCGTCAGCACCGCCGCGGCGAGAAAGACTTCGATCTTTATCGCCTGCGATTGCACGACGATGCTGCCGCTGTCGAGAGCCTGGGGCAGGGCATCAACACGGTGGCGGATGAAACCGATCCGGCGGTTTCGCCTGACGGGCTGCGCGTCACGTTCGCCAGAAGCGAAGGCCGCTCGGCCTCGATCTATCAAAGCCGCCTGGCCGAAGTCGAACGGATTGCCGTCTGGGACACCAGCCGCTGGCAAGCGCTGCGGGCCGTGTGGTGGAAAGCGCTGTTGGCGACCGCCGCACTGGTGGCCCTGATCGCGGTCGTCTACTTCTCGGCCGGCTGGGTGCGGCGGCGGGCGTCGATGGCCCGTTTCCTGGCCGCCAGTCTGCTGTTGCACGCGGTCGTGTTGTGGCTGATGTTTCTGGTGCCTCTCAGCCAGGAGATCGTGAAGCGGATCGAAGAGATTCGCGTCACCAGCGCAGCGGAACTATTCGACGACAACCTGCACCAATCGCACTTGCCCGGCGAGCAAGTCTATGAGAAGGTGGCCGATCTCAAGAGCGTGGAGGCGACCTTCGTGCCGCCGGTGGAACGCCGGGTGACGGCGCCAACGAATATCCCGCTACACGCCGACACGCCGGCGCCGACGCTGCCCGTCGAGTTGGCGCGGCGCCTGCCCGCCGACCGCGTCATTTTTGTGCCGCCTCCAAGAGCCGCGTCGAACGCGGCGGCGGAGGTCGAGCGCCGTCTTGAAGCGACGGTGCGGGTGGCACAAATCGATCCCCAAGTGGCCGGGCCGCCGCCGAAGGTCGCATCGCCCCAGGAGCAAGCAATTCAAAAGCAGGTCGAGCTCGAGCGCGCCGCGTCTGCCCTGATGACGATCCGCGATGCGCCGGCGACGGAGCAACCACTGCCGGGGCCGGTGAAGGGGCCGGTCGCGACGCAGCCCGCGTACGCCGAGCCCACAGACGGCTCGGCTTCGGTCGTCGCGCTGCCGCCGCGCCGCGCCGATACGATGCTGTCGGCAGCGCAGCTCGATCCGGAAGTCGTCCCACTCGCGACGGTCGAAAAGGCAGCGGAAAAGCAGGTGCTGGAACGCGAGCGGCCCGAAGTCATTTCGGCAGTTACTGTCATCGCGCCTCCAAAGCTGTCAGCCGACGAGGCCATGCCAGCATCGACGCGCGTGGCAGTCACGATCCGGCAAATCAAGTCGGTGCCGGCCGAGCCGCAATCCACACAGCCAGCGAAGATCGACGTGCCGCGCGAAGTCGCTCTGGCAAAGCTGCCGGCGAAACTGCCGGATGAACCACCGCCGAACCTGACGCGAGTCGATGCGACGCCGGAAAAGGCCATTGCTCCAGCCACGGTCATGTCGCCAGCGGCGCCGCCGAGCGTGCCGCGGCCGATCGACGAAATGCTCGAAGCCGGCGGCCCGCGGCTGGCGGGCAAGAAGGGGACGGTCGTGGGAACGTTGGCCGAGCAGGCCGTCGAGGCGCCGCCTTCGCTCAGCCCGTTGGCCACGCAGTTACAGCGTGCCGCCGCCCGTGCCATGCCGGTGGCGGTTGCCGATGACAACGTCGGCATGCGGGCCATGTTTGCCCTGCGGCAGGGCGACACGCGGCGCGAGTTCATCGACCTGGTGGGCGGCAACCAGCAGACCGAAGAGGCGGTCAAGCGCGGTCTCGTCTGGCTGGCCGAGCACCAGCACACCGACGGCCATTGGAGCCTGCACCAGCTCGATCCGCCGGAAAAGAAACTGCCCGCCACGAGTGGAGCGGGCAACACCGTCAGCGACGCCGCGGCCACCGGTCTTGGGCTGCTGCCGTTTCTGGCCGCCGGGCACACGCAGCTTGCGGGCGACTATCGGCCCACCGTCGCGCGGGCGGTGGAGTGGCTCATCGGCCGGCAAAAGCCCGATGGCAACCTGTTTGTCGACGGGGCCTCGAACGCTTTCATGTATAGCCACGGCATTGCCGCCATTGCGCTCTGCGAAGCCTACGGCATGAGCCAGGACGAACGGCTGCGCGGGCCGGCCCAGCGGGCGCTCGATTTCATCGTCGCCGCGCAGCATGCCGGCACCGGCGGCTGGCGTTATCAGCCGGGCGAGGCGGGCGACACGTCGGTCGTCGGCTGGCAGGTCATGGCCTTGAAGAGCGGCGAGATGGCCGGGCTGACCGTTCCCAAGGCCGCGCTCGATCTGGCGAGCAAGTGGCTCGACGCGTCGGCCGGCACGGGGCAGGCGTTGGGCACCTTCGGCTACCAAGGCCCCGGATCCAGCCCGGCGATGACGGCCGAAGGGCTCCTCTGCCGGCAGTTTTTGGGCATCCGCCGCAACGACCCGGCGCTTTTGGCCGGCGCGAAGTTCCTGCTCGACCGTCTGCCGCAGGCCGGCCAGGAGACGAGCTACTATTGGTACTACGCCACGCAGGTGATGTATCACCTGCAAGGCGACCATTGGACGGCCTGGAACGAGCGGCTCCGCGACCTGCTCGTATCGTCGCAGATCAAGGAGGGGCACACGGCCGGCACCTGGGATCCGCACGACGGGTGGGAGCAATCGGGCGGACGCCTCTACGCCACGTCGCTTCGCCTGTTGATGCTGGAGGTCTATTACCGCCATCTGCCGCTCTATCAGTCGTGGGAATGAACGGCAACTCCGCTTGGTATGTAGGGTGGGACCAGCGAGCTTGCGAGCGCCGGCCCACCATGTCTTAAGGCGTTGGGCGTTCTACGGTGAGCTGCGTGAAATGAGCCCGATCGGCGATCCCCATCGTGATGCGGTCAACGTCCTGACGAACGACTGGGTTATGGCGCAGAGCACCGCCGACTTTCGGGCGAAGGTGACCGTTCAGATTCAAAGCCCAATTCGTCTTCCCGAACAGGCGATTTCTCCGCAGCCGGATATGTCGTGGATCGCGAAGCCAGTGGCAGACACTGACTCCCGCGGCGCCGACCAAGTCTTCCTCGTGATTGAGGTCGCCGACCCTTCGCTCGATGACGATCGGGGAGTGAAGGCGCAGTTACGACCTGGGCTAAGGCCTTGGCACAACAGTATTTGCGACGCCCGCCAAGCTCGCGTTGCCCCGACCCGCCAATCTCGCTACCTTATGGCTCAATTTTCAGTCATCGTCCCCCTATCGCGAGCGGAAACATGGATGTGCTTGCCCGCGTGCGTGCCGTCGTCCGGCTGTGTACCACGCTGATCTTCGTTGCGGCATTTTCCACACGGGCCTTCGCCGCGCCGCCGGCCAAGAACGCCGAAGCGAACTGGATCTGGTCGCCCGCTCATGCCAAAGACGCGGTGCCGGCCGGGCCTTGCTATTTCCGAAAAACGTTCACGCTGAGCGAGGGCTATCAGGGCACGCTGGAGATCGCCTGCGACGACCAGTATGAGCTGTTCGTCAACGGCCGGCACTTCAGCCAGGGGGCCGATTGGCGGCTGATGAAGGTCTACGATATCAGCGAACAGTTGGTCGCCGGGCGCAACGTGGTGGCCGTCGAGGCGGTCAACAAGAAAGGCCCGTCGGCGGGCCTGACCGTGCGCCTCAAGCTGCTGGCGCCCGGCGGCGTCGAACAACGGCTGTTGTCCGATACGACCTGGAAAACCAGCCTCAAAAAAGTGCGCGGCTGGGAGCGGATCGATTTCAACGACGTGCGCTGGGTGCCCGCCCGCGGCTTCGGGCCGTTCGGCACCGCCGCTCCCTGGGCCGGCCAGGTCGCGGTCGATAACGGGGCGGTCGGCCGCTTTCTGTTGGGCGCCGATTTTCGCGTCGAATCCGTCATAGGCCCCGACGAGGCCGGTTCGCTGATCGCCATGACCTTCAACGAATGGGGCGAAATCATCGCCTCGCGCGAAGGCGGCCCGCTGTTGCTGATCGTCGACAAAGACGACGACGGGCTGGTGGAGACGGTCACGACTTATTGCGAGAAGGTGAAGAGCAGCCACGGGATTCTGGCGCTCAACGGCCAGGTGTTTGTCGTCGGCGAGGGACCGCAGGGCAGCGGCTTCTATCGGCTGACCGACGAAGACCAGGACGGCGCCATCGACGACGTGAAGCTGCTCGTCGGTTTCAAGCAGTCGGTCGTCGAGCACGGCGCCCACTCGCCGGTGTTGGGACCCGACGGCCTGATCTATCTCGTCATCGGCAACCACGCCACGCCCAAGACCGAATACGAGCCGAACAGTCCCTATCATCACTACTACGAAGGCGACCTGGTGCAGCCCCGTTACGAAGACGCCAACGGGCACGCGACCGGCGTCAAGGCCCCAGGCGGCGCCGTGCTGCGCACCAATATCGACGGCAGCTTCGTGCAGATCTTCGCCGGCGGCCTGCGCAACCCCTACGACATCGCCTTCAATCGCGAGGGCGAGCTGTTCACCTACGATGCGGACATGGAGTGGGACGTCGGCCTGCCCTGGTATCGTCCCACGCGAGTGAATCACGTGATCGCCGGCGCCGAGTTCGGCTGGCGCAGCGGCTGGGCCAAGTGGCCGGATTATTATGTCGATAGTCTCGGTCCGGTGGTCGACACCGGGCGCGGCTCGCCGGCTGGAATCGCGTTTTACAATCACCATCAGTATCCGGCCCGCTACCACAACGCGCTGTTCGCCTGCGATTGGTCGCAAGGCCGCATTCTCGCCGTCCGCACCACGCCCGGCGAAGGTTCCTACACCGGCAAGAGCGAAGTCTTTCTCGAAGGCCATCCGCTCAACGCCACCGACCTGGCGGTCGGACCCGAGGGCTGGCTCTATTTCTGCACGGGCGGCCGCGGGACGGAAGGCGGCGTCTATCGCATCGTCTGGACCGGCCGCGTTCCGCTCCAGCCCAAGCTGACCGGCATCATGGAAGCCATCCGCCAGCCGCAGTTGCAAAGCGCCTGGGCACGGCAGAAGATTGCCACCGTGCAGCAGAAGCTCGGCGACGAATGGGACCGGCACTTGGTCGCCGTCGCCGAATCGCCCCGCTACTCGCTGGCCGATCGCGCCCGAGCGCTGGACCTGATGCAGTTGGTCGGCCCCTTCCCGACGACGACGCTGCTCGCATCGCTGTCGAAGGATTCGCAAGCCGAGCTGCGGGCCAAGGCGGCCTACCTGATGGGCATTCACACCGACGAATCGACCGGGGCCCGTCTGGCGGAACTTTTGGGCGACGCCGAGCCGCGCGTGCGCCGCATCGCCTGCGAATCGCTGGTGCGCGGCGGCTACCATCCGTCGGCCGACGGGCTGGCCCGGCTGCTGGCCGACGGCAATCGCTCGGTGGCCTGGTCTGCCGCGCGGGCCTTGCAGCAATTGCCGATCGAACAATGGCAACAGCATGTCGTCGAGGCTCAGAACTTGACGGCCTTCTTGCACGGGGCACCGGCCTTGTTGGCCGTGCAACCGCCCGACGAGGTGCTCGACGCGGTGTTGACGCGGGCCGCCGACTTCATGCACGGCGACGTGAGCGATCCCGATTTTGTGGGTCTGCTGCGGGTGATGCAGCTTGGCCTTGACCGCGGCCACCTGCGCCGCGACAACGTGCCCGACCTCTGCCGGCAACTCGCCGACGAGTTCCCGGCCCGCGAGCCGCTCGACCGCGAGCAACGCATCAACCGCGAGCTGCTGCGGCTGCTGGTTCATTTGCAGGAAGACAGCGTCGTGCCCCGGCTGATGTCGGAGCTGAAACGCAACCTGCCGATCGAAGAGCGCGTATACTTGGCCGCCTACGCCCGGTTTTTCAAACATGGCTGGACGAGCGAGCAAAAGCTGAAGCTGCTGGAGTTCTACGAAGAGGCCCACGCGGTCGAAGGCGGCCACAGCTTCGCCGGCTACATCGACAACTTTGCCCGCGATTTCGTGGCCGATTTTTCCGATGAGGAGAAAGCCGCGGTCATCGCTCAGGCCACGCGCTTTCCGCACCATGCCGTTTGGGCGCTGGCCGCGTTGCCCGAAGATCCGGGCGAAGAAACGATCGGCGAGCTGATGGCGCTCGACGAAAAGCTGCTCGAACTCGATTCGCCGTCGGCAAAGCGGCTGGGCACCGCGATCGTGGCGGTGCTGGCCCGCAGCCGCGACCCGCGGGCCATGGCCCATCTGCGGCGTCAATACGACGAGCGGCCGGAGCGTCGCGAAGACCTGGCGATGGGGCTGGCCCAGTCGCCCACCGGCGAGAACTGGCCCTACCTGCTGCGGTCGCTGTCGATCGTCGAAGGCGTGGCCGCTCAAGAAGTGCTCAATCAGCTCATTGCGGCCAATCGCGTCACCGACGACCCCGAGCCGTTGCGGCAGGTGATCCTGTGCGGCTTGCGGCTGGGCGAAAACGGCGGCCCGGTCGCCGTCAAGCTGTTGGGCAAGTGGACCGGCAGCGACGTCTCGCAGCCGGGCGACTCGTGGGACGCCGCGCTGGCGGCCTGGCAGGCCTGGTTCGAAGAGAAGTATCCCGACCAGACCCCCGCGCGGCTGCCCGAAGAAGCGCCGGGCACGCAATGGAGCTACCAGGAGCTGGTCGGCTACCTGACCAGCGCCGAAGGGCTGTCGGGCGACGCCGGCAACGGGGCCAAGGTATTTCAGAAGGCGCAGTGTGCCAAGTGTCACCGCTTTGGCGGGCGCGGCGAGGGCGTCGGGCCGGATCTCTCCAAGCTCAGCCAACGTTTTCAGCGGAAGGAGATTCTGGAATCGATTCTCTTTCCCTCGCAGGTGATTTCCGACCAGTACGCCAGCAAGACGATCGTGACCAACGACGGCATGACCTACACCGGCCTGGCGGCAGCGGTGCGCGACGGCGCGGTGACGGTCCTGCAATCGAACGGCGAAAAGGTGACGATCGACGAAGTCGACATCAGCGAGAGCGCGCCGAGCAAGAAGTCGGCCATGCCCGAAGGGCTGCTGAACTCGCTCACGTTGGACGAGATCGCCGACCTGTTCGCTTATCTCAACAAGCCGGTCGAGAGCGCCAACGTGACCCTGCAGCCATCCGTGAAGCGGATGAAGTAAAGGGGCGTTACGCTATGGCAGCATTGGGTAAGATGCCTCCGGTTGTTGTCGCTCAAGACGAGTTGCGACCGTTCGGTGAGCATTGGCAGCTCAAGCAAAGTCTCCCAAAGAAGCCGCCCTACTCGTCAATGAGGCTGGGCAATCTTTTTGACGCGCGTGTTGGCGCGGCCCTGGCGACGATGCTGGGAAACGTCGAAATCGTCACGCCGAGCCAGTTCGATATTCGGCCGTCGGCAGATGACGTCGTCGAAGTCGGGCCCGTCCGCATCGTGGGAGGCGTGAGGCCGCAAAACTTTGACGTCGGCTACCGTCCGGACGGCGTGCGGATCGCCTTCGACAGCAAGACGCTCAACGACACGAAGAGCGTCGGCAAGAACTATCAGAACATGATCAACGATCTTGGCACGGAGGCTACGACCGTGCATACGCGGTTCCCGTATGCCGTGGTCGCCTTCATGGTGATCATACCTGAACCGTGCTTGCTTCCGACGCAACGGCTGGCGCTGACGCGAACCCTCGAGCGGCTTACCGGACGGATTGGCCCCATTGACAGCGCGCACAAGGCGGAAGCGATCTCGCTTGTTTTATGGAACCCAAACGATGGCTCGCTCGACGAGGCGTGGCCAGCCGAGGGATCGCCCTTGCGCATCGAGTCGTTCTCGGGGCAAGTCGAGCGGCATTACGTCGAACGATACAAGGGGCTGCCGCCGCACGACGTTGACGAACCGGAGATCGAGGCCGAATTCGAAGCCGACAAGGAAACGTCCCACGAAGAGTGACTATCGCTTGCGCGACCGGCGACGCTCGCGCATCTTCTCCCAGATCGCCTTGAGCATCGCGCACTCGCCCTTGGTCAGTCCGAGCTCTCGAAGGATCAGTCGGTCGTTTTCCGCCAGGATGTCCGGCAGATTGCCCTTACGGATCATTTGGTCAACCGTAGGCAGCGGCAACCCGTCGCCAAGTTTCTTCGGCATCAACAGCCGCTCCGCTTCGGTTGGCTGAAGCTCCAGCACGCCGCCGCCATAGCTGCGGCCCTCAATTTCTGCCGAGGCCGCGGTCAAATGGGTGTAGAGGCTCTGCAGCACGGCGACGGGTTTTTTCCGGCATCGCATGCGGTGAATCGTGTCCGTGGAAATCGCGCCGGCCTTGTTGAGCACGACCCGCGGAAAATCGTAAATCTGCCGGAAGAAAAAGGCATCGGGGACCCAGATTGAGGGCACGAGATACCACGGTGCTCGCAACGCGCATTTGTAGCCTGTGTGGACTCCGCGGTTCTCGCCCGTTGCGATATACCGCTTGGCTCCCTCGTTGAGCGCCGCGCTCCGCGGGCCGCCCAGCAACAGCAAATGCACGTGTTTGCCGCCCTCCGCCATTTCGCGCCACTCCTCGTCGCCGATGATTGCACCGCGCAACTGCGACGAGCGGCCGACGAGATTGACGGCGAACTCCCGCAGGTTAAACTCCTCGAGCGTCGACTTGGGAACGACGAAGAATTCATTGCGGCCCGTGACCACGCCGATGTCGATCTCGGCGTGCTCGGCAAGGTGCGTGATGCCCTGGTGCGTCTTGAGGGCGCGCATGAAACCGATTTCAACCGGCTTAAGAAAGTATTTCAGCCATTTTTCGCTGCCGTGGTCGAGAACGCTGTATTCGCTGGCGTCTCTGTGGTTCGGCGTCGATGAGAGCACGCCGTCGACGTCGTCGGCTTCGATCAACTCGATCAGGCACTGAGACGCGGCGGCCGGCGAGTACCCGTCGGCCAACAATAGCAGCACCTCTTGCTCCGCATTATCAAAAAACAACCGATTGCAGGCGAAGATGTGGATGCGCGTGAAATGATTTGCCAAGAAACGCCGCAACTGCGCCGCGTAGCTCACTTGCAGCAACTCGGCGGGCAGCACCATCGCCAGGCGGCCGCCCCGCTTCAGTCTGGCGAGGCTGCCCACGACGAACGGCACCCAGGTGTTGGTGAGCTTGTTTGGCCGCAGCCCGAACGATTTCATCAGCGACATCGCGCGCGATCGCGACGGCTCGGGAAAGTTCTGGTAGCGGATGAAGGGGGGATTGCCGAGGGCGCAATCAAACTGCTCCTGGGAGTGCCCCGTCAGCCAGTGAAAGAAGTCGGCACGCGCGACCTGACCGTTCGGCTCGCGTCCCAGAATGCCTTCCATTCGCACGGCGGCTTTGCGGGCCTCCGCCGGCTCAATTTCTACGCCGGCGATCTGCTTCAGCACGGCATCCGGTGAGGCGCCCAGTCTCAAAAGTCGCTTGGCCGCCTGTTCCAGGAAGACGCCGTCTCCGCTGCTGGGCTCCAAAACACGATCGTCGGCAGAGCGGATCGCCCATTGGGCGAGCCACGCGGCGACCTCGGGCGGAGTGTAATAGCCACCGCGCAATTTGGCGCACGCTGCCTCCCCGCACTTGGCCATGGGCGAATTCCTTTCTGTTTGGCCATTGCTCCAATTGGCTGCCGCGACCGGTTCCTCCGGGCCGATCGCTGCAAACGCCAGATCGAATTCGAGCTGTCGCTTTGCGCTCGCCATATTCTGCTTCTCGCCTGCCGACCCTGATCCGTCGGTCCGTCGTCTGCCGAGACCCGCTGCCTGCGATTGTAGGGACAAAGCTTGGCATTGCAAGCAATAACGAGAAAGTGAGAAAGGGGGACGAAAATGTGGCAGTTCGCCAAGGCTTGGCAAACAGGCATTTACGTTCGAGACTCGGCCCTGCAGGCGCAGTGCGAAAATGTGGCAGTTCGCCAAGGCTTGGCAAACAGGGGCTCATCGGGGCCGCGGCGCAGGTCAGCCACGGCACGACCGTCGGCATGGCTTCTCGCATCCCGCACGATTTGAAGCCCTGGAGGAACGCCTCGCGTTGAGCCTGGCGCCTGGCACGAGCGAGTTTGGGAACGTGTCCCCGGACGCGTCGTTGATCAATCAAAGCGGTCTGGTTGCACTGCCCGGCTCAGCCGCACCCTCGAACAGCACCAATCCGGCGGATATTGCCCTGGTCGGCGCGACCGGCAGCGCCGTTCCCGTGGATCTCAGCTATGCGGCCAACGACGCGCTGGCCTTCAACCATCCGTCTTGGATACCGAACGACCGGCCTCCCTTCCCCGGCGAAAATCTGCCGCCCGAATTGTCGCCGAACCTTTACTACCAAGCGGCGAACACGCGCTACGGCATTCGGAACTTCAATATCGGCGCCAACACGAGCTTGGTCCATCGCAACAGGTGCCTATGGGCGTTGGCACGCCGACCGCGCATCGCACGACGGACGCCAAGACGGCCATGACCGAGTTGATCGCGCGGCCGCTCGGCGAGGGCCTGCCGGCCGACGTTGATTTGCTGGATCCCGACGCAAAGCCGTCGCCGAGCGATCCTTCATCGACGGGCAACGCTCGCTTGGCGAACCAAGATCAGCCGGGGAGCGATGATCCGTCGTCGCCGGGCAGCGCGGCGGCCTCGCGCGGTGACCGAGAAAGACAGGAAGACGCCTCGCCGACGTTGCTTACCGCGTTGGATGACGAGCCAGCGGAACGGTCGCCGCGGTTTGACGAAGCTGCCGTCGATCGGATGATGGCCGACCAAATCGCGGCCGCGACGGCGCGGTGACGGTCCTGCAATCGAACGGCGAAAAGGTGATGATCGACGAAGTCGACATCAGCGAGAGCGCGCCGAGCAAGAAGTCGGCCATGCCCGAAGGGCTGCTGAACTCGCTCACGTTGGACGAGATCGCCGACCTGTTCGCTTATCTCAACAAGCCGGTCGAGAGCGCCAACGTGACCCTGCAGCCATCCGTGAAGCGGATAAAGTAAAGGGGCCACGTCGGCGACTTCAGCCAGCCGGCCTTTTGCCAACGGCTGTTCAACGGCATCAACTGGGCCTGCGGCGAGGTTGCCGGCGCAGGGAAAGTCTAGCGGAACGTCAGGTCGCGCGGAATTCGCCGGGCCACGGGCCAGGCCAGCAGGGTAAACGCCGCTCCCACGAGGAGCAGGGCTTTGAAACCGTCTTCCGGTCCCAGCCCGTCCTTGGCCCATTGGTAACAAAAGCCGCCGACCGAAGTGGCCAAAAGCGTGCTGATGTTGCACACCGCCATAAAGCCCCCGAAGATCGTACCGGCGGCGTGCAACGGACAGGCCTGCGCCGCCAGGTCGCACTGGATCATGTTGGCCGTCATATAGGTGAAACCCACGAAGACGCTGATGATCGCCGCGCTGGTGGTGCCTTGCAGAAACCAGTAGGCCAGCGTGCTCGCGACGCCGCCCAGCACGGCCGTCGGCACCAGCCAGCGCATCGACACCTTTCGGCAATAAACGCCGTAGCTGGCGCAGGCCGCGATCGAACCCACCGCCAGCAAAGAAATCGTATCGCCGTAAAAAGCGTCCGACATGTGCCGCGTCGTGGTCATGTGCAGGTAAAGCACCGACTGCGTGAACGGATTGAAATGCCACACGAACAGGAACGCCCCCACGCTCCACACCGTCGGCGAGCGAACGGCCTGTGAGAAGGTGGAGCGAATCGTCGGTAAATCGTCCTCGACCTCCACCACCCGCGGCTCGCGCACGCACAGCACCGTCAAGAGCAGAGCCAGCGTCGCCAGACCCCCGCAGATCAAAAACGCCCACTCCTCGTGATGTTGCTGGCAAAGCTTTCCGCCGAGCTGTCCTGTAAGAATGGTGGCCGCATAGCAGGACCCCCAGCGGACCGACTGCAGCCGCGCCGTGATGCCGCGAGGCCGGCCGGCCTCGATAATCAGGGCGTCGAGCACGACGTCGGCAAACGTCACCGCAAACGTCGGAATCATCAGCGTCAGCATCAAGAACATCCGCGAGCCGGACGGCAACGGCATGAGTGCGTACAGCCCGCAGAAGCAGACGCTGGCCAGAACGCCCATCGACAGCAGGTAGCTCTTGCGGCGGTATCCGGCCAGGGGCAAAAAGTCGGTCATCAGCCCGAACAGCGGCTTGAAGCACCACGGCCAACCGAGCAACGCCACCAGCGTGGTCATCTCGCCGGGGGCGGTGTTCCACTGTTTCAGCAGCGAATAAATGGGCTGGTGGACGAGGCCGGTGGCCGTTTCGTTCATCCCTTGAACGAAGTAGAGCGCGGCGAAGAGCAGGACGACGCCAACCAGCCCTCCTCGCACTCTCGCCACCGTTGTCGCCGAAACCGTCATCCGCCGCGCAGCCTTGCATTCGAGCCACGACAGCGGTCCGCCACAACCGTCGCGAAGCCAAAGGAATAGTCAAAAAAAGCAACGCGACCAAGGCGTCGCCAGGTAGTGTAGGCAAAGAGCGTGGCGGGCCTGCCCCTGTGCTCTTGTTTTGCTTTAGATAAGCCTACCAGTAATCGCTTGGCTCGTCGTCCCCCTTCTGGGACGGCATCTCGGTCCAGAGTCTGCTGCAATTCACCAAGTACAAGCACGCTAAGTGTTTACGTCGATCGACCGGCCGGCCAGCCTGCTCAACAGGAGCGGCTGAACCTGCTCCAGCAGGGGCCGAATGGCCTTGGGATCGCCGAACGGCAGGGCATCGTCGAGATCCTTCAACTCATTGGGCAGCTTGCGAGACAGGTCGGCAAACTCTTCGGCAAGCTTGGCAAGCAGCGCGTCGTTATCTCGAACTTCAGCGATGTATTCGACGAGTTCGCTCAGGGGTCCGTCGTCAGCCAGCGACGCGTGCTCGTCGCGCGGCAATGAGGTCTGGAACTGGACCTTTTCGATCCAGACGTTTCCCCGGCCAAGCCCGTACACCACGGCACGGACCTCGTTCGTCCACTGATGCATGTCGGCCGCAAGCCTCTCGTGGGCGCGGCATGCGCCCGAAATCTCGACCCGTGCGGCCAGCGGGCGTCCTTCGCTCGTCGCCACCAAGTCGCCAAGTTTGCGTGCGACGCTCTCCACGACGGCATAGCCGTCTTCAGCCCCGGTAGCATCGACAAGACAACGTTCCCAGCGAAGCACGTCGAGCGGTTCGAAACGAAGCTCTGCCTGTTGGCGGTCATCGACCGTCACGACGAGGCAGCCCTTCGCACCCGCCTCTCGGATATGGCGGCCCTGGATATTGCCCGAAAAATGGATTCGTGGGTCGTCCCACACGCAGCCCCGCTGGTGAATGTGCCCCAAGGCCCAATAATCGTAGCGTTTGCTGCGAAGGTCGTCGTAGCAACACTGGGCATAGTTGGGGTGCGCCGCGCTGCCGGCGGCCGAAGTGTGCAATAAGCCGATGTTGAAGTGGCCGGGCACGGACGCCGGGTAAGCCTCGGCCAGGTTGTCGGTGCAGGCGGCAGTGGCAAATCCCTGGCCGTGTACCGAAACGCCGAGATCGTCGAACGAATGGGTCTCCGGCCTTTTGGTCGAGAACCGCAGCACGTTGTCGGGCAAGCGCAGCGAACGGGTCATGCGGTTTGCCGCGTCGTGGTTGCCGGCGATCAGGCAGACCTGGATGCCCGCCTCGCGCAGCTTCGATACTTCGCTGACGAAGAACAGCCCCGTGCGGTGGTCGCGCCAGTCGCCGTCGTAGAGGTCGCCGGCGATCAGCACGAAATCGACCTTTTCGTCGATGGCCAACTGCACGAGGTGGCCGAGTGCCTGCCGCGTGGCGCCGCGAATCTCTTCGACCGGCGCGCCCTCGTAGCGTTCCAGGCCCTTGAGCGGGCTGTCGAGGTGAATATCGGCGGTGTGAAGGAATTTGACCATCCGTGGCTATGAGGGTTCAGGGTTCAGGGGTCGGGGTTCAGGGTTCAGGATGCCGCTGTCGGTAAGGTGGGGCAAGCGAGCTTGCGAGCGCTGGCCCACCGACACCGACGGAGAGAAGGAGCGACGGAGAGAAGGAGAGAGACAGCGAGCCGCGTCGCTCTAACATTTCTTTCTCTCCCTCCCTCCGTCTCTCCTTCGCTCTCTCTCCAATCGGTGGGCCGGCGCTCGCAAGCTCGCTGGTCCCACCTTACATTGACCTGACCGACACTATACTAAATTAGCAGAACATGCTCGACGCGCCCCACCCATCTCGATTTTCCCAAAGTGCCGCCATCGGGCTGGCGGCGCTCGTGATTGTGGCGGCGGGGACGATCGTTTATCTCAACAGCCTGCATGCCGCGTTCGTGCTCGACGACCTGCGGGCGATCGAGCACAACCCCAGCATCCGCCAAATGCTGCCGCTGAGCAAGTTCTTCCATCCTCCCGCAGCTATGTCGTTCTCCGGACGCCCGCTCGTCTACTTCACCTTCGCCGTCAATATGGCTCTCGACCAGCACCTGTTTCGCGGGCGGCTTCCGGCAGGGACGGTGCGCGCCGTCGGCTTCCACTTGTTCAACCTCGTCGTGCATCTCTTGGCCGGACTGACGTTGTTTGGCGTGGTCAGGCGGACCTTCGCCTACCACGCGGCCGGCCAGGCCGACTTGGCCCTGTGGATGGCTCTTCTTTCCGCCCTGCTCTGGACGGTTCACCCGTTGCTGACCGAATCGGTGACGTACACCGTGGAGCGGACTGAATCGATGTGCGGGTTGTTTTATCTGCTCACGCTGTATTGCGTCATTCGCGGGGCTGAAAGCTCGTCCTGGCGCCGGTCGTGGACCTGGTACTTCGCGACCTTCCTCGCCTGTCTGGCGGGCATGGCCAGTAAAGAGGTGATGGTTTCGGCCCCGGTGATCGTCGCCGCCTACGATCGCATCTTTCTCTCGGCATCCTTGCGCGAGGTGCGGAGGCGTCGCGGGGGGCTGTACCTGGGTCTGGCGGCGACCTGGTTGTTGCTTGTCGGCCTGATGGTGTCGGCCGGAAGCCGTGGGCAATCCGCCGGTTTCGGGGGCGACATGACTGCCTGGCAGTATGCCCAGACCCAGTTCGGCGTCATCGTTCATTATCTCTGGTTATGCTTTTGGCCACGGTCTCTGCTGTTCGATTATGGCGACCGTCTGGCCAGCGGCCCGGCCGAGGTATGGCCCTACGCGGCCGTCATCGCGGCCCTCGTCGCAGCCACGATTGTCGCACTTTGGCGTTGGCCCAAATTGGGATTCGCCGGCCTCGCCTTCTTCGCCCTCTTGTCGCCGACGTCGAGCTTCGTGCCGCTCATCACTCAAACCGCCGCCGAACACCGGATGTACCTCGCCTTGGCCGCGGTGATCGTCGAAGTCGTGGCGCTCGTCCACCTCCTGTGGTGCCAGACCGCGCCTCACGCCGCGGCCGTGAAATGGTTTGCCGCCACCGTGGCATCGGTCATTTTGGTTCTGCTCGGTTGCCAGACCGTCGCCCGCAACCGCGATTACGCCACCCCCTACCGGCTCTGGAAAGATACCGTCCGAAAAAACCCCGACAGCGCTCGCGCGCACCGCGGGCTGTGCCAGGCACTGCTTGCGGAGGGATTGCCGCGGCCGGCCATTCAAGAAGCGACGGCGGCCTTGGAACTGCGAGAAGAGCCGCTGGCACATCTCAATCGCGGCACGGCTTATCTCGCCATTGGCCAACCGGAGAAAGCCTTGGCCGATTTCAACGACGCGGTCCGGCTCGATGCGAGCGATGCGATGGGTTGGTACAACCGCGGTTTGGCGGAGACCCAGGTACACGACCTGGAAGCGGCTCTCGACGACTTCAGCCAGGCCCTTGCGCTCAGACCTGAATTCTCGGCAGCCTGGCTGAATCGCGGTGTTTCTTACGCGGTCCGCGACGAACTTGCCCTCGCGGAACACGACTTCGACCATGTAATCCAGCTCGAGCCGCATGCCGCCGACGCCTATTTGTACCGGGCGGATGTGCGTTTTCGCCAGAAGAAATTCAGGCCGGCCTGGGACGACTTGCAGATGGCCGAAAAGTTGGGAGCGACCGTCGATCCCGAGTTTCGGCGCCAGGTTCAGGAGTCTTTGACTGGCGCGGCCGAGGGAGGCAAAGGGAAAAGGTCCGCCGACGACGAGGATTGAGACGGGCCGGGAAACCCAGCCCTGTAGGCACAACCGTTGAAACCGTCATTTCCTGCTTGCAAAGAGCGGCCAATTAACGAACAATAGTAACCGTGGGGGCAGACACCCGCACTACGTTTCTAGGCCGGCCGGCGGACACCGCGCAACCGAGCCTGAGCATGCCTTCCCGCCCTCCCACCGCTTTTTAAGAGGAACCCATCCATGAGCGCCATGACGGCCGAAGACCGCGGCGTCACGAAACGTCTTCAAAATGGCTTTGCCGGTCGCTCCCCGCGCCGCGCGGGCGGAAACTGGCTGAAGTGGGTGTTGTCGTTCGTCGGCTTTTTGGGACTCAGCGGCATCGGTTATTTCGCCTTTGCCCATTACTACGTCGGCGATGGCGACGAGGCGGACAGCCGACTGCTGACCACCGCCGTCAAGAAGGGCGATTTGCTCGTCACGGTGACGGAAGACGGCAACGTCGAGAGCGCGAAGAACATCGAGCTGCGGTGCAAAGTGCCCGGCCCGATCACGATTCTGAGCATCGTGGACGACGGCAAGCACGTGGCGAAAGACGACGTGTTGGCGGAGCTCGATTCATACTCGACCGACGAGGCGATTCGCGACCAACAGATTCTGGTGGCCAAGGCCGAAGCGGCCAAGATCAAGTCGTCCAAAGACTTCTCCGCCGCCGAAATCTCGGTGGACGAATACGACAAGGGCACCTTCGTGCAAACGCTGCAGCAGCTCGAGGCCAATATCACCGTGGCCAAGCAGAACCTTTCGAGCGCCGAAAACCTGTTGCACTACAGCCGTAAAATGCACCGCAAGGGGTACGTGACGCAGCTCGACGTCGAGTCGAAGGAATTCGCCGTCGAGCAGGCCAAGCTCAATCTCGGCGTGGCCGAAACGCAAAAAGACGTGCTGGAGAAATACACCAAGGCGAAAACGCTCGAAGGGCTGATCAGCGTGCGCGACAGCGCCGGGGCGATGATGAAGTCGGACGAGGCCGCCTATCAGAAGGAAGTGGCCAAGTTGGAGCGATTGCAAAAGCAACTCGAAGGCTGCACGATCCGCGCTCCGCAAGACGGCATGGTGGTGTGGGCCAACGACATCTCGGGCGGACGTCGCGGAGAGTCGGCCCCCAAGATCGACCTGGGCGCCAGCGTGCAGCAGAACCAGGTGATCTTCAAGCTGCCCGACCTGAAGCACATGCAAGTCAAGACGCTCGTTCACGAGACGAAGGTCGACCAGCTTCGCATCGGCATGCGGGCGCGGGTGCAGATTCAAGACCGCGAGTTTCAGGGCGAAATCGGCACGATTGCAAACCAGCCTGAGCCGGGCAGTTTTTTCAGCTCTTCCGTCAAGGAATACGGCACGATCGTCAGTATCGACGGCGAGCCTGACGGGCTGAAGCCGGGCATGACCGCGGAAGTCGAAATTCTCGTCGACGAAAAGAAAAACGTGCTGCAGGTTCCGGTGCAGTGCGTGGTCGAGAGCGGCAGCAAGTTTCATGCTTTTGTCAAGACCCGCAAGGGCGTTGAAACACGCGACTTGGTGCTGGGCAGCACCAACGACACCGTCATTGAAATCGTCGACGGCCTGAAGGAAGGCGAGTTGGTGCTCTTGAATCCGCGGGCCGACGTGCCCGATGCTTCGAACGAGTCTGCCGAAGGCGAGGCGGTTGACGTGAGCAAGCGGTTTGGCACGGCGCATGCGAAGCCCGATGCCGCCGCTCCCGCCAGTGCCGCAGGTCCGGGCGCCGGCCCGCCGGGCGGTGGTCCGAGAGACGGCGCACCGGGTGAAGGCGGCGGCCGGCGACGCGGGCAGGGCGGTCAAGGTCGACAGGGTGGCCCGGGCGGCGATATGCAAGCCGGGCCCGGTGGAGGCGGTGGTCCCGGCGGCGGATTTAGCGGGGCTGGTCCTGGCGGCGGCGGGCAGGGCGGCGGCGGGCAGGGCGGCGGCGGGCAGGGCGGCGGCGGGCAGGGCGGCAATCGTCGTCCACGCAGCTTCAAAGAGATGGACGCGAACGGTGATGGAAAGATCACCGTGGATGAACTGCCCGAGCGAGCTCAACAATTCTTTGGCATGATGGACGCCAACGGTGACGGCTTCGTCGACGAGGCCGAACACAAGGCGAACGCCGAGAGGCGCCGCCAGGGTGGCGGGCCAGGCGGTGCGGGAGGCTTTGGTGGGGGCGGTTTCGGCGGCGGGGGGCCGGGTGGCGGACCACCGGGTGGCCAGTAAAGCATGTACCGCTCCAAGTTTCTGCAGACGCTCCGCCTGGGCGTCAAAAGCCTGCTGTTGCACAAGCTCCGCTCGGTGCTGGCCGTGCTGGGCATCATGATCGGCGTCACCGCCGTCATCTGGCTGGTGGCCATGGGCGAGGGCGTCAGCTATCAGGCCCAACAGCAGATCAAGGACCTGGGCGCCGACAACATCATCATTCGCAGCATCAAGCCCGCCGGGCAATCGACCGGGGCGACCTCCAGCTTTTTCGTCAGCTATGGCCTGCTGCGCGACGATTTCAAGCGGATCGCCACGACGATTCCCACTGTCAAGCGGGCCACGCCGCTGCGCGAGCTTTCCAAGGAAGCACGCTACATCGAGCATACCTGCGAGATCCGGCTGGTAGGATGCACGCCCGCCTACTTGGCCATGAACAATCTGAAGATCGCGCGGGGGCGGTTCTTGACCGACGGCGATCTCAAGCACGTAGACAACGTCTGCGTGTTGGCCCATGAGACGGCGGAGCAGCTTTTCCCTTATGCGAATCCGATCAACAAAGCGGTGCAGATCGACAAGGACTTTTACAAAGTCGTCGGCGTGACTCGCGAGCGGGCCGCGTCGGGCAACATCGGCGGCAGCTTTACCGGCCAAGACTACAACAAGGACGTTTACATCCCCCTGGAGACGCTGCGGCATCGCATCGGCGATCAGGTGCTGACCAGCAAGGCCGGCAGCCGCGAAGGCGAAATCGTCCAGCTCAGCCAGTTGACCGTCACGGTCAGCGACATTTCGCAGGTCGAGGAAACGGCCGCGGTCATCAAAATATTGCTCGACAAGTTCCACAAGCTGGAAGACTATTCGATCATCGTGCCCAAGGAGCTGCTCAAGCAGGCCGAAATTTTGCAGATGATGTTTCGTGTGCTCTCCGTGCTGGTGGCGGGCATCTCGCTGCTGGTCGGCGGCATCGGCATCATGAACATCATGCTGGCGACGGTGACCGAGCGGACCCGCGAGATCGGCATTCGCCGCGCCTTGGGGGCCAAGCGCCGGGACATTATTCAGCAGTTTCTTTCGGAGACGATCGTACTGTCCGCCACGGGGGGGCTGTGCGGCGTGGCGCTCGGCTATCTTTGCCGCTATCCCTCTGGGGGTGTGGTTGGCGCGGCACGCTGGTTTATGCAACAGTTCTTTCCGCATTGGATGAAGGATCTGCCCGACGTCATCCAGACCTTGCAGCCGGTGATTGCCAACTGGTCGGTCGCGGTGGCGTTCATTATCTCCGTCGTGGTGGGCGTCGTGTTCGGCATCTATCCGGCCCAGCGTGCGGCCATGATGGACCCCATCGAAGCCCTGCGGCACGAGTAGCGGGCGGCCAGGGCCGAAAACAACCAGTCGCGCCGGCGCCGCACCTTGAGATCGTGTTTTGCCGCGATCATGGCTCAGCTCCTTTCCGCACTTTCAGTATCGGCGGGTGAAACGTTGATGAACCAAGGCGCGGCCTGCCCGGCGACCTGCCGCAGCCGGGCATGCGCCTTGCGCACGCGGCCATAAATGAACGACAGGTGCGAATTGGCCGTAGTGACCCTTACCCGATGGCGTTCACTCCGCTTTATCTTCTTCCGGCTCAGCGCTGAATTCCACCGCCTCGTAGATCTCGGCCATCGGCAAGTCGCTCTCGATTTCCGGAAGCGGCAGCACCACATCCAGTCCTTGGTATACTTCACGGACGAAGCCATGTTCGGTCCGGCGAAAGATGACGACCGCCGGCGAGTCTTGCTCGATCAGCAGGTAAACTCCCAGCGAAGGGACCGTCAGGTAAGCCTCTTTCTTCTCGCCTTCGTCAATGCGGCGAGTGCGGCGTGAGAGGACTTCCGCCAGGACGACCGGTTCGTCCTGAAAGGATGCCGTCTGCGGATTCGGCCGGCAAATCACCGACGCGTCTGGATAGTAAAAGCGCACCTGAGTGGGCAGACGGACGCGGATCTTGGTGTCCGAGTTGAATGGACGGCAGTTACGGCCGCGCAGGCGGCTGCCGAGAGCGACCAGCGTGTTTGTGGCAATGATGTTGTGCGCGTTGCGCGCCCCGGCCATCGCGTAAACCACGCCACCCAGGTACTCATGCTTGACCGTCGAGATCAACTCGCCGGCCAGGTAATCGTCAACGGAAACGAGATTGAGTTTCTTGGCAGTGCTCACGTTTTTGAGTCTACCTCCGATAGGGTCGCACGCCAAGCGACACGAAAAATCTCGCCGCCCCTCGCCGGCGCGGCGTGTTAAGGTAACGCCTTCCGACCGGCTTGTTGGGCGAGTTGACGCACGTAGGATACCACCACGTCTTGCGCCGCGGGCGCGAAATAACCACTGCCGCCCGCAGTGATGCCGCGCGTTTCGTATCCGCCCTCTTCCAGCACCCGCGCCGAAGGGAGATAGCCGAAAACGTCGTTGGAATAGGCGATCACCCAAAGCTGGTTTGGCCCCAGGGCTTTTTCCAGCATCAGCAGGTAGTCGATCACCACTTCGCCCGGCAAAGCCACCAAGGTCAGGTCGTCGCCAAACTGCCAAACCGTGAAGGGGCAAGTGTACTCGCTGGGCGGCGTCTCACCCTTGTTTAACATGGCCAGCAGGCCCTGGGCGCCGGCCGGATGGTAACGCGTCTTGCCCGCGGCGCGCCGTTGAAGCTCGTCGCGAGGCGGCAACGGCTCCAGGGGCAGCGCCGCCTGGCCGAACGCGATGCGCAGTGGACCGCGGACCGGACGCAGCGTCGTGTCGAGCACGCGGCAGACATCGTTGCCAAGCGTCGCGCCGTGCTGGCGCGCCAACGCGATCGTGCCGCGTGGATAAGGGTTCGAATCGCCGGCGCAGCCGAGCATGAACATGGCCGTCACGCCGGGCAACTTTTCTTCAACCTGCTGCTGGGCGAAGCCCGCGTAGTCGCCGCAGAGCCGGAAGTTGTCGCCACCGAGCGTGGTATTGTGCGTGCCCGCCCCGAACAGCACCGACTGGAGCGATCCGTCGTTGGAATCGACTCGCAATACCGGCACGCTACGGTCGGCCGGCCCGCGCGCGTTGACGCCCAGAATAACGCCCGTCGGTCGGAACTCGCGGCGATTCATGGGAAAATCGACGACGCCTTGACCGGCCGAGAGCCGTGCGGGCCGCATACGTGCCAGCGCCTGCACAACGACATCGACCACATGATCTTGCAGCTTGCGCGTGTACTCGACGGTGCGCAGCGATTCGGCGTCATCGCTCTTGGGCGTGATGGCGAGCGCCGGCCCGGCGTGGGAGTGCGACGAATTGAGCAGGATCTGCTCGCGCTTGAGTCCCATCTTCTCACTTAGGCGAGCGCAGATTCCTTCGGCCACCGCGGCCCGGAAGCCGATCAAGTCCGACGTGACCAGCACGGCCCGGTGACCTTCGGCATCTTCCAACGCCATCGCCTTGGCGAAGATGTCGGCCTCGACCTGCTCGAACGGCTTCGTGCGGGCGGCATAGCCGGCCATCGGCACTGGCCGATCGGGTGTGAGCTTGACGGAAGCCACGCCCACTTTCCACTCCGCCTCGGCGGCGTAAGCCTGGCCGCAGAACTGCCAGGTTAGGCTGACGATGGCGGAAAGGCCGCAGGTTCGCAGAAGGAAGAGAGGGTTCATACGGACCATTCTAGCCTAGGCCGCGGCTGACATAAGAGCTCGCCTCGAACGTCGCTCGTCTCCTTTATGCCGGTTTACAGGAAAGTGCAGGCCAGCGAGACGACGCCCAGCGGAATAATCACGCTTTCGGGATAGCCCAGTTCCACCGTGTGCGTCACCACGAAGTCCGGCTTCGCCAGCTTCATGGCGCCGTCCATGATCATGAACAGCGCGGGCAGCGCGCTCATGACGCGGCCGGTCCAGAGTCGGCCTTTGGAGATCGATGCTGGTGGTGTTTCTGATTGCATTGAAGGGTTCCTCTGTATTGTGGCTGTCTGGCTACAAAGCCAGACCTACGGCTGTTCGGGCAATCCCGGTATTTCCAGAATGGGGCGGATTTCGATCGTGCCCACGGTCGCCACGGGAATCCGCTCCGCGATGCCGATGTATTTCATAATGTACCTCCAGCACTAAGTCGAACGATGCCTGTCCGGATCGACAAGGCGGCCAAAAAAATGTTTACAATACGGCATGCTTTCCAACGCCGACGCCGCCGTCGATGAGGTCTACCGCTCCGACTGGGGCCGGATCATGGCCACTTTGATCCGGCTCGTCGGCGACTTCGACGTGGCCGAAGAGGCGGCCCAGGAAGCCTTTGCGGCCGCCGTCGACCAATGGCGAGCGTCGGGCGTACCCAGTTCGCCGCGCACCTGGATCATACAAACCGCCAAGCACAAAGCAATCGACCGCCTGCGGCGACGCGCGCGGCTGACGGAGAAGCTTCAGTCGCTCGCCGAATCGGGCCAAATTCGGACCGTTGAAATGCCCCGCGACGACGCGGGCGACATCCCCGACGACCGCCTGCGGCTGATCTTCACCTGCTGTCACCCGGCCCTGGCCAGCGAGGCGCAGGTGGCGCTGACGCTTCGCACCTTGGGCGGCCTGGAGACCGACGAAATCGCCAGGGCGTTTCTCGTGCCCACGGCGACGATGGCCCAGCGGTTGGTGCGGGCAAAACGCAAAATCCGCGACGCCGGCATCCCCTATGTGGTGCCCGGCACCAATGAGATGCCGGCACGACTCGATGCGGTGCTGACGGTGATCTACCTGATTTTCAACGAGGGCTATCTGGCCACGCGCGGCGAGTTGCTCATCAGGACCGATCTATCGGCCGAGGCGATTCGGCTCGCGCGAATCGTGAGATTATTGACGGCTCCTACGCCGCCGGCGGAAGCGACGGCGCTGCTGGCACTCATGCTCTTACAGGATTCGCGCCGTGAAGCTCGGCTTGATTCGGCCGGCGACCTGGTGGTTCTGGAGGAGCAGGACCGCCGTTTATGGAACAAGCCGCAGATTGCCGAAGCCCTGCCGCTGGTCGATGAGGCGTTGCGCGGCGGCCCCGGCCCTTATGCTTTGCAGGCGGCCATTGCCGCTCTTCACTGCCAGGCGGAGCACGCCGAACAGACCGACTGGCCCCAGATCCTTCAGCTCTACAACCTGCTGGCGCGCGTGCAGCCGTCGCCGATCGTCTCGCTGAACCGAGCGGTGGCGGTGGCGATGGTCGAGGGGCCGCGGCCGGCCCTGAGTCTCATCGATGAACTTTCCACCAGCGGCGACCTTGACGGCTACCACTTGTTGCACGCCGCCCGTGCCGACCTGTTGCGGCGGCTAGGCCGGTCAGGTGAAGCGGTGGCCAGCTACACGCGAGCGCTCGAGCTTGTCACCAACGAGAGCGAGCGGCGTTATCTCCAGCGCCGGTTGCGCGAGGTGCAAAGCCTCTAAAAAAAGCGACAGGGGCTTGTCGATCTGACGGTTCTCCGATCCAGCGGCAAAAAATAGCGTGCCGCTGTCGATTTGCCCGGTCCCCGTTCGACTAATACGCAGAATCGACGTTCGGCGGCAGAAGCGTTGTTCGGGACAGCACCATTCGTTGTAACCCATTTTTAAACAGGAGACGTGATGAAAGTCCTAGCCTACCTCAATTTCGACGGCCGTTGTGAAGAAGCGATCGACTTTTACCGCCGCACGCTCGGCGCCGAAGTGGAAATGCTGATGCGCTTCAAAGACAGCCCAGAGCCTTGCGCGGAAGGCATGCTCCCGCCGGGCAGTGAGAACAAAGTCATGCACGCCAGCTTCCGCATCGGCGAGACGATGATGATGGCTTCCGACTGCCACAGCGCCGGCAAGGCGAGCTTCCAGGGCATTTCGCTGGCCATCAACCCGCCGGACGAAGCCAAGGCCAAGCAGCTTTTCGATGCCCTGGCCGATGGCGGAAAGGTGCAAGCGCCGTTGAGCAAGACCTTTTTCTCACCGGCGTTCGGCGTCCTTTCCGACCGCTTCGGCGTCTCGTGGATGATCCACGTCGAAGGCGAAAAGAAATAACGGGCACCGCCTGGCGAGGGCGGACCTGGACTACGTTTGTTCCTACGCGATTGTGCGGCAGCTCGACTTGCTCGGGCTGCCGCACCCTTCGCTCGCGCTCATTCTGAAAGAGTAACCAGCAAAGAACAACTCATCCGGTGGCAGCAGGACGCCCTGCTGGCCGTTATCCCAGAATACTCGAGCCAAGCCTCGCTCAGGAGCCGCCGATTCGCCCGCGCAAGCTTCGTTTGTGCCGAAGGGCGATGCGTCCAGCCGGCGAGTTTATCGCAAACGAATCGCCGTCATTACTCGTGACGCGAGGTTCCCCCCAGCATCCGGCGTAGCGGCGAGATAGTTTAGCCGTGGGCGCAAGCGGCGCAAGCCCACGGTACCGATGCGGTAGATTAGGCAAGCCGCGTAGCGGCGACAGAGGTGTCGCACCACGCGCTCTGTCGCCGCTACGCGGCTGCGCGGATCGATGGCGCCCTCTTCCGTGGGCTCGCGCCCACGGCTAAACTCTACCGTCCCTACGGGACTGGGAACGCAACGGCCGCGACGCGGCGTCGGACTCGTGTAGAACAACGTGGGCTGGTGCTCACGGCTAAACTCCTGTCCGGCTCCGCGGCGAAGTGTCACCGTTTGCGCTACGCTGAACAAAAACGGTACTACAGCCGCGAGTCCCGCAATGCGGCTCCGGCCGCCTGTTATCGCGCGCCGGCGGCCGCCGCTTTGCGTCGCTGGGCAGGTCGCTCAGATTGGCTTTCGCGCGGAAGTTCGGCATGATTGACGGCGGGCAACCACTTCGCCAAGTCGGCCTTGATCGAAGCATATTGCGGACCGGGCGCCAGGTTCGTCCACTCGTACTCGTCCGCATCGTGGTTGTAAAGCTCTTCGCCGCCGTCGGCATAGCGGATGTAACGCCACTTTTCGCTCCGCAGACTATGGTTGTCGCGGTGATACGTGGTCAATGCCGGAGGTTCCCAGGGCGACTGGGGATCGGCGAGCAGCGCGCGAAGGCTCGGCCCTTCGACATGCTTGGGCACTGCGATGCCGGCCAGGTCGCAAAGCGTAGGATAAACAGTCATGAAGTCGACCGGCCGCCGGCATACGCCGCCCGCCGTCGTCACGCCGGGCACGACGTAGATCAAGGGTGCCCGCGTCGCCTCCTCCCACAGGGCGAACTTCCGCCAATGGCGTTTCTCGCCCAGGTGCCAGCCGTGGTCGCCCCAGAAAACGACGATGGTGTTCTCGCGGTGAGGCGACTTTTCCAGCCCGTCGAGCAACCGGCCGACCATCGCGTCGCAAAAGGCGATCGTCGCCAGGTAAGCCCGCACGGCTTCCTTCCAGCGTCCCGAGGCGAGAATTTGCGCGTGGTCGCCGCCGGGCTTGGCCATTTTCACGCCGGCGTCCGGCACGTCGTCGAGATCGTCTTCGCGATACGGCGGCAACTCGATGGTCTCCAGCGGAAACTGGTCGAAGTATTTCTTGGGCACGCTGAACGGCATGTGCGGCTTGACCAGGCCGATCGCCAGAAAAAATGGCTTGTCGTGCGTCGCTTGCAGTTTTTCCAGGCCGTAGCTGACGACCTTATAGTCGGGCATGTCGTAATCGTCGTTGGCCAAAGGATAGAACTGAATACCGCCCACGCCGTCGTCGGCCGCGGAGGGATGCCGCTTCAAGCCGCCGCCACCAGGCGTGAGATAGTCGGTCCATTCGCCTTCGCGATGCGCGCCGCCATGATAGATCTTGCCGGCCCCGAACACTTCGTAGCCCGCCTGCAAGAACTGCGTGGTGAGCGTGAGTTCCTTGCCGATGACGGGCTTCCAGTCCTGCCCGTTGTCATACACGCCACTGGTGCTAGGCCGGAGGCCCGACATCAAAGCCGCGCGGGAGGGATTGCAGACGGGCGCGGCACAGTAGGCCCTGGTAAAGGTCACTCCCATAGCCGCGAGGCGATCGATGTTGGGCGTTCGAGTCTGCGGGTTGCGCTTCAGATGCCCGACCCAGTGGTTCAGATCGTCCACCGCAATAAACAGCACATTCGGTTTTGGCGGTGCCTTTTTCGTGTCGGCCGCGAGCGCCGACGGCGTCGTCAGCAGAATCAAGGTCAAGGCAGGCAGGCAAGCGCGGATCATCGTGTCAGCCTTTGTTGGTCAGCGGATCGTTTCCCTTTTCGGGCGTTGGATGATTCTAACGTAGAAGCCCGATGCTTCGCAGCCAGCGAAACGAAGCTCGCTAACGGTCCTGCAGTTCGGTCACTCGCCTTTCCGCCGCCTGGACTTTTGCGTCGATAACACGAATTGTTCGCGGCGAGGCGGCGATCGCATGGCATTCCGCTTGGAGGTTTTTGAGCTGCTGCAGTTGGGCTCGCGCGGTGGCAATCGCTCCATCCCTCGTGGCGCGGATCGCAGCAGCGACTAATGCCGCGGCAAATGTGATCGCGAACACGAAACCCAAGCTGAATTGAAAGCGCCGCCTCATTTCCGCAAATAGAGCCATACGAAGCCACTCTGTTCTTCACGCATGAAGGTCGCGCGCTGCTCATAGACCTTCCTGTAGTCCTCGAAGGCCTTCGTGCGCTGGGCCTCGTCGGACGTGGCGGGAGTCAATTTCTCTCTGACGACCGCGAAGGCCTTTTGCCAGTCGGCGAACTTCTTCTTGAACTCGGCCTCGCTCAGCCCCTCGGCCGGCGCCCTAAGGGTGACGGAATCGCCAACCAGCAAATCAAGTTTGCCGTCAACATTTACGTCGGCGACCCAGACCCGCGTCGAACTTAACGGACCGCTCAAGTCGTTTTCGCTGACTAGTAGCCGATCTTCGAAGGGATCTGCCCCTGGTTGGATTAACCATTCAAAAGCGCCAAGTTCTGGCACCTCGCCCTTGCCAGCGGTGTTTTCAGCCCACTGCACGCCGCCGCTGGACGATCCGCTGACGAGATCGAGATCGCCGTCGCCGTCCCAGTCGATGACGAACGGATCGCTATGATTGCCCGCGATTCGCAAAATCGCTTCGCCGCTCTTGATCGCTTCCGGCTGGGGTTGAAACTTTCCCTTTCCCTCTCCCTGGAACCAATAAAACGTTCCGGAGAAGTTGCCCACGACCAGATCGAGTCGGCCGTCGCTGTCCCAATCGGCCGCGAACGGCCGCGTGCAGATGTTTTCGACCCGCTGCTGCTCATCCTTGATGGGGATGATCAGCGGCTCGCCGTCCGTCCCCTTCAGGGCTTCCGCCGTGCGAAACGTGCCGTTGGCGTTGCCGTGCAAGACCTGAAACAGCCCCGCCATCGCCTTTTCCAGGCGGGAATACGAGCCGGAGAGAATGTCGCGGTTGCCGTCGCCGTCGATGTCCACCAACTGTGGAGTCGAGCTGGTGCATCACCAAACGCCGGGCACTTCGGCGATTTTGCCATCGGCCTCCAACCACTCGCCCGCCGCGAATTTGTCAGCGCCAAGGTGTTTGTAGGCGCGGATCTTTCCGTTGTTGAATTGACCGACGAGCAGATAGTGGTTTCCATCGCCCTTGAGATCGGTCCAGCAGGGGGCCGCATAGCCGGGGCTTTCCACGCGAATGGCCTCGCCGGCCGCCTTGAGACGCACGGGCGGCTCGAAATCCGCGGCACTGGAAATCGTGCCGCCGCCGAGCAGGAGTGCGGAGAACAACAGCCGCTTCATGAGACACCTCCTCTTGCTGAGAATGGACTTGGCTTTACCACTGAGACGTCGACCACAATATACAGCCGAGTGCCTTGGGAAAGCAACACGCGGTAGTCGCCGGTAGCCTCGGAACGCCACAGAGGGCGTTCCCTACAGAGCGGCGCACCGCGAAACTCCTGAACTAAAAGCGACACCAGGTGTTGCACATAGCTTTGCGGCCGCGAAAATAGAATCACACAGAACGTCGCCCTGAATCCCAGACGCGGAGAAATACCTATGGCTGCCACCAATCATTTCGTTCCGCGGGCCGCGTCGATCCTTATTTCGATAATCGCCCTACAACTCGCCGCACCGCTTTGCTCCGCCCAGCCACGACCACGCCCCAAGGAAGTCGGCACCACGGGCAAAATGCGAATCGTGGTCGTCGATTCCGACGAGCGACCTGTGGCGAAGGCGGACATCCACGTTTCCGTGTGGACCGACGAGGCTTTCGACCATAATCGCGATTACGTCACCGACGCCGCTGGAAAAGTCGAAGTCAAGCTGCCGAAGACGCTGACGATCCTGCGCATCTGGGCGAGCCGCGATAGCTACGTTCCGCTGTTTGCGAATTGGTGGCCGCAGTTCCAGGACAATGGTTTTCCAATTCCTGACGAGTATACCTTCCGGCTAGCCGATGGAAGCGTCATCGGGGGCGTGCTGAAGAATGCCGATGGCCAGCCCATCGCGGGAGCAAAGGTCGAAGTGATGCACGTCGATCGCGTCGATACGATGAAGGAGCGACCGCTCGTCAACACCTGGCTCGCCTTCGGCGGGGATGCGCGCGTCACCGACGCCCACGGATGCTGGACACTCGACAACGTGCCGCCGGACGAAGAAGCTCAGGTGCGCCTGAAAATCAGCCATCCCGACTACATCAACGACCAATCGTGGGGCGAGATGCAGCAGCGGCAAGACGTGACGATGGAACAACTGCGGGCAAAGACCGCCGTCATCACCATGCAACGCGGCATCAACGTCAGCGGGAGGGTGACCGAGGCGAACGGCAAACCGATTGCCGGCGCGGTTGTCGTCTTTGGAGATCACCCGTATTCGCAGGAAGGCAGCCAGGAAGTGCTCACGGACGAAGACGGCAAATACCGCCTTCCGCCGTTGCCGGCGCGGCCGACCACGGTGACGGTCGTGGCGGAAGGCTGGATGCCGCAATTGCGGAGGATCGAAATCACGCCTGAGAACCCGTCGGTCGACTTCCAACTGCGGCCGGGCAAAATGCTCAGGCTGCGATTCATCGACAGTTCGGGTAAGCCAATTCCCAAGGTGTTCATTGGCATCGCGAACTGGCGCGGCGGCGAGTCGCTTTACAACAACAAGCACCCGAACGTGCTCGATACGAAGATCCCGCTGTATTCGGATGAACGCGGAATCTATGAGTGGAGTTGGGCGCCCGACGACGCGGTGACTTATTGGATTTCCCGGCCCACGAAGAATCCGACACCTGCCACCAGCGTCAGCTTGACCGCCGACGGCGCCGAGAAAACGCTGACGTTTCCGCTTCAACTGAGCATTTCCGGTTCGGTGTCCGACGTCGAGACGGGCGAGGCGATTCGCGAGTTCACCGCTGTGCCGGTGCTTGAGCTGGCAAGCGGTAAATTGCTCGTGGAACGCAGCCTCGCCAAACGGGCCGCCGGTCGCTACATGCTTAAAATGGAACTCAGCCCGTCGCTTAAAATGGAACCGAACCAGACCGCGTACCGCGTGCGTATTGAGGCGGCCGGCTTCCGAAGCGCCGTGAGCGACGCGAGCTTCCGATTTGGCGACGCCGACGCGACGTGCGACGTGGCGCTTCATGCTGCGCCGCCTGCGGCCGGCCGAGCATTGACCGCCGAGGGCAGGCCGTTGGAAGGCGCCACCGTCGTTCTGGTAACGCCGTCACAACCTTTGCACCTTGTCCAGGGACAGACGCCCAGAATACCCGCGTTCGGCCGCAATGTCGACTCGCGGACCACGAACGCTGACGGCAGCTTCGCCTTCCCCGCTCAGTACGAACGCTATTGCCTGATGGTGATTCACGACCTCGGTTATGCCGAAGGCACTCGCCGGCCGGAGGAAATGCCCGGCGACTTGACCTTGAGCGAGTTTGCTCGCGTGGAAGGTAGGTTGATGGATCATGGCCAGCCGATTGCCGGGGCCGAACTCACGCTCCAGCCGTTGCGCGTACGCTCGCCGCAATGGCCCACCCTCGAGGTGCGTTACGTTGCCGAGACCGACGCGGAGGGCCGGTTCGCGTTCGACCGCGCGACGCCGCTCAAGTGTACCCTCAGCTTCGCGCAGTCGGCGTCGAAAACAGGCGATGGAGGCTCGACGGAATCCGTGCCGCTCGACCTCCAGCCAGGTGAAACAACAACGATCGGCCTCGGCGGCGCCGGTCGCGAAGTTCGCGGGCAGGTGGTGCTCAAGGGCGGCGGGGCACGCGAAATCGACTTGAGCTATTCGCTAAACTATCTGCTCGGCAAGACACGGGGCATCAAGCCCCCGCTGGAGATCGCCGTCCAGCGATTCGACTGGCGAAAAGGCTGGAACGACCTATGGATTTCGTCGGCCGAAGGCAACGCGTATTTACAAACGCTTCACCATTATCGCGTGAATCTCGCCAGCGACGGGACGTTTCGGGTCTTCGTACCAAATGGTGACTATGAACTCGCATTCCATCTCTACCAGCGAACAGCAGACCGACAGGTGGCTGCCGTGGGAGGGAAGATTGTGCGGTTCAATATGCCCAAGGGTGAATCGGAACAAGGCGCCCTCGATCTGGGCACAATCGAAATCGAAGCGGCAATCGGGGCAGCACGCGGGAAACCGGTCTCGGCCTGCGAGATCGATCTGCTCGGCGCCGGCGGTCGCCGAACGTCACCCTAAATGGCACGGCCCATCACACGGCAATTACAGGCGAGGTTGCCGTTGCGGCCGCGCCATTTCGGGCGGCGTCGGGCAGGCTCTGCCACCATGCCTGCCAGCCGGCGGCCGACGGACCGCGGACTTCTCCCGAAATGCACTCCAAGGCCCAGCCGGCTTCCTCGCTCAGCAAAGGGTCGCCGCCGTGTAAAACCTCGATCAAGCGCTCGGCGCCCAGGGCAAAACCGAGCTCGCCCAAAATACGGACCGCGACGATGCGGTCCCGCCGCAATGCCGTCGCCTCGGCCACCGTGGCGAGCGGTTCGCGCAACATCCAAGCAGCCAAGTGCGGCGGCGGCGGTTGGTGTTCGCCCGGCGGTTGACGCTCGATGGAAGCCCGCCAGTCGGCCACGAGTCGATCGACATTCATGCCGTACTGTCTGGCCAGAGCCGCGGCGGCGCTGCGGCGGCGCGTGGGATCGTGCCAGAACTTCTGGAAGGCGCTCCGCCGATCGGGCGTCGAGCCTCGCCCGCAGAGAAACTCGACGAGCGACCAGGCCTGGGTGTTGTACTGAATGACCCAGGCGTGCAAGGCGCGATCGCCGCGGCGGCGCACGCGGCGAATCGTTCTTGCCGTGTGGCGATCGAAGAGTTCGCGCGGCTCCATGACACGGCCGGCCAGCAGCGCCGCTTTCATCCGCCGTCCGAGCCGCGCAGCAAGTTCGTCGTCGCCGTCATCGCGGGCCAGGGCGGAGACGAGGCCGTTGGTGAGCCAATCTTGCTGGAACTGCCGGTCGCAAAGTTCGAGCAAACGGTACAAGATCGGCGCCCGCAGCCGCATCAGCGGCTCGGCCGATTGCTCGCAGAGCTCTCGCTCGGCAAAGAGCATCTTCTTGAGGGGTGCAAGAAGATAGAGGCTGTTGAAGCGTGGGCCGGCAACTAACGTCGCCTGAATCTTGCGGGACGCGATGTCGAAAACCACGATCTCGTCGTTCCCGTTACGGGCCGCCAGCAATGCACCGTCGGGCGAAAAAACCGGCGCCGTCCATGTGTTCGGCGAGAAAAAGATCGGCGGCCCGGCAAGCGCGACCGCGGGTGAGCTATCCAACGGCGGATCATAAACTTCAATGCTGCCGCTATGTGACGACCAGGCGAGTCGGCCGCCGCCAGGTGCGAAAACCGGCTGGCAGCCGGCGTGTGCGGTGAGCGTGCGCACACGCTTGCCCGTTGCGACGTCCCACAAGTCGATGCCATAGCCGGTCGGCGTAGCGGCCAGACAGCTTGCTGCCAGAGTTTTTCCGTCGGCCGACGGCGCGATGTCGCTACCCACGCCCATCGGCAGCGACGTCAGCCGCCGGCCGTCATCCATGTTCCAGACGCGCGCCTTGTCATCGCTGAACAAGGCAGCCGCCGTCGAACCATCGGCCGAGACGGCCAGCTTCAGCACCAGGCCGCTGCGCGAACCTTCGCCGAACATTGGCGCCAGCAGGGCCGCCACCAGCCCGGCCAGCGTAATCCACATCAACAGATCGCCGAGAGTAAAACGGGGCTTGGACATGTGGATGCTCCACAGCGACGGAAGGAATGATGCTTCGAGATCGGCCGTCGGCGCGTCGGCGAACTGATCGTCACGCGAAAAGACAAGCACCAGGCACGATTATGAACCGTTGCCCAATTTCGCGTCAAGCTGCTCTTCAAGCTGAGTCGCCAAGCCCTCCAACTCGGAAAGGGAAAGAGTTGTCCACCAGTCCGGCGGGCTGTTTTCCTGCCCTAGAAACCGCTGCAGGTTTTGAATCCGTTCTGCTCGGCCCCTCTTGTAGCCTTCGTCGCGGGCTTCGCCCAGCGCCGTAAGGATGTCACGACGCCCCTTCAGGCTCGATTCGTATCTCTCTTGGTCCTGCTCGTTGAGCGCGGCCCGCTCCAGCATCGCGTACAATTCGCACTCCAGCCCCAGCGTTCGCTCTCGTAATTCCCATGACTCAAGGTCGGCCAACTGCTCAGGGGAGCTGACGTCCTCAAGCAGCAGCCGCTGGTAAACGCGAATCCACGTTACCAGTTCTTCGGAGTCTGCGTCGAGAATTGGGTCATGAGCCATTGGCCAACCTCGCATTGAGCTGGACCTCAAGCTGAGTGGCGAGGTCGGCGAGCTCTTCCGCCGACAGGGTCCGCAACTGTTTGAGAGGCATCACCTTCCGCCTAAGCGACCTTTGGAGGAATTGGATGTGTTCTGCGCGTCCCTCCGCGCGTCCCTCCGCGCGTCCGTGCTCGCGTCCCTCCTTGCGTCCCTTCTCCAACCCCCTCGCCACTCCCATGTCCTCCCGCTCGGCCATCGCCGTATAAACGTCGCGCTCCCATTTCTCGCGGGCTTCGTAGCGTTCGCGTTCGCGTTTGCTTCGCGAAATCATTCTCAGGTCCTCCAATGCCCAACGGACCTCCGGCACGTTCAATGCCTTTGGCAGGGCATCTATATCGAGTGAGGGCGCGTGCCGGAGGAAAAACAACCAGCGGTCGAGAGAGGTTGCCAATTCCTCTACCGCCTTTTGAAACTTCGTCAATTCCAGAATATGCACCGCCATCTGATCCGTAAAGAGCGTATGACGCTTGCGCTCTCGCAACTCGAAGATCAGGTGGTAATCGTCTAGCTGCGGAAACAGCGGTGTATCGACGAAGCACACCGCGATGGTGGGCCGCAAGATGCGAAAGTCTTTGCCTTTTTTTAACTGGGCGTGATGCAACCTGGACCAATAGTAGAGCGCCCGCTGCCGAAAAGCGCCGTAGGCGAGCAACTGCATTTCAATATTGAACTGCCGACCGGTTTCATCGCGGGCTTTGATATCTAAAACTGACATTTTGGCGTCAGGAGTTTCCCTGTCGTTGAAAGGGTTCAGCAACTCCAGGCTGACGATGTGTTGGCCAGCCGCGGGCTGCAAGACGGCATCCAGCAAGCTAATGAGCGCCGGCTTGCTCTCTTCGCGTCCGAAGACGTGCTTGAAGGCATAATCGACCTTGGGATCAATTTGGGGTTTCATGCTGCAATCATAACGGGACGGCTGGACGACTTAAACGGCCCACCGGAGCGGCTAGGATGCATGACTCGACTCACAAGGAGTTGCGGCGAGAGCGACCGTTGGCGAGAATGTCGTTTGGCGGTCGCCTCGCCTCGCCATGACCCCCAACTGCGAAAAGTCAGCGCTCCCAATAGCCATGCTCCTCAATCGGCGACAACTCTTTGACAAGGCAACAACCGGTCTGGGCGCCGTCGCGCTGGCAGCGCTGTTGCATGATGACGCGGCCAAAGCCGACGGCGCCTTGCCCGGCTTGCCCCACTTCGCTCCCAAAGCGAAGCGAATCATCTACCTATTTCAGTCCGGCGCGCCCTCGCAACTCGATCTGTTCGATTACAAGCCGCGCCTGGCCGACCTGCGGGCCAGCGAATTGCCCGACTCGGTCCGCATGGGACAGCGGCTGACCGGTATGACGGCCACGCAGGCCAGCTTTCCCGTCGCCCCCAGCAGGTTCAAGTTCGCCCGGCACGGGCAGAGCGGCGCGTGGCTGAGCGAGCTGCTGCCGCACACCGCCAAGATCGCCGACCGGCTGTGCTTCGTGAAGTCGATGCACACAGAGGCCATCAACCACGATCCGGCGGTGACCTTCTTCCAGACCGGCGCTCAGCTTGCCGGCCGGCCCAGCATCGGTGCGTGGATCGTCTACGGCCTGGGAAGCGAGAACCAGAACTTGCCCGGCTTCGTGGCCATGATCTCGCAAGGGTCGGGCAACCCCAACGATCAGCCGCTCTACGACCGCCTGTGGGGCAGCGGCTTTCTACCGACGAAATACCAGGGAACAAAATTCCGCTCTACCGGCGACCCCGTGCTCTTTCTTTCCAACCCGCCGGGCGTCGATGCCGGCACGCGGCGGCAGATGCTCGACGACCTGGTGAAGCTCAATCAAGAGCGGCTTCGCCAGCAAGGCGATCCGGAAATCGCCACCCGCATCGCGCAGTATGAGCTGGCCTGGCGGATGCAGTCGTCGGTGCCCGACTTGACCGACGTCTCCAACGAGCCGGAGCACGTGTTCGAGCTTTACGGCCCCGACGCGCGGCGGCCCGGCACGTTCGCGGCCAACTGCCTGCTGGCCCGCCGGCTGGTCGAGCGTGGCGTGCGCTTCGTGCAACTCTTTCATCGCGGCTGGGACCAGCACACGAACCTGCCGAAGCAGATCGTGGGCCAATGCCGCGACACCGACCAGGCCTCGGCGGCGCTGGTGTTCGACCTGGCGCGTCGCGGGCTGCTCGACGACACGCTGGTGGTCTGGGGCGGCGAGTTCGGCCGCACGGTCTACTGCCAGGGCCGGCTGACGGCCGAAGACTACGGCCGCGACCACCATCCGCGCTCGTTCACGATCTGGCTGGCCGGCGCCGGCATCAAGCCGGGCGTCACGCACGGCGCCACCGACGATTTCAGCTACAACATCGTCGAGAACCCCGTTCACGTTCACGATCTGCACGCGACGCTCATGTACTGCCTGGGCATCGACCACGAGCGGCTGACCTACAAATTCCAGGGCCGCTATCACCGGCTGACCGACGTGGCCGGGAAAGTGGTCCGCGAGATCCTGGCCTAGCCTGGATGATTCTGCGGCGCGTAGCTGGCTTCGTGAGAAGCCAGGCCGTAGCGGGCCTCTCAGCCCAGGCCGCGGTCGTAGGCATCTTGCTCGCGCTGATAGAGGGCCAGCACCGACTCGAATGTCTCGCCGGAAATCTGCCAAGAAGGGTTCTCGTCGGTGTAGGCGTTGGCGTGCGAGACGAATAGCCGGTGCAGAAACTTGAACAAATGCCGCGGCACCCGCAACGTGCGCAGCGCGTCGATCAGCCGCCGCTCGCTCACCGATTCTTGGAACAGCGTCCGCAGCGACGGCGTTTGCCCGTTGATGGCGCAGGCCTTCAGCCGGGCGTTGGCCACGTCGTAGAGGGCTTCGCCGGTCCAGCCCAACGACCGCACCAGGTTCTGCTTGTCGAGCCGGGCACGCTGGTAAAAATCGTGGGCCTCGCGGTCGGCGAAGTACGACAGTTCGATCGGCAGCAGCAGCTTGAAGCCAATGCCCGGATGCTTGAGAAACTTGTTGTCGAGCATCGGCCACAGCAGGGCCTTCATCTGTTCCGGCGAGCCGTTGATCAGGTGCGGCTCGTCGACGCGATCGACCAGCACGATGATGCCCGAAAAACCGAGCGTCCGCAGCACGCCCTGAAACTTGGCCAGCAGCTCGAAACGGTCGTCGGTGCGTTCCTTGGTGGGCAAGGGCTGCCCGGCCAGCTCGTCGACCGAAAAGTTCATCAGCACCTGCCGCAAGGGATTCGGCTCGTGATTGACCACGCGCAACTGCCGCATGATGGCACGCGCGCGCCAGTACCACTTCCAGCTTCGCGCGGCCAGTGGAATCCAGCCGGCGGCGGCGAAGACGTAGGGCCAAGGGCTGGCCAGCCAGTCCCATTTTTGCAGCCCCACGATGAGGCCGAAGACCACGAGCACCGTCACGATGCCCAAGGCCAGCGGCCAACGGGTGCGCCAGGTGTGAAAGCGCAGGCGACGGCGCAAGCGGTGCCAGCGCTGACGGAAGTTTTCGGCCGTCGATTGGTCGTAGATGGCGGCCAGCAGCAACAGGTCGCGCATTTGCGTGCGGTCGAGACGGCGAGGGTCGAGAGCGGGCGCGGGCGAGGCGGCGTCGCGGTGCCGCTTGTCACCCTCACCCCGGCCCGGGGCGCCCGCCTGCGGGCCCGGCGGGAGAGGGTGAGGCTTGTCGAGCAGGCGGTCGACCAACTGCGTGACGCCCAGCGAGAGGATGGCGTCCATGTGGTCCCACAGCTTCCAATAAGAAAGCACCTGTTCCAGGCGCCGGCGGCGGCCCAGCTTGTCGTGGAAGCGGTCGAGGAAGGGGTTGAAGTCGTCGTATTCGATGACGAAGAGTCGGCTGTCGGCGTGCTGGCGATTGTACTGCTCGACGTGCCGCACAATCTGCAGGCGCATGGCCGTTTTGCCCGCCCCCTTTTCGCCGAACACGATCGCGGTGGAAGGCTCCGAGGGATCGCCGTAGACTTTGTCCCAGGTGGGATGATGTGTGGTGTCGATGCAGAATTCCTTGAACACCGCGTCGGTCTGGGCGTCTTCTTCGGCAAAGGGATTGGCGGCGATGCCGTGGTGTTCGAGAAATTTTTGAATCTTCATGGGCCGTCCGTGAGATTTTGGATTTTCGATTTTAGATTTTCGATTGTCGGAATCGAAAATCCAAAACTGCGAGCGTGCCGCTCGCCTATTTCTCCTTCAAGCTGTCGATCATCCGCCCGAACGCCTTTTTGCTGTCGGCGACGGTCTGCTTGGCGCCGATCAGCTTGATGAAGTAGTTGCCGGTCTTCTTGCCTTTCTTGGTGGTCTCGATGATGGCGGCCAGCATGCGGTAGTTTTCGCGTTCGACGGTCGGTCCGCCGGCGAATGGCCCGCCCGGCTTGTCGAGGTAGGTGCCCGACACATCGACCAGCGTCACTTTTTGTCCGGCGATTTCCTTCTCTTCCACCTTGGCCGATTTGGACGTGTCCGATTCGTCGGACTGACGAAACTGGCCATACCAGCGGTTGACGTTGTCTTCGATGCTGCCGCCCGCGCCCATCACGGTCACGCGGGCGGGACGCGCGTCGCCGGTCACGGCCGGCACCTCGTATTCATACTCGATGATGTTGACCCTGGGCTGCTTTCGCTGCCACGAGTCGGGCACGGCCAGCTCAAAGCGGCCGTCGGAGAGCACCATCTTTTCGGCCTTGGCGTCTTTGTCGGCGGCAAAAGCCGTCGCGCCGGCGGCGAGGCAGAGCATTGCGGAAAGCATCGCGCCGCAAACGTTTCTCGTGTTCATAAGCGTTCTCTTGGTTGAGGGTCACCCTACGCCTTTTCCTGTTGCCCGCCATTTTACTCTTCCGGCGGTTTTGGGCCAGCGGTCGCGTCGGCCGCGGGCGAGACGATCTGTTCGCTGACCACCTTCCAGACAAGAAACGACAGTGGGATCATCGCCAAGAGCAGCACGACGATGGCGACGATCGGTCCCGTGTTCGACCGCTGCCGATAGCCGCGGGCCGTGCTGCTGCGTGTCGTGGCGGGCGCGGCCGCGGCGATCGGAAAGCCATCGGCCGCCGGAGCTGCCACCGGTGCGCCCGGAAACATGCCCGGTGCGACGGCTGCAACCGGAAACGCCGGCTGTGCCATGGCGGGGGCCGGTATCGGGGCGGCAGGCATCGGCATCGCGGGTGCCGCGGTTGGCAGGGGCATGCTGGCCAGCGGCGGCACGACGGGCGCCGCGGCGGGGGCGGGGCCGGCCGGAGGCGACGGGAGTTGAGGAAACACGGTGGATGCCGGCCGCCAATCGGGCCAGTCTTGCCGCCAAACCAAGGAATCGGCCGTGACCCGCCCTTCCTGAATCCAGCCCCGAAACTCTTCGCCGCTGGCCGGGCCATATTGGCTCGTGGCGCCCGGTGGCGTCACGTACCACTGCATTTGGGGCGCCTCGGCAATCGGATCGGCGGCGGCCACCGCGCCGACGGGTGCGGCGGTCGGCTGCGGCTGGTAAATCGTCGTTTGCTCAGCGTCGGCGACCAGGCCTCCACCGGGCGCTTGGACGGGGGCGGCCACGGGCGACGCCGCGCCGCCCTCAACCGGTGCCGAGGGGGCCGCGGGAACGGAGGCGGGTGCGGTTGGTGCGGCTGCAGCCTGCCGAGTGCCGCCGGCCGGCTTCGCCCAGGGCGAGCTTTCGGCCGGGATGTCGATCTTGGCCTCGCATCTCGGACAGCGGCCCTTTTTGCCCGCCAGCTCCGACTTGACATTCAATGCGCGTCCGCAGGCGGGACAGGTGAATTTGATGCCCATGATGTCAGCGACGGGTCTCTCGGCCAAAACGACGCGCTCGGCAGACTCCTGCCGCTCTTAACGCATTTTAGCCTAGCGACGTGCGGGGGGAAACCGGGACGCTCAACATCCGGCTGGTGTCCAGCAGTCCGTCGCACGATCCACCGTTTTCGATCCTCTATGGCCGCGACGTGCTTCGTCTTCCGCTCAAACAGGAATGACGGCGACAAGCGCAGGTCAGTCGCGATTACGAGGCCTGCGGCACGCGGCGCTGACCGACGACCTTGGCATCCAGCCATTCGATGGCCACGCGGCGGCCGAACTCGCGCTCGAAAGGCGCCGCGCGGCGGCGAGCGGCCCAGAGATCGACTTCGGGCGGTTCGTCGGACACCACTCGCATCGTGATCTCGTCGGCCGCGATCGAGACCAGAATGTCTCGCACCTGCTGCGTGTTGCTGCGATCGAACCCGCCGGCCAATCGCAAAATGGCCGCCAGCTTGCGCACACGTTGCTGGTCTTTGCCCGACAGCCGTTTGAAGTTCTTGTGCTTCTTCTTCGGCTCCTTGCCGCGGTGGTAGCGGGCAAGGTTGGCGATCAATTCAAGCTGGTGCGTCTGGAAACCAGCCAGCCGGCTGTGCAGAATCAAATGGTAGCTGTGCTTGTGGTGCTTCTCGTAGTCGATCATGTAGCCCACGTCTTGCAGTCGTGCGGCGGCGTCGAGCAGCAACCGGTCGGAAGTCGCCAGGCCGGCCTCGCCCATGACTTGCGACAGAATCTGCGTGGCCAGTTTCGCCACCTGCCGCGAGTGCTTCAGGTCGGCCCCGCAGTTGGCCGCGAAGCGTTCGATGGCCGCATCCTGGTCGTGCGGGTCGTCGCTCCGCGCGCCGCGCGATTGTTCCAGCATCATCAAGAGCAGGCCGTCGCGCACTCCGCGGTCGTGAACTTGCAGCCGATTGACGCGGAACCGCCGCATCAGGCCGTCGATGATGGCGACCCCGGCGAGGATGATGTCGGCCCGGTCGGGGCTGAGGCCGGGCAGATTGCGGCGGGCCTTGAGGGGCAGCTTTCGCAGCCGGTCGAGCAGGTGCCCGACTTCAGCGTGCGTGACTTCGTAACCGCGCAGCGGCAGGCCGGTTTGCCCTTTGGAGGCCATCACCATTTCGGCCAGCGTGGTGAAGGTGCCGCCCGAACCGATCATCAGGTGCGGCCAGAACACCAGGCGCTTGGTGTGTCGGCGCAGCTCGTGGTCGATGCCGCCCGCCAAGTTCTCGAAGGCCTCGCCGCCCGACTCCTGGCCGTTCAAGTAGAGGTCGGTCATCCGCACCGCGCCCAACGGCGTGGTGTAGACCTCTTCGATCGCTCTGCCGGAGGCCAGGATGATCTCCGTGCTGCCGCCGCCGATGTCGGCGATGGCCACGTTTTTGCCGTCGAGCTGAAAGGCCCGCGCCACGCTGGAGAAGGCCAGATGGGCTTCCTGTTCGGCGCCGATCACGTCGATGTCGAGGCCGATCTCCTGTTTTGCCCGGCGGCAGAACTCTTCGCCGTCGGCCGCTTCCCGCAACGCGCAGGTGCCGATCACCCGCAACTCGCGCACCTGATAGCCGGCGGCAATCTGCTTCATCCGCTTCAAGGCTTCCAGCGAGCGTTCGACGGCCGCCGCGTTCAGTCGACCCGTGGCCGCCAGGTCTTTCCCCAACCGGGCGGTGTCTTTTTCTTCCGTCAAGATGCGGTAGTTGCCGTCGCGCAGGGCCTCGGCCACCACCAGACGAATGCTATTCGTGCCGACGTCGATGGCCGCCAGGCGGTGCGCCAGGTCGGGCGAAAGGTAGTATTGTTGTTGTTCCATCGCGTGGGTGCTGGCCGGCAAGGTCGGTACATGTAACCATATCATACGCGGCGGGGTCGCGGGGAGACGGTTGACCGTCTCCGCCCGTCCCAGGATAATCGGTCTGGTTGCGTCTAACATGCTGTTTTTTCGTCGGTTCCGTCGCCTGTGAAACTCATACGTGAACTGACCGGCTTGCCCGATGGGCTTCGCGGTGGGGCCTTGACCATCGGCAATTTCGACGGCGTACATCTCGGTCATGCCCGGCTCATTGAACGCCTGGTGGCGCGGGCCCGCGCGGTGGCCGGCCCGTCGGTGGTGTTTACGTTCGATCCGCATCCGGTGCGCTTGCTGCGGCCGGAGCGGGCACCCTGGCCGCTTACCTGGACCGAACGCAAAGCGCGATTACTGCAGCAATTGGGGGTCGATTGGATCATCGCCTATCCGACCGATGAGGCCCTGCTGGCGCTGTCGGACCGGGATTTCTTCCAGCAAATTGTGCGCGACAAATTAGCGGCACGCGCCATGGTGGAAGGGCCGAATTTCTTTTTCGGGCACAACCGCACCGGCACGATCGATGTCTTACGCAAACTGACGTCGGCCGCCGGGATGGAGCTCGACGTGGTCGATCCGGTCGCGATCGACGGAGCGATTGTTTCCAGTTCGCTGGTCCGCGAGCTTATCGCAGGCGGCAAAGTCGACGAGGCCCGCCGCCTGCTGACGGAGCCCTACCGCATCCGCGGAATCGTTCGGCACGGCGCGGGGCGCGGCGCCCGCATCGGCTTTCCCACGGCGAACCTGGCGGGCATCGACACGCTGCTGCCCGCCGCGGGCGTCTATGCGGGCCATGCGTTCATCGACGGACAGCGCTGGGCCGCGGCGATCAACGTGGGCGCCAATCCGACGTTCGGCGAGCAGGACTTGAAGGTGGAGGTGCATCTGATCGACTTCCACCGCGCGATCTACGGCGAGCCGCTGGAGGTCGACTTCCTCAGCCGTCTACGCGACGTGCGGCCGTTCGGCGGCGTGGAAGAGCTGAAGCAGCAGCTTGCCCGCGATGTGGAGGCGGCGAAGGGGGTGGCGGATCCGACATGAGCATCCGTGACAACGGATTCTTCATCTGCGGTCGTCAATCAGGTGCGGTCGCCTTCTGTAGCGTGCGACAAGCGAGCTTGGCGGTGGATGGTTCGTGAACGCTCCGATTGAACAAACGAAACGCAGGTCGGGCGCCCGTGGGTGTTGCTCGTGAAGAAACGCCGAAGTTGAAACGGCTTCAAGAGTTCCGTGCTTCCCCGCAAGACTTGCAATGAGTTCGGCACGCTGGCTGCGATGCCCCCGATCACCCAGTCGCGGCGCGTGGCCGCGACATTCGGATGGGTGAAACTTACGACAGAGAAGGAGTTTTAGCATGTCCGCGAAATTCGAAATCGACCAGCTTGAAGAACGGATCGCCCCAAGCACCGTGGCGATCAGCCCCGTGAGTGCGGGCGTCAGCGGTAGTGACGGCGTCAGCGTCGGCCTGCCGCTGCTGGGCAACGTGTCTGTGGGCGTCAGCGCCAACGATAGCGTGAGCTTCAGTGGCGCGGGCCTCACGCTGCCCGGTCTAGGCGGGCTTCTCTAGCACGATTGTTGCGAGAGCACGATTGTTGCGAGCCACGCAGAAGGGGGCCGAGCGAACGCTTGGCCCTTTTCTCGTGCTAGCCCGCCGCCCAACCCACGGAGCGGCGAAACTCCTGTTCTTCCATCAGTTCCCCCTCGCGCACAAGCTGGACCCTCACCGGCGTTTCCGGCCAGCCAAGCGCCAATAGCAGGCGGTCGAACTCGTGCGGCGGACAGCGGCCTTGCAGCTCCATATACCAGAGTCGCTCCGCGCCGTCGTAGAGCACGCCGTCGATTTGCCAGGCCGGCCCCGCGGCCGCCACCCACACAAACGAACCGTCCGGCTCGACGAACATCCGCGGCAAGTCGGCCAACGACTGGGCCACTTGCTCGAACGTGCGGGCGAACATCGGCCGCGGACCGTCGGCGTCGGCCGGGCGAGGAAGTATGCGAATGTGAAAAGCGGTTGAAAGCATGGCTGCGTGGGGCATGAAGTTCCCAATCAGTTATGGTAAGACTCAGGCATGGATTTCCTAGGTCTCTCCGACAAATCGGTGCTGGTGTGCGGCGTCGCCAACCGCAAGAGCGTAGCCTATCATGTCGGCCGCGTGCTGGCGGAAGCGGGCGCCAAAGTGGTCTATGTCGTCCGCTCGCCCGAGCGCCGCGAATCGGTGGCCAGGCTGCTGGGCGATGCCGAAATCTACGTCTGCGACGTGGAACGTGAAGAAGAAATCGCCCGCTTGCGCGACCAGGTTGCCGCGCGGCACGCGACGCTCGACGGCCTGGTCCATTCAATTGCCTTTGCCGATTACGATGAATCGCCGCGGCCGTTCCACGAGACGTCGAAGAAGGCGTTTCTGCGGTCGATCGACGTTTCGTGTTATTCGCTGATCGCCCTTGCCCGTGCGTTCCAAGACCTGCTGGCCGCCGACGCCTCGGTGGTGACCATTTCAATTTCCACCACGCGCATGGCCAGCGAAAACTACGGGTTCATGGCGCCGGTCAAGGCGGCCCTCGATTCGTCGCTGGTGTTTCTGGCCAAGTCGTTCAGCCAATTCTCGCAAGTGCGGTTCAATGCGGTGGCGCCGGGCCTGTTGAAGACCTCGGCATCGGCGGGCATTCCCGGCTACGTCGATGCCTATCTCTATGCAGAACAGGTGACGCTCCGCAAGTCGGCCGTCCAGACGGAAGAGGTGGCCAACGTGGCGGCGTTTCTGCTCAGCCCTCGTTCGAGCGGCATCAACGCACAGCGGATCGTCGTCGACGCCGGCATGGAGGTGAACTACTTCGACCGCGATTTGATCGAACGGGTGATGCGCTCGTAGCCCGCTTGCTCCGCAGGGAAGGCTCCGAATCGCCCCGCGAAAGCGAAGACGCCACGATTATGCGCTTTTGCCCGGCTCGGCAAACGACGTCATTGCCGCAAGGCAGGCTTGGACCGCTCGGCAACGTGAGCCGCCGGTCGGCCCGACTCCGCCCGCCACCGCGTGAGGAGATCGCCACGCAAGCGCGCGGTGAACGCTTCGGCCCCTTCCGGCAAGAGGTGCTGTCCGTCGCAAAACTGCTCGTCCGTACACCACCCGCGGCAATCGACCACGCGCACATCGAACGCGCGGCGCACTTCGGCAAGGTAGGCCTCGATGCGCGTCAGCGCCGCGCTTGGATAGCGTCCGCGGAACAACTCCCCTTCGGGCAGCAGCAGCAGCGCGGCGTCGATCCGCCGGCGGCGGCAAACGTCGAGCATCTCGGCGATTGCTCGGCGAGCGACGTCGCTCACCTCGAAGTCGGTCAGCGGTCGGGTGTAGAGATCGGCACACCAGCGGCCGACCCGCTGCCGCTCGACGTCGTCGGCCGGCCGCAACGGGAACCGCGACCAGCCCGAAACATCGGTTTGCCCCAGCATCTGCTCGTCGCGCAGGTGCGCCTCATCGACCCAGCCGGGAGCGACTCGCCGCAGCAACTCGACACGATACGAATACCACGGAGAGAGGCGCGACACGATCCACCGCGAAGCCAGCTCGCGCGGCTCGAAGGCGTAGCGGCAAAGCACGCCTAAATCTGGCCAATCGAGCTTGCGCACGTCGACGGCCCGGCTCTCGCACCAGTCGCACGTTTGGTGCAGGAAGGCGGGGTGGATCTCGATCAGCAGTTGGGCGGGCTGCACGCCGGCGGAGAGCAACCGGCGCAGACACACCAGCTCCTGCACTGGACCGATTCCGGTCAGGCCGAAGTTGAATTGCCACGCCGCGTCGCGGTTTGCCGAGCTCGCGGCGCAAAAGCCAAACGCCATGCGAGACGTGCCCAACGCGAGCAACAGCGGCTGGCCGGAATGGGCTGTTTGTTGCGTCTTGAGCAGAGCGAGCTTGCGGCCATACTCCGGATGCCGCAGCGCGGGCCACCAGCGGTCGGTCAGCAGCGCGAAGGTCGCTTGCAGCGCAACAAAGAACAGCGTTCCCCAGACGAGCGCGCATCGTCCGCCGACAGATCGCATGACAGGGTTCAGGGTTCGGGGTTCAGGGTTCAGGGTTCAGGGTTCGAGGTTCAGGGTTCGAGGTTTCCCGGCGCGCCGGGATTCAGGGTTCAGCAATGCCGCCGTCGCGGGTGACGGAGTTTAGCCGCGCCACCAGAGCGGTCAAGAGCAAGGCAGGACCGCTCACTCCGCCTTGGCCGGCAACAGGGCGGCGATTTGGCCCGCCTCCAGCAGCGCCTGGGCACGTTCGACTTCGCGATAGTAATCGCGGCGTTCCAACAATCGGCCGGCCTCTTGGTCGAGAACGGCAATCACGTCGCGATGAAGTTGCAAGGCCGAGGCGGTCACTTGGGCGGTTACCGGTCCTTCCACGGTCTCGCGGATGGCCCGGGCTTTGTGGGGGCCGCACGCCAAGAGCAGGCATTGCCGCGACTCGAGAATCGTGCCCACGCCCATCGTGATCGCCAGCCGCGGCACCCGCTCGCTGCCACCGAAGAAACGTGCGTTGTCGCGGACCGTTTCCTCGGTCAGCGTCTTCAGCCGCGTGCGGCTGCCCAGCGACGAACCGGGTTCGTTGAAAGCGATATGCCCGTCGCCGCCGATGCCGAGCACTTGCAGGTCGATGCCGCCGGCCTCGGCGATCATCCGCTCATATTGCTGGCAAAAGGCGTCGAAATCGAGCGCGCGACCGTCGGGCACGTGCGTGTTTCGCGGCTCGATGTTCACATGGTCGAAGAGATTCTCTTGCATGAAGCGGCGATAGCTTTGCGGATGCGTGGGGGCCAGGCCGACGTATTCGTCGAGATTGAACGTCGCCACCCGCGAGAAATCGAGGCCCTCTTCGCGGTGCATGCGGACCAGTTCCTGATACATACCCAGCGGAGTGCTGCCCGTGGCCAGACCCAAGACGCAGTTCGGCCGCCGCCGCAGCAGCCGCGCCACGAAACGGGCAGCGGTCCGCGACACGCTGGTTGCGTCCGGTTCGACGATGACGCGCATGGATGAAGTCTCCTCGGTTCCGCAAGTCGGAACGGACAACTGCTTCAGTGCCCTGTTTCCAGGCGGCGAACGATCAAGTTGCCTGTGCCCAATCGCTTGCTCAGCGCGGTGGCGAAATCGTAATTCTCTTCGTCCGGCGCAGCAATATCGACGTTGCGGCACTTCGTGGCCGCCAAGGCGATGAGCTGCGGCATGGCAAGGTATCGCAGCGCGTTCAAAACGTCGGGAGCCTCCCGATCGTTCAGCCGCGGCGAAACAAGAGCCAGCGACACATCGTCGGCCGAGAACAACGACGCATACAGCGCGACCGCGGCCATCTCGGCCTCGCCGTGCAACGTCACGTCGCTCGCTTCGCGGCAGACAGGAACTGCGCGCAAGGCTTCCCACGCCCGTCGAACGTCCCAGACTTGCATCCCGGCCAACGTCTGACCCAGCAGCATGAAGCGGCGGCGGTTTTGAATCTGCTTTTTCTCGCTCCCGTCCCAGCGAGTCCGCCCCAGGCCGCGCGGCATGAACAGCACCGAAATGCCGTCCGATTTGTCCGCCTCGGCCGAAGGCGTTTCGGGCAAATCCGTATTTGAAAAGTCGTCCGCAAACGCCGCTCGCCAAGCGGCTTTCACGTCTGCGCTGATCGAGTTGTCGCCGCCGACAAAAACATGCATCGGCATTGCTCCGGGCTTGGTGTCTTTCCAGGCCAAGTAAATTCGCAAACGAACGTCCTTTTGACTGTCGAAATTGTATGCTTCCACGTGCATGCCGTCGCGATTGATCGAAGCCACCTGCTGCGGGTCCAGCTGCCCCGGCTCGTCCGGCCAGCCGCGAAAGCATTTCTCTTTCAAGGCCGCCATCCAACCATCGCGGAGCTTTTCCCACTGCTCTTTGCTTTCGGGTATTTCCGGCACTTGGGCCAGTGGCACAAACAGCTCGTGAATGCGGGTGTTGATCTGGTCGGCCGGCAAACCGTCGCGGAAGACTTGCAGCGCTTCCGGCGTAAAGTAGCTGACGCCTGTGTTCTCCACCAGCGATTCGCCGTCGCCCTTCAAGAACCGATTGAACCAACGGAAGGCGGCCACCTGCAGCTCCTGAATGTCTTTGTGCCCGCCGGGGCTGATTTGCAGACCGAGCTTGTCGTCGGCGCCATACAGTCGATAGATGCGGCGGACCTTGGCGTGCAGCCGCTCGACGCCGTTCAAAGGAAAGATGCCGTCGCCGTCGGTGTTGGCGATCAACAACGGCCGCGGCGCCACCAACGCGGCCACCTGCGGATAGTCCC